>ENA-ORSL01003314-ORSL01003314.1-human-gut-metagenome-genome-assembly--contig:-NODE-3314-length-10561-cov-3.535504_pt1 | contig 10561 bp, 5 predicted proteins | sample MGYA00242190_ERZ509157 | MGnify/ENA primary metagenome ERZ509157 (study PRJEB26280, sample SAMEA2338664) | human gut metagenome | biome: human gut; feature: human-associated habitat; material: faeces... | reverse complement strand
CATTATCAGTAGCTCTCATATTTAAAGCTCTAAAAGCTGCATTATTTGTAAATTTATCCATATTATCTAAAATAGCTTTTCTATCATCATCAATTGAATTATAAAAATTATTATACAATTGATTTATTTTATAGCTTGTACCATTAAACTCTTTAATGTATTTAATAATAATTAAATTTCTAACAGGTTCATCATCTAAATTAGATAATAAATCCTCTAAAGATAACTTTAATATTGCTTTCTTTTCCTCAGTAGGATACCTCAAACTAATTTCATATTCCATTTTAGCCTTAGCAACATTTAAAGAATTTTCACCATTTGATACATCTGTAGCATTTAACAATGTTGATCCAAAATCATCATAATTATCTATCTTCTTAGATTGTTTAATACAATATCCTAAACAAGTTGATTGAGCTGTTTTAATTAAATATGATATTTCTAATTCTCTACCATTTTTTAAATTCTTATTAATAACATCTATTATTCTAACCCAAGCTTCTTGCTTAATATCTTCAATAGATAAATATGTATTAGTTCTTACTAAATTAGAAGCAATATTATGTATTATTTGATTTAACTTCTTATGTACATCCATATTATAATTTCCATCTAAATCTTTCAATACGTATTTCTTATTTACTTTTGTCTCCATAGCTTGTACAAATTCTCCTTTTTATTTTTGATTTATTTGATTATGTTTCAATTATAAACTAATTTTCTTCAAATGTAAATAGTTTTTTAAAAAAATTATATTTTTAACATTTTTTACAAATTATATACTAGTAAATTAGCAAAAATAGTAAAAAGTAGCTTTAAACTTAATTAAAGCTACTTTATATTAATAGTCAAACATTTTTGTCCACAATCATATACTTCAACCCAACCATTTTGAATCATTAAACTTCGATTTGAGGTACCTTTACCATAATTTGCATTAAATAATTGATCGTATCCTCTTTGTAATAATAGATTGTTTGTAATCTTTTCTTTTCCTTTTGACCAATTGCAAGAAGGATTTTGCAATTCTTTTAATGTCATTCCTAATCGTTCATAAACTTCTCCTAAAAATTTTGCATTATCGCAATATGAAATTATACTTTGAGGATTTAATTCTCTTGTAAAATGCTTAAATAACCTTTCAGAACCACCTACAATTTTGTAATCTTTATGAGAACACAATCTCAATAATTCCCATTCATAATTCTTATTATAACGAGGTTTTCCAAAAGTCATCAATTCAACAAGTTCGTTATTATGATAAAGTCCATACCTAATTTTTTGTCCTCGGCATGTATTTTGAAGATGATAAAGATTAAAAAATTCATCGCATTCTTTTTTACTTACTTCTTTTAATTCACAATTACGAGCGTAAATAGTTTTCTTTGGAAGTAATAAATTAATAATTTTATTCCAATCATCCCAGTCAAAAACGTGAATGCAAAAATATCCATTTTCTTGAGCAAGTTTTGATTTTTCTAAGTGATAATTTTTTGGCAAAGGATTTTCATAATGTCCGTTAAAACCACATCCAATCGTTGAATTATGAGTATATGATGGATCTATTTCAATTAACATGTTTCCAATTTTAAAATCAAATTTTCTATTTCCTAAAACAAATTCTTGTTCAAAAGAAATACTATTTTCTTTAAGTAAACTTGCAAATTTTTGATTAATTTTAGAAATTGAATTAGACTTATTTATGCACTGAGGTAATTGACATGGCCACTCTACATCATATTTTTCTCGACAAGTTTGATTTATTTTTTCTATATTTTGTAATGATCCATATTTTTTTAATTTAGTTTCATTTGACTTTTTAGTATTTGTATAAGTTTCACACCCGTATCTTTCTAATTTCGTTTGTCTTGATTTATCAATTATTTTTTTATTTCCAAATGGAGAAATACAATGATACGTTTCTAAATTTGATTTAACTATTTTTTCTCTAATAGCATCACTACTAAATGGATTATCTGCTCCATATCTTTCTAAACAAGTTTGTTTTATCTTTTCATCATTTCGATAATTTTCATCTCCATAACGTTCGAGCTTAGTCTGTTTAGCTTTTTCTTTAACTTTTTCAACTTGAAAACTGCATTCAACCCCATAACGTTCCAAATTAGTAGCTTTTATTTTTTCTTTCACCCATTTTAGCTCTCCTACATTATTTACACCATATTTATCATTAACATGTCTAATTGTTAATCTTTTATTTATTTCTTTATCTCTTTTTATATTAAATTCTTTTCTAATTCTTTTATAGCACCCTTTAGTAATTTTTAACAAACTACATATTTCTTCATCATATTTTATTTCATTTATTAGTTTAATAATTTCATTTTTATAATTTATTTTTTGTTCATCAGATAAAATACACCAAGAATATATACCTTTTTCTTTCAAAAGTTTTTTAGCTATAATTTCTTGACTATGTTGCCCAAAATTAAAATTAGATTTTTTTAAACTATCTTTTATTTTATTTGCATTACAATAATTTTCATCACCATATTTTTCTAAATTATATTTTTTTCTAGCCATTATTATCTGTTCTCGTGTTCTTTTTATGTTATTCATTTTTAATATGTTTCTAATAGTAGATTGTGTTATATTCATTTCATTTGATATAGTTTCTTGATTTTTTAATTCTTCCAAAAATTTATATTTTATATCATTAATAATTTTAGTTTGTTCACTTAATATTAAATTTTTAAATTCTTTTAAATTCATAAATATAAAACTCCCTTCTAATTATATTTTAATAATCAAAAGGGAGTAACATTATTTGTTGGCAGTGTATTAAACAGTCATAACAAGCATTAATACTTTTAGTTGCTTATCATCTTCAAAATATTTTGGTTTTGATAATGCTTTACCAATTATTGTACCTTGTGCTAAATATTTTGATTGACATGCCTTACCTTTAATCTTCGAAGATGTTAATAAATCTCCAGGTTTTATATGACAATTTAAGTAATCTTCATTTTCAGATACTACATTTACCCAAACTTTACCAGATACAGCAACTGTAAAATATTCATTTTCTAAATCAATTATATCTTGAGTATTATTTATTCTATTACCACCAGCAAGATATGCATATGAATTAGATTGAACACCTACTATATATTTATTTTCAAAACCATCACAAATTTCATATTTTCCAGTATCAGGATTTAATGCAATTAAAGTTCCCGGAGAAGCTATTTCATTTTTATTATTTTTTTCAAAAGTTTCAGCAAAATCATTATATACTGCATTATAAACTCTTCCTCCAGAAATTGTAACTCCCAAATGATTTACTGCATTTAAACTATCACCACTTATTGATGGATTGTTAATATCACCTGAAACAACTAAGCCTGCATTTTCTAATAATAAGAAATCTCTAATCTTATATGTTGGATTAAATTGAGTAATTCCAGCATGATCTATCCAAGTTTCATAAGTTCCTTTACCATTTTGATAACCTGGACTTGGAGATTCAGAATCGCCTTCCCAATTTGTATATTTAGTTGCAATTCCATCATTAACATTAGTATTATCATGAATATAAGATAATATAGCAGGTGGAGTATTATCTATTACATCATTTTGTTTACCTGTAGATCCTTTGTACCTCCATATTAATTGGTTAGCTCTTCTATTTGCAATATTAGTATTAAATTCTATATTATAAGTTTCTCCCCATTTTCTACCTTTATTTTCTTCATGTTTACCATCATATGTTCCACCATTTATTTGATCCTTATCATTATCATATCTAAATCGAGTAAATCGAACCCATTCAGAATTATTATCATATGGATCAATTTGATTATCATTATTATTATTTTTTGATACAATCATATTTTTGCTAGATGAACATCCTATATTTCCGGCTGAATACATACCTGCAATTTCTTCATATATTGGAGATCCATTTTCATTTAAAACATCATTATTGTTTTTTGGAGGTAACCATTTATTTATTAATCTAGAATTTCCATTAGCATTATAATCTTGTTCTAAATAAGTATAAGATCCTTGCTGATTATCTTTTTCATTTTTGCCAACACGTTTCATTATAATTCTATTTATTGTAGAATTTTCAGAATTATGATTAAAATAATCATTTTCATTAGATGTACCTACTTGAACTAAATCTTCAGATAAATATTCATTAGAATATACTCTTGGCAAAATTCTAATATAAGGCAATTCTTCATTATTTGAATTAAACACAGATATTGTATTTTGTTTAACTGATCCATTAATATTATTACTTCTAAATAATAAATTGTCCATATGAATAAATGCATCTGAATTTTTATTAGTTTGACTTCCTTTATTATCAATACCCAAACCAATTTCAAAATGTAAAGTATCATCATTAACACCTAAATGTTTTGTACCACGTGTACCATTTCTATGATTTTTATAATTATGTTGAGCCATTGATAATTTTGTTTCGTCAAATCTAAAGTCCAATCTATTGGCTAACTCACTATGAGTTTTTCCATTTACAAATATTTGAATACCCGAACCATATGAATCTCCCATAGTATCAGATAATATTTGTTCTTTATTAAATGAGTTTTCATTAGATGTAGTATATGAATCGATAAATAGTTCACCATTTCTAAAATCAATTGATACTTTACGTCCAGTGTCATCTATATTCTCAATTATAAAATTAGAAGTATTTTCACTAGTACCATTATTTTTAGAATTTTTAATAGTACCACTATCTACATTATTATAATGAACCAATCTAGTAGTATTAAATAAATCATTTTCATTACCTTTTCCATAATGTAAAATTAAGCCAGTCTCACCATATAGTTGTGATAATAAAGAAGCGTGAATTCCAGTATAACCATTATTATTATCTGTAGATAAAGGATACGTAGCTGGTACAATTGACATTATAGTACCACCAACATCATAGTTATAATCTCTATTTTTTACTGTTTTAGATGATTGTCTAACCATATCCCCATAAGTTCTTGGAGATATAAATACACTATCTGAATATTTATCATCAGTTATAGAATCTTTAGTTATTTCTTGATTTAAAAATTCTCTTTTTGCATCAATAGATAAATTATTAAATCTTAATGCTCCGGTCATGTAATCGCCATATTTAGAAGTATACCAATCAGGTAAATGATTAATATAATCTTGAACATCAGTATTAAATGTAGGAGGTTTTGTTCTTTTTTCTCTAACTAATTCAACAGGAAAATGACTAGAATCATAACTATATAAAGGCTCATGGATTTGAGTCATGTTATCCCTTAAACTATCATATTGTGTAGTTTTGTGTCCGTGAACTTCAATCTCAACATTATCACCATCGTAAATATGATCTTTAAATGGATCAGATTCAAACCCATGATATATTATTCTATTATCATCAATAACAGTACCATCAGATACAATAACGCCTGCTTGAACCCAAGCCCTTCCTAATACTAAAATATTATCATAATTACATTCCAATTGACATTTATCAAACCATTTAAGATAAACACCTGATAATGTTTCAGAACTACCAATTTCTTCAGCTTTATTTACAACATCTCCAGTAACATGATTAGCAGCATCATACACTAACGCTACACCTAATGTATATTCATCAATGTTTTGATATGGCATTGGTTTTCCATTTTCATCATAATATGTATTGTCAGGAACTTTTACATTTATAGCTGCTTTCGAATAAAAATGATAACCTTGAATTACACATTCTCCAGGAGATACTATTACTCCATTTCTATTTGGATTTAATGATAATGAAAAGTAATTATATTTTATAACATGATTTCTAACATTTAAATATCTATAAATGTTACGCATATTTTCTTCAGTTGTTAATTTGCCTTCATCAACAGCATTACTAGATGGCCATATCATACTATCTTTAGATAAATAATAAGAAGCATCATCACGTAATTCCCATTCACCAAATTGCATGTTATTTTCACCTACTTTATTATTTATTTAATTTATGAAAATCAAACTATTCTATAGTTTTATTTTATTAAATAGTGAAATAAGGTAGCTTTAAATATGCTACCTTATTACTTTCAAAATATTATAAAATTTTTAATTATTCAGGTTTAATATCAATAGCTTTTGTAGTATAAGCTCCACCTATTCCAGAAGTTGATTCTTCTACACTTACGATTTCATTATACATTTTTTCAATAATATCTTCATCAATAAATTGAAGCATAAATCCTATTAATTTAGCATTATTATCAAATTTATCAAAGATAGCTTGTAGTTTATTACCAATAGATAATTTTTCTAATTTAACGGATTCTTCTAAATCGTCATTTTTAACATCTACTATTTTTACATAACCTCTATCAAAAAATTTCTTTTTAGCATCTTTATCTTTAATAAAACTATTATCAACTTTATGCATACTATTTTTAAAATCATTTGTAACGTTTTCATAATAGGTAATAACTGTTTCTAAATCAATATAATTTGAACGTAAGAATGAAACTAATTCATTTTTACTAGCAAACGATATACCATTTCCAGTACGCCAAGCGCCAAAATTTAAAGTATAACCATTTTTATTAGTACCAGCTTCTTCTAATTTTGTAGATTCTTCTAAATCATCTATGTCACTATATTCACTTGATAAATAATCATATAATTTTTTTAATTTATCTAATGAATAACAATTAAATAAATCATCAAAACCAATTTGTTGTTCATTAGGTAATATTAACTCATTCATTGCATGCCACATTTCATCTTTATTATTTATTTTACCTCTATAAACCGGAAATTCATCATCTTCATATTCACTCGATAAATAATCATATAAATCTTGTAAATCATCAGTTGAATAACAATTAAATAAATCATTAAATGATACTAATGGTTCTTCAGTATATCTTAACATTTCAATATATAATTGATCTTTATTGTTTATATTAGAGTTATATTCTTTTAGAGGTTTACTTTCTTCTAATTCATCATCTATATCATATTCTTTTACAACCCAATCCCAGAATTCTTCTAAATCAGCAGTTGAAAAGAAATTAAAAATATTTTCCATAGATATAGAATCTGTATTTTCTAAACCAGTTGCATCATATAAATCTTTAAAAACTTCATCCCAATTTCTATATATTTTATTATATTCATAATCCATATCTGCTTCATGTCTAAGCCATTGAACAAATTCTCCAAATTGGTCTAAACTAAAATAATTTGTTAAATCTTCTAACGGTATAAATCCTTTAAATAATTCATTGAATTTATCCCATAATTTATCATATTGTTTTGATTCTTTCATTAACTGAAGATTTTCAAATAAATTCATCATAATAAATCATTCTCCTTTTAATTTAATATTTTGTAGTTAGTATTAAAACAATCACCTTTTCTCCAAATTATTGATCCATCCTTATATTTACAAACCCATTGACCTATTTTTGTATGAAGTATGTTTGTATTTAATTGATTAGAACCTTGTAATAGTTTTTGTAATTCATAAATAGATTGTGCAGTACCATCAAAATATATTGCTTGAACATTTTCATTTAACTTTAAATCCTTACATAATTTACAAGCCATTGTATATCACCTTACTTTCTAATATCGCTTCTTATATAATTGGGATTAACAAAAAACTTATTAACGTCAAACGTTCTATAAACGCAATATGTAAATTTATTAACTTTATAAACAACCTTAATACTATTGGCTTCACTATTTAATTTAAAGGTGATTCTACCGGTGTTATAATCAATAGTGCCATATCCATTTATTAATCCCGGTGTACCCAATAATCTACCAGTACAAGTATCACCTATTATATCAGTATCACCATTAACATAAATAAATAAACTTCCAGGTGTAATTGGATAACCTTCTATATAATTTCCTATAGAATTTTTAACTCTTTCAGGATTAACAGAATCATCATTCAATGTACTTGTTTGACCTAAATAAAAATCAAAATCAGTTTTATTATCACCTATAATTAAATTATAAACATATTCTTGAGTAATATCTTCTCTACAAGAATCTATTCTAATTATATTATTAGATTCATCATATTGTATTGAACCATAATCATCCAATATATTACCGGTTATATCATCATAAGTTTTATGTAATTTATACCAAAAATTACCACGTAATATAAACATTTCACCAGTTAATCTATCAACACATTCCCCAGTCCACGTTTCATATTGTCTATCAATAATATCATAAACAGATCTCAATTTTCCTTCATTAATTAATTGATTTTTTTCATCTTCATCCATTTCATTGATTTGTTTATCTGTATATATAACATCTATATTAGGACACAACTGTTCTATTTGTCTAAAATTACTTTTAAAATATCTATTTGCATCAGTTCCATCATTTAAATACATCCTTGAATCAAAATCTATAGTATATCCAGTATCAACCAATAAACCATTATCATCATATTTTAATATCTTATAAGGTGTACTGTTTGTATCAATTATTCTACCTGTAAACACGGGTTCATATCCGGTCCAATCAAATATCATTTTATTATATATTTCATATTCTCTTGGTTCATTAGGTCTTCCAAAATCAACTCCAATTACAGATTCTAATCCATCTTCTCTAATTATTTTATTACCTATATTTTTTCCAAACCCGGATCCAGCAGGTGATACCGTATCACCTGATAAAGATATTGATTGAGAAATATCATATGAATCTGTTGTAGGTAAATATTCAGGAATGTCAAGATCTTTATATATTTTTTTATATTCATCTTTTATACTAACATTTCCATTATCATCAACTATGGTTATATAAGGTAATATCTTATTTACTTCAATTGATGTACAACCTAATGAAGTTATATAATATCCTGAATATTGACCATTTGATAAATTAATCATATATTTATTTTTAACAGACTTTCCTGTTTTATTACCTTTAATATTACGTTTAACTTTATCATATTCAACAGATGCAGTATCTAAATCAACATGCCAAATATTTTTATCAGTTTTCATTATACATTCAATAACGTCCATATAATTTACAGCTTCATTAAAATCTAATGTTTCTGTATTAAATCTTGCTTTTAAATTTTGATCTATTCTTGCTAATAAATCTACATTTTGATCTGCATTTATTGGTTTACGTAAAAATATTTGTCCTGAAATAGTCCAATTAATCCAATCAATTTTATTTTCTAAATTAATATCAATTTCATATGGCATTAATTTATAAGATTTTAATTCACCAATAACATTTTCCTTAAATAACTCATCTACATTATCGTCATATATTTCATTTTTAGCATATATATAATTTTCACCAACATTATTATAATCATTTTTTCTAACAATCCATAATCTAATTTCATTATTAGTCATCTCATCTTTACTTGGATCTGTTTCAATATCAGTTGCAATAACATTAGCTACAGATTCTATTCTACGAGTTGCTTTTTCAAAATCTTTTAATATAACTAATGTATCAATTGTATTTTGATATTTTTCAGCTTCTTTTCTAGCCTCAACGCATGTTTCTGCACCATATCCATATGTTGAAGGTGTATTAAATATAGTAACGCCAGATAATGCAGTCGCTACACTGATATTATCGCTATCTATATAACATTTAGTATTATTTATTGATGTTATTTTATTTTCTTCTATTTCTCCATCTTTACCATCTGATAAAACAAAAAATAATTTAAATTTAGTTATAACATACTTTTCATTCCAATAATTTGGTAAAATAATAAACGGAGTGCCATCTTCATCTATATCAAATTCAAATACTTTATCCATTGATTCAGATAAATTAATATTTTTAACTAATTTCCATTCATTAATTGCAAAAGGTGTTTCATCATTATCTATTAATGTTAAACTAGTTTCATCAATATTTATATATTTTAAATATAATTTATTATTAACAATGTCACTTGCCAATATATTATAATTATATGACGAATGCCAATCTGCATTATAATCAGTTGGTTTTACACTACTAATTAATGTTGGAGTTACAGGTGTACCTTGGATTAATTCTTGTTTATAACTATTAACACCATACGCTCCAGCTGGAATACTAAATTCTTTTAAATTAGTATAAGTTATACGATTATCATTAGTTGTAAATATATTATATCTACCAATATTTATAGCAAATGGATTTGCATTTGTAAAACTAGCTTCAACGATAGCACTTCTATACCAATGCATTTTATATCCAATTAATCTAAATATCTGTTGTGCATTAGCTCTTTGTAAAACAGTTCTTGGAAAACATTCTAATGCTTGTTTATCTTGATTATAAGATAACATATCTCCTGTCATAGATATTAATTTCAATAACACTAATCCCGGATCATTTTCATCTTTAGGATCCCATTCTTTAGTTAATAATGGAATTGATTTTAACAACTCATCATATATAGAAGAAAAATCTCTAGAAGTATATGATAAATTAGGTGATGTTAACATTGTGTTGTTATCTCTATTCATTTCTATTAATCACCTCATTTTATTTATAATATTTTATAATTTTATTTTAATTACACTAT
>ENA-ORSL01003312-ORSL01003312.1-human-gut-metagenome-genome-assembly--contig:-NODE-3312-length-10565-cov-2.416651_pt1 | contig 10565 bp, 7 predicted proteins | sample MGYA00242190_ERZ509157 | MGnify/ENA primary metagenome ERZ509157 (study PRJEB26280, sample SAMEA2338664) | human gut metagenome | biome: human gut; feature: human-associated habitat; material: faeces... | reverse complement strand
TTTACTGCCGCCGATACCATTTGATGCGGGGAGCGTGCCGGCGGCGGACAGGTTCGCGCTTGTTATCGCGTTAGGACGATACGGGTTTACAGCATTGAATTGGTCAAAATGAAACAGCGCCGCATTTTCCGCCTGATCGCGGTCGCTCTGCGGCGCTGTTACGTGCGCTTATTTATATCAGTATACCGTTGCAATGGTCGATCTCATGCTGTATGATCTGCGCAGTCCAGCCCGAGAACGTCTGCCGATAATGCTTAAATCCCATATCGTAGTACTCCAGCTCTATCGTGCGATAGCGCGTCGTGCTGTGCTCACCGTCCAGCGAAAGACAGCCCTCTTTAGCCTCATACGAGCCGGACTTTTTCTTTATCTCGGGATTTACCATCACCATCAGCAGCGGCCCTGCGTACAGCGCGATTATGCGCTTCTTTGCGCCTATCATATTCGCCGCAAGCCCCGCGCAATGGTCGGCGTGCGACTTCAATGTATCGCTCAGATCCAGCATGGTCTGCAGATCGGCGTCGGTCGCCTCCTCGCACGGCTGGCTCAGAAAAAACGTGTCCTTTATAATCGGTTTAATCATCGATGCTCCTTTCCACCGCCTTTGCGCGGGCGTTCATTGCCTCGGCGTGCTGGCTGAAGGATACTGCCCTCAGCGCTTCAGTGGCGGCGATATGATCGAATATTTTATTTATCAGTGCGTCCAGCGGCGCGTTTGCCGCGTAATCTGCCGGCGCAAAATAATCTATGCGCCCGTCCAGCATAATATTATGCACCTTAGTGCGGTTATCCTCAACCGGGTCGTACACGCCTATCGCGTATCCGCCGCGCGATGATACCAGCTTCATGCACGGTATGTCGGTGTCGCTGTCGCCGATATATATCATGTTGCGGAAGGGGATGCGCATCTGCTCGGGCGGCACGGCGGCGTTGACCGCCGGGTCGTTTATGTCTAGCAAGCCCTTTTCAATTCTGAACAAAAACTGGGTTTTATTGGTGAAGTTGACCGCCTGTGCGGGCCAGCGCGCTTCGCCGCGCTCGTCGAAGTAGAAGGCGCTTGCGTATATCTGCTTAAACTCGCCCGCGATGGTCGTGCCTTCGATCATTTCCTTCAGCCCGGATGATATTATGTAATGCTCCAACCGCAGTCCGCGTTCCTCCGCGGCCCTGCGCGTGCGGCCGAACCATTCGCGCACGCCCGGATACAGCTTAACGCGCGCGCCATAGGCATGGAGCGCCTGCAAACTGACCGTAAGCCGTCCGCGCGCCTCTTCCAGCATCGTGTACATGTACGCGAGATTCTGGTCCATGTTGCTGGCCTTGGCCAGCGCGCCCGAGCGCCGCCAGAATGCGTCCACATCCAGCCCCAGGCTCTGTATATAGCCCTGCGCCTGCATGTCGGTAGGACTGAGCGTCTTGTCGAAGTCGTAACATATCGCCACGATGGGCCGTCTGTCCGCAGTATCGCCGCCCATTGAGCGCCTCCTTCGCATTCTTTATATAATATAATTCTATCGCAAATTCAACTTGCAGTCAATAGGCGGGCAACAATATATTGAAATAGGCGAATATGGCGGCCGCTGGCAAGGCATAAATCGCAATGTTAAGTACATGAGTTAGGATTGCGGTCAACAAAGATTGCGGATATAAGCCTGCCGCAAAAGCCAATGCGTCGTTTGCAGAATAAACAGGCATAAAAAACTGGCGAGCCGATTTTTATCAGCCCGCCGATAAAAATTATTTAGTTCACCGCATCAGCCTTACGCCGTCCGGTGCGATGCCGTATTCCTCGAATATGGTCAGTCTGTTTTCATCCTTCAGCCACGCCGCTGGTATGTAATACCTGCTCTGTGCCGGGCAGCGCATGAAGCGGCCCAGGTTATGCCCGTTCAGGTATATCTGGCCCTTGCGCATCTCGCCCATGCTTATGAACAGCCCAACTCCATCCACATCGGGGCGGGGGAAGGTGGTCGTGTACCACGCGGGCATGTAGTCGCGCCCGCCCGCGCGTATTTCCGCAAACGGCACCAGCAGCGTATCCTGCCCGCGCGCCGCGGTCTCGTAATCGGCGCGCCCCTCGTAAGGCACGTCCTCGCTTAGCGCGCACCAGCTCCAGTCGGTCAGCCTGTCCTCATCGCGCACTATGTATGCCAGCGTGTGGCTGATTACGTTTTCTACGCTGCCGGGGCAGGTGAGTACGATCTCGTTGTCGCCTTCGCAGCATTCGGGCGTGTAGCAGTGCCACATGTGCGACCCGCCGTCGCGGTATCCGAACGACTGCCACGGCCTGTGCACCATATGGACATGCGGCACAACTTTGCCGTTCGCCGTTACCCAGCAGGGCGAATCGTGCACCACGATTATCAGGCGTTCGCCCGGCTTCAGGCTTACGTGCCAGCTTATCGCGTCGGCCTCGCGCGGCTCGGTCAGCGCCGGGCTGTACAGATAGTCAACCGCTTCATCGCTCAGCATTATCTTGCCCGCATATGTCGCGCCGTCCAGCGTAAGCTGGTGCGAATCGGCGTAAACGTCGCCGCCTATGCCCAGCGGCATCGCGTCCAGACAGCAGCGCCCGGTGTCCTCGCTCAAAAGCAGCACGTCGTTATCGCCGGCGCGCAGCTCTATGCTTATGCGCTCGCGCAGCCGGTCGGCGGGGTTGGCGTAGTCGAAGCGCTCGTTTTCGGTGCGGCGCTCGCCTATCTCGCCCGCGAACGCGCCGTTGACATACGCCGCCACGCGCGTCGCGGCGCAGGGCACTGTCAGCGCGCCCGTGCGCGCCTTGTCGGAATGCACGTGCGCGCGGTACAGCACGTATCCGTGCAGCGCGCCCAGCTGCTCGTGGAACATGGGCTTGTCTATGGGCTTAAAGCATGCGTCTGCCAACGGGTCGTGCCGCTCCCACGTCGTGAGCGCGGGCAGGTCCTTCAGCAGGGCGGGTCGGGGGATTGCGCGCTCGGTGAGCCTGCCGTCTCTACATTCATATGCGCGCTTTGCCTTGCCCGGCTCAAATACCTCGCCGTCCTTGCCGTCGCACGCAAAGTCGCCGCCGAAAATTACCTTGTCGTGCAGCAGCCATGTATGCCGCGCCGTGGACTCGTCGATTACGATCATTTTTAGTCCGTCCGCGTCAATAAGCTGCGGAGCGGTACGGACTATACCCGAATATTCGTGCCCGTCAACCGATACTGACCAGTCGTCGCCCGCGTTGCCGTACATCAGCAGTGCGCCGTCAAATTCGCCCATTATGAACAGGCTCGACCAGTCGAGCGTCGCATCGCCCACGTGCAGTCCCTCGGCCAGCGCGCCGCCCTGTACTGCGGTGAAATTTATGCGCCGTGCCTTACCGGCATATTCGATCTCGGCGGAGTCGTTGTCGCCCGCGATGACTATGAAATTGCCGCGCCCGGTCTTAAAGCGCGTGGCGCGCGTCTCGTTATATACGATAACCTCGCCGTCGTCGCCCGCTATGTCGCCGCCAAAGCACGACAGGAACGCGCCGAAGGGCTTTAGCGCGTAGTACTTTTCGCGCGGCCGCAGCGCGTCGCCCACCGGATATGCGCTGGAGTACGACGTGGCGATGTTGGACGCGCCGTTGAATGCGAAGTTGGTGCCGCCTATGAACATGTACATAGTGACCATCGCGTGGTGCAGCGTGGATTCGACTATCCAGCGCGCCACGTCCGTGTCGGACATGTTGCCCGTCACGGGCTTTTGCCAGAATACCATCGGCCCGGTCCACAGCTCGCTCAGTATGGAGGGCTTGCCCGGCTGGTACGCGCGCAGCTCGTCTATCACCTGATAATTGGAGCAGGTGTTGTACGTGACGATCATGTCAAGGCGCTTGTACAGCTCCGGATCGTACATGTCCGCGTCGTAGTTTATGGCCATTTTGCCGCTCGGCGCATGGCAGTTGCACGCGGTCACGGCGACCTCGCAGCCCGAGTCGCGCAGTATATTCGTTACCTTTTCGATATACGCCGTCGTGCGCGCGTCCCAGCCGCCGTGGTACTCGTTGTCGTTCTGTATCGACACTATGCAGCCGCCGCGCGTGACCTGGCGCGGCGCGGCGATTTTCATTATCTTGCGTAGCCAGCGCGCCGTGTGCTCCATGAACACGCTTTCATCCGTGCGCTGCTCCAGCCGCTCATCGGTCAGCAGCCATGCGGGTATGCCGCCGCCCGTCCACTCGCCGCATATGTATGGGCCGGGGCGCAGCATTACGTAAAGCCCCAGCTCGTGTGCAAGGTCAAGAAACGCCGCTAAATCCTTGTCGCCCTCAAAGTCCCATACGCCGGGTTGAGGCTCGTGTATGTTCCACGCGACATAGGTGCTTATGGTGTTAAGCCCTGCTGCGCGCGCGGTCTCCAACGCCCGCCGCCATTCCTCGCGCGGGAAGCGATAGTAGTGTATTTCGCCGCAGTATAGCCAGATTCGCTTATTATTGAGTATAAATGACTTGCCATCAAATGAATAATTCATGATACACCGCCTTTCAATGCAGTCGGAATCATTCTATATCACATCGAAATGTTAGTCAAGACGTTTTAACGATAGACCTGCAAAACAACGGCTTACTTAACCTTACATCACGAATGCCGCTTTAAAACCATATAAAAACGGAAAATAATACATAAAAAAACACCAGAGTGAAAATAAAACGTCAAAAAGGTTATAAAACGCGCCAGAACATTATTGACAACGATGAAAGAATATATTATAATACGGGCGAAAAGGTGTAAAACCTAAATTATGGAGGTAGTGTCATGAAAAAGCGGATAGTCTCTCTGTTCGCCACGCTGGCGATGCTTCTGACGATGTGCTCCGGTATGAGCGTTATCGCTTCCGCCGATGCGGCGCCCGTGGATCTGTCGATCGGCGCGACCAACCTGGGCCAGAACAGCGATAAGGACTGGTGGCCGGACGATTTTATTAAGCACGTGAACGAAGTGCTTAACGTAAACATCAGCTGGACCAAGTACGACGACGATACCTTTGCCCTGGCGCTGGCTTCCGGCGATCAGTGCGACGTGATGATGAGCAACAAGCCCGCCGCGGTACTGACCGCGAATGCGGCGGTCGCTATGGACGACTATCTGGAAGAGTATGGCCAGAACATACTCAAGTATCAGCTGCGCAACGACCTGCTGCGCAAGTTCCTGTCCAACGGCGACGGCAAGCTGTACTTCCACACCCCCAACACCGGTTATGAAGATTCCACCGGCGCTCAGTCCGCGTGGAACGGCTATCTGGTACGCTGGGATCTGTACGAGAAGCTGGGCTGCCCGGAAATGAAGACCTACGAAGACTACGCAAACGTTCTGCAGCAGATGGTCGAGCTTTACCCGACCAATGAAAACGGCGACCAGACCTACGCCATGGGCATTTGGAACGACTCCGGCCTGTGGGGCTGGCTGATGGGCACCGTGGCAAACATGGGCTACACCGCTGTGGGCGATTACAACTTTGCCTGGGACATCCGCACCAACGAGATGAGCAACCAGCTGCTGGCCGACGACGACCAGTCCTTCTTCTGGACCGCGATGAAGTTCTATAACGACTTGTACAACCGCGGCCTGCTGGATCCCGACTCCTTCTCCATGACCAACGACGACCGCGCCGAGAAGTACGCCAATAACCGCTACGTCGGCGGCGTTTGCTCCTGGTACGTGGGCGAGACCGAAACCACCAACCGCGAGGCCGATCCCAACTCCACCGCCGGCATAATCGCTATTCCGGCCGAGGGTATGAGCGGCTGGTATGGCCAGAACGCCATAATCGGCTGGGACGGCAAGAACCTGTACGTATCCTCCTCCTGCGCCGAGGATAAGATTCCCGCAGCTGTGTCCTTCATCGACTATCTGGATTCCGACGAGGGCAACCGCACCTCTTACTCCGGCGTTCAGGGCGTGTACTGGGATTACGACGATCAGGGCGTTCCCGCGCTGCTGGACAGCACCGTTGCTCTGAAGTCTGCGGGCGGCGACGACTGGTCCAAGACCGGTATCGGCTCCTACAACAACTTCATCGGCTCCTCCGCGTTCGGCGTTGCCGAGGACGGCTACTACTACGACCTGAGCATCTACAACCTGTCCCAGGGCCTGAGCCCCATGCAGAAGGCTTTCTGCGAGCACTACGGCGTAAGCTACCCCGGCGAGCTGCGCTATAAGTACGAGCAGGAGGGCAAGGGCTACTCCCAGAAGGTATCCCTGCACACCACCATCGGCGCGCTTCAGGGCACCGTACCGGACGACATTTCCACCATTACTTCCCGTATACAGGAAATGATGATCCGCAACATACAGTCCTTTGTGACCGCTTCCTCCGCGGAAGAGTTCCAGACCCTGCGCGATCAGTTCGTCAATGACGTTAAGGACGCCGGTCTGGAGACCGCTTACGAGTGGTACAACACCAAGTGGGGCGAGCTGAAGACCGAAATCGAAGCGGTCATGGCTGCTGAATAATTGAATTTCACATTCCGGCGCTGCCGGACGGGGGTGGGTAATACCCGCCCCCAATTTTTTAGGCCGTATAAATCGCATACACCGTTTGAGGGGGAATAAGGATGGGTGCAATGACGCGCACCAATGCCAGCGCGAATTCGCACAAGAATCGCAATCGCCGCCGGTATCAGCTTTTGTTCATGGCGCTGCCGCTGATGATAATGGTCATCATGTTTGCATATGTGCCGCTGTTCGGCTGGGCATACGCGTTTTTCGACTATAAGCCCGGCGTACCGCTTTTCAATAACGAGTTTGTGGGATTCAAGTATTTCGAGCAATTCCTGACCGACCGCTGGGACATGCACCGCGTTATGAAAAATACGCTGGTACTGGCGCTGCTCAACTACGTCGTGTCTCCGCTGCCGATGATATTCGCTATCCTGCTAAACTCTGTGCATCATAACTGGTACAAAAAGACCGTACAGACCCTGACCACTTTCCCCAATTTTATAAGCTGGATAATCGTATACTCGCTGGCGTTCCAGTTGTTCAGCTCGGAAGGCCTGATTACCGAGGCGCTGGCCAATCTAGGTCTGATACGCAAGGGCTATAACGTGCTGTCCGATGCGAGCGCGGTATACTGGTTCCAGACGATCATGGGTCAGTGGAAGGGTCTGGGCTGGAGCTCGATCATATACATGGCGGCCATCGCCGGTATCGATCAGGAATTGTACGAAGCGGCGGCCATAGACGGCGCGAATCGCTTCCAGTCCACGCTGCATATCACCGTGCCGGGTCTGATACCCACGTTCATAGTGCTGCTGCTGCTGGGCATAGGTAACTTCATGAACGTAGGCTTCGACCAGTACTATATATTCAAAAATGCCGGTAACTCCGATACCATAGAAGTGCTCGATATTTACGTGTACCGCATCGGTATGCAGAACTACAAGTACTCCTACGGCATAGCGATAGGTATAATGAAGTCGGTCGTGAGCATGATACTGCTGTTCTCCGCTAACGGCATATCCAAGCTGGCGCGCGACGGTCAGTCGATATTTTAAGGAGGTTGCGGGCAATGATGAGGCGCAGTCGGGCCAGCATATTCTGCGACGTCCTGATATATCTTTTCCTGGGACTGTTCGCTATATGCTGCGTGTATCCTTTCTACTATATGTTTATCTATTCCATCAGCGATACCACTCAGGTAATGAAGGGCGTATCGCTGTGGCCGGCCGGTTTTACGCTGTACAATTATCAGGAGGTATTTAAGCTAAAGGGCATAGCGAATGCCTTCGGAATGTCCACCGCGCGCGTCGTGGTGGGTACGGCGCTTACCGTATTTGCGTGTTCCTTCCTGGGCTACCTGTTCGCCAAGCCCGAAATGCCGGCGCATAAGGCGCTTTACCGTATGCTGATAATCACCATGTACGTGGGCGGCGGTCTGGTGCCGACATACCTTGTGTACAAGACGTATGGCCTTATGAACAGCTTCTGGGTATACGTGCTGCCGGGCGCGGTGTCGGCGTACAACGTCGTGCTTATAAAGACCTATATTGAGCAGCTGCCGGCCTCGCTGGAGGAATCGGCGATGATAGACGGCGCGGGCTACTTTAAGGTGTTCTGCCGCATAATATTCCCGCTCAGCATACCGATAGTGGCTACAATAATGATATTCTCGGCTGTGGGCCAGTGGAACGCATGGTTCGATAACCATATCTACTGCCAGCAGAACGAGGCGCTGACTACGCTCCAGTATAAGCTGTGGCGCCTGCTCAACGAAACCAAGTCGGTTACAGAGCTTTTGAAGAGCGGCCAGGCGTCCTCTGCCGATATGCAGATGATGAACAGCCAGTCGCTTACCACAAAGGGCGTGCGCATAACGATAACCATGATCTCGGCCATACCGATATTCCTGGTGTACCCGTTCATGCAGCGCTACTTCATAAAGGGCATAATGATCGGCGCGGTTAAGGGCTGATCGTTAAGTCACCAGCCGCCGTGTATCCCGCACGGCGGCCGGTTGGTGTATATGGCTTCAAAAAATGTGTCGATACTGCGAATGCACATCAAAAATACTGATAGACCATATCAAACCAACTGATAGCAAAGTTAACATTGGCCGACTATAATGTGTACACAAACCAACACGGTAAAGCAATTGAAGAAGGATGTGTGTACACTATGAAGAAGACTATCCGCAAGATCGCGTGCGTATTGGCGCTCGCACTCGCTATGGTATCCGTGTTCGGCGTGGCTTTCGCCGACGAATCCAAGACTTATAACATAGGCATAATTCAGCTGGTTCAGCACCCCGCGCTGGACGCGGCCACCGAGGGCTTTGAGGCCGCGCTGACCGAGAAGCTGGGCGAGGAAAACGTTAAGTTCGACTATCAGAACGCTCAGGGCGATTCCAGCAACTGTGCTACCATAGTCAACGGCTTCGTTTCCAATAATGTCGATCTGATACTGGCTAACGCCACCGCCGCGCTGCAGGCTGCTTACACCGGCACCGCGACCATTCCGATACTGGGCACCTCGATTACCGACTATGCCACTGCGCTGGATATAGACGACTTCGCCGGCACCACCGGCTACAACGTGTCCGGCACCTCCGACCTCGCGCCGCTGGATCAGCAGGCCGAGATAATCCACACCATGTTCCCGGATGCCAAGAAGGTCGGCCTGCTGTACTGCACCGCCGAGCCTAACTCGGTATATCAGCTGGACGTAATCACCCCCTACATCGAGAGCTACGGCTATGAAGTGCAGCGATTCGGTTTTGCTGACTCCAACGATATAGCTTCTGTTGTTACCAGCGCGTGCGACTATGCCGACGTGCTGTATGTTCCCACCGATAACACCGCCGCCAACAACACCGAGGTTATCTCCAACATCTGCGTGCCCGCTAAGGTGCCGGTAATCGCCGGCGAAGAGGGCATCTGCAAGGGCTGCGGCGTTGCTACCCTGTCGATCAGCTACTATGACATCGGCTACAAGGCTGGCGAGATGGCTTACGACATACTAGTAAATGGCGCGGACATCACCACGATGGCTATCGAGTATGCTCCTAATGTAACCAAGGAGTACAACGCCGAAATGTGCGAAGAGCTGGGCATCACCCCGCCGGAAGGCTACGTGGCGATCGCGACCGAGGGCTGATACTTTCCATACCCCTGAAAATGCCGCATTCTCCGAGCGGCGCAGTAGCTTGCTGCGCCGCCCGGTTGTTTTGTGTATGGCGGCGGAATACTGGAGGACTTTTAAGTGAACATAATGGCGCTTTTCAACGCCCTGCCCGGCGCGTGCGCGCAGGGGCTTATCTGGGGCATAATGGCGATTGGCGTATACATTACCTATAAGATACTGGACGTGGCCGACCTGACCGTCGACGGCACGATGTGTACCGGCGGCGCGGTCTGCGTCATGATGATGCTCAATGGTTACAGCATATGGATTTCGCTTTTGTGCGCGTTCATCGCGGGTATGCTGGCCGGACTTATCACGGGCATATTCCATACGTTCATGGGAATACCTGCGATACTGGCAGGTGTACTGACCCAGCTTGCGCTGTATTCGATCAACCTGCGCATACTCGGCTCGGCTAACCAGGCGATTAGCGTGCGCAAGTACAACCTGCTCATATCGCTTATGTACATCCCGCGGGCGATATGGATTTCCGCTGTGTTCGTCGTGGCGTTGATAGTCATACTGTACTGGTTCTTCGGCACGGAGCTGGGTTCCTCGCTGCGTGCAACCGGCTGCAACCAGCATATGGCGCGCGCGCAGGGCATTAACACCAACTTTAATAAGGTGCTGGGTCTGATGCTGTCCAACGGCATCGTTGCGCTGGCCAGCGCGCTGTATTCCCAGTATCAGGGCTTCGCCGACATCAACATGGGCCGCGGCGCGATCGTAATCGGTCTGGCGGCGGTAATAATCGGCGACGTCGTGTTCGGCAAGATATTCCGCAATTTCGGATTTAAGCTGCTGGGCGTGGCATTGGGCGCGGTCATGTATTATCTGGTAATACAGGTGGTGCTGTGGCTGGGCCTGAATACCGACGACCTGAAGCTGCTGACGGCGCTGGTGGTGGCGCTGTTCCTTGCGGTTCCCTACTGGAAG
>ENA-ORSL01003306-ORSL01003306.1-human-gut-metagenome-genome-assembly--contig:-NODE-3306-length-10579-cov-3.198499_pt1 | contig 10579 bp, 9 predicted proteins | sample MGYA00242190_ERZ509157 | MGnify/ENA primary metagenome ERZ509157 (study PRJEB26280, sample SAMEA2338664) | human gut metagenome | biome: human gut; feature: human-associated habitat; material: faeces... | reverse complement strand
CGGGCGCGTTCTTTTCGTACTTTTCTGCCGCGGAGCAGAAAAGTACAACTTCTAATCGTCCGGTAAGACGATATTTCTTGTAGTTCCGTGTATAAATAATATTTATTTTGCTTTATTCAAAGCAAACCCCGTGGGGTGCTACGCCACGGTCATTACCTGTTTTCTCCGGTAAATGCCGCAAACAGCTTATCCAATGCCCCTTTTTCAATTCTGCTGACATATGACCGTGAAATTCCGAGACGCTCGGCGGTCTCGTGCTGAGTGTATTGTTGCCCACCGTAAAGACCGTACCGCATTATGATAATCTGTCGCTCGCGTGGGGAGAGAACCGTATTTATATAGCATAGCATTCGGTCGGTCTGCATTTTGAGATCAACCTCTTCGACAACAGAGTCATCACAGCTGATGACATCAATGTACGTAAGCGGATTCCCGTCACGATCCATGTCAATGGTTTCATTTATCGACACCTCACCCGCCTGCTTTTTTTGAGAACGGAAAAACATCAGTACCTCGTTTTGTATGCATTTGGCGGCATAGGTGGCGAATTTTGTTGTTTTGGTGTTATCAAAGCTGTCAACTGCTTTTACAAGACCTATCGAACCAACCGATATAAGATCTTCCTGTGCCCGGCTGCCGGAATAGTATTTGCGTACTATGTGTGCAACCAGCCGTAGATTATGTAATATAAGGAGCTGACGCGCTTCCTTATCACCTTGACGCATGCGCTTAAAGCAGTCGGCCTCATCGTCAGGGGACAGGGGAGGCGGAAATGAGTGCGGTGTCCCGACTCCGAGTATAGCTCCGAGCATGTGTGACAGTAACGAGAAAATATAAGTATACATAAAAACCTCCGTCCCGTTTTTGATAATATATGCCGGGGACGGCCTGTCTTATGGGAAAAATCGCACTAAATATTCCTGCTGGCCGGCTGTACTCTTGACAACAACTGCGGATAGTGATAAAATAATGTTCAATGAAAACCAATTTTGATGAAATGAGGTATTGCTATGAAGCGCCTGACAGGTAATGCTGTCGTAGGACAGTCCGGCGGACCGACCGCCGCCATAAATGCCACTTTGGCAGGAGTTATCAGAGGAGTAAGGGAAAACGTTCATGACGGGTGCATAAAAACGCTTTACGGTATGCGTAACGGTGTTGAAGGCCTGCTTGAGGAAAAGCTGGTCGATCTGACTGCTATATTTGACGATGACTCCAAAATTATCACGCTTGAAAACACTCCTGCAGCTTCACTCGGCTCCTGCCGGAAAAAACTGCCGGATCCAGATGCGGATGCACATGTGTTTGAAAAACTGCTTGATATTTTCCGTAAATACGATATCCGCTACTTCTTTTACATAGGCGGCAATGACTCCATGGATACCGTTGCCAAGCTGTCGGCCTACACGCGCGGGCACGATTACGAAATGTGTATAATGGGAATACCGAAGACAGTGGATAACGATCTTGTCGTAACCGACCATACTCCCGGTTACGGTTCCGCTGCAAAATATATAGCAGTGACAATGCAGGAAATTATACGCGACTGCGCGGTATATACTACCAAAGCAGTCACGATCGTTGAGATAATGGGGCGTGACGCCGGATGGCTTACGGCGGCCGCAGCGGTCGGACGTGCAGTTAGCGGCTACGGACCGGATCTTATTTATCTGCCGGAGCGAAACTTCAATATGACGGAGTTCTTTGAGGACCTGCGTGCCATACTGGAGGATCACCCCAATGTGGTAGTTGCCGTCTCGGAGGGGATTCATTTTTATAACGGCAGATACGTTTGCGAGGGCACCAGTAGCGGAGCGGTCGATGTTTTCGGTCACAAGGCGCTGTCGGGAACCGGTAAGGCGCTTGAGATTGCCGTAAAGGAGGAGTTGGGATGTAAGGTCCGCTCTGTAGAGCTGAACATCCCCCAGCGTTGTGCCGCACATCTCGCCTCTGCCACCGATATAGAAGAATCGGTATGCGTCGGCAGGGAAGCGGTGAGAGCTGCTTCACAGGGCGTTACGCGCCAGATGATGACTATTGAGCGCGTGTCAACCAATCCGTATGTTACGCGTATATCACATTCCGATGTGTCGGCGATCGCCAACAAAATTAAAGCAGTTGACGACAAATTTATTAATGAACGCGGCAATAACGTGACCGACGAGTGTGTTGAATATCTGCTTCCGCTTATTCGCGGCGAGAGAACGCCTGAGTACGTGGACGGCATACCTGTTCATTTTGTTATCTGAGTTATCATGATACGCAATCCCTGCGAAATGTATTTTCGCAGGGATTTTTCCATTGTTTTATCAGTATGCCTAACATCCGTGCGGGAAAACTAATGCTGATTAACATGAAAAGAGAAGGCAAATGATAACAAGACTTACACAGGATTACACGCAGAATATCGCCCTGATTGATCGCGAGTTGAATGTTGACGGCAACTTCGACATGCTCAAAAAGAAGCTGAAGGTCGGTCAGGACGAAATAACGCTGTACTATATCGACGGCTTTGTCAAGGATACGGTCATGCAGAAGCTGATGATATATCTGCGGTCGCTTGACGGGCTTGGTGAGGGAGACGATGCCGCGCGTCGCTTTACCGACGAAAAGATGCCTTATGTTGAGGTGGAGGCCACACAAAACGTCGGATCAATGCTGCAGATGGTCATGTCGGGGGCGTCTCTTATGCTCGGCAGTCGCTTTGGCGATTGGGGTGTGATAATTGATTCAAGGACCTACCCTGCACGTGAAACCTCAGAGCCTGAGGACGATCGTGTCATGCGCGGCCCGCGTGACGGCTTTGTTGAAACGCTGATTTCAAATACGGCACTGATACGGCGACGTATACGGGATACTAACCTTGTCATGAGCTATATGAGCATAGGTTCATCATCCCTCACGGATGTAGTGGTGTGCTATATGCGTGATAAGGCAGACCTGAACTACGTCGATAAGTTGAAAAAACAGCTTGCAGGAATACGTACCAAGTCGCTGAATATGGGTCAGCAGTCACTTACCGAGTGCCTCATACGCACGCATTGGTATGATCCGTTTCCTAAAATTCGGACGACCGAACGCCCTGATACAGCTGTGGCACAGCTGTTCGAGGGCAGTGTGTTGGTGCTGTGCGATAATTCCCCCGAGGCAATGATACTGCCGACCACTATATTTGATTTTCTGCAGGAAACCAACGATTATTATTTTCCGCCGCTGACAGGTTCATACCTGCGTATAGTCAGGCACGTGGTCTTTTGGCTTACACTGGTGCTGATACCCACGTGGTATCTGTTAATAAATAATCCTGGGGTAATCCCCGGATGGCTTGATTTCATTATACCGGCCGATACGGGAAGATTACCCATAATCGTTCAGATCTTGCTTGTGGAATTTATTGTTGACGGACTTCGTATGGCCTCCATGAATACGCCCGACATGCTGTCGAACTCGCTTTCGATAGTAGGAGGACTGATACTCGGAGATTTTGCAGTCAGTATAGGATGGCTGATCCCTGAGGTCATACTATATATGGCGTTTGTAGCAATAGCAAATTTCACTCAGCGAAACTATGAACTGGGGTATGCGTTCAAGTTCATGCGAATAATAATGCTGATACTCACTGCATTTTTCGGGGTGTGGGGATATGTAGCCGGAATGTTACTTTCTGTCGTGCTTATCGCCATCAATAAGACGGTCAACGGACGGCGCAGCTATCTTTATCCTCTCATTCCGTTTGACGGGCCTGCACTGCGTTCAATGCTGTTCCGGGTCCTCAAACGCGATGTGTCGACACGGCAAGGTGAATAAATCAGAAAGCAGGTAACGGATAGCTCCGTTGCCTGCTTTCACTTTATATTGGTGTGAGAGATTTTTATATGTGTCGGCATATGTGCTTGTCCTGCTACCATGAAGACGCGGGATCTCCGCCCCAAAACGTCGCACGGCATCGGCATTATGCCCCGGTGTGGCCAGCCAGGACGGCTTTATATCCTTGCACATCTATATAAGCTCGTCCAGCTTTTGCTTGATGGATTTCATGTCGCGCAGCATATCCTCGTTTTTGCGCGGGTCACGGAGCAGTGCGGCGGGGGGATATACCGCAGTCATAAGGAAGTTGCCGCGTTCCACCCATGTTCCGTGTTCACGGGTGATTTTGTAATCCGGACGTATCAGCCGCATGGCCGCAATGCGCCCGAGGCACACTATGATTTTTGGACGTATCAGCCGTACCTGCTCGCGCAGATATCCCATGCAGGCGTCCTCCTCTGCGGGCAGGGGATCGCGGTTTTTTGGCGGGCGGCATTTGAGTATGTTGGCTATGTATACGCTGCTGCGGCCAATGTCTACCGCAAAAAGGAAGCGGTCGAGCAGCTGTCCGGCACGTCCGACAAACGGAGTACCCGTAAGATCCTCCTGTTCTCCCGGCGCTTCACCGACAAACATAAGCTCAGCATTCGGGTTGCCGGTCCCGAAAACAAGATTTGTACGTGTTGCACTGAGCGGACAGGCGGTGCAGCTCTTGCAGGTTTCGTACAGCTGTTCCAATTTATCCATATCAAAAACTCCGTTTACGTTAAGATCATTCTGCGCGGTGTATGCGCTGATGATATTATTATATCAGATATGCCGGAGTTTTTCAATAGCCGTGCGCTTTTTTGCACACATTACAGCGAGGCAAGACGTGAAACTGCTGATCCGTCCGATATCTCTTTTCCGTGTTCGGATATGTACAGCCGCAGATTTCGGGCATTGACAGGCGTGCCGAATTCGTTGAGAATACAGTTCAGGCGACGGCTGTCGTCGTTATCGAGCGGTGTCAGAAACAGGTACCATTGCCCGCCCTCATCGGCATATGCCGTGGAATGGCGGCTTGGTGGTCCTGATTTTGGTTTTGACTGCCTTGTTATGTATTTTTCTGCGACGGCGGCATATTCCGCGGAAATCATGCGGCAGCAGCCCAGCAGCGTATCAAAGCCGTCAAACACATACGCCAGTTCCTCCGGCGCGGCGCACAGCGATGCCTGTCTTTCGCCGGCGCACAGCATTCCGACCTTGGTTACAAACATTTCGCAGCCTCCTTCGCGTGACGGGTACAGCTGTATGAACACGCGGTCGCGGGCGGCGTCAAATCCGGTTCGGTGTTTGGCTTCGTCGAGTATGCTCCAGAAGGCACGGCGCGTTTCGGTACTGTCGTAGTCGGCGCTGGCGCAGTCAAGATCATAGCGGGTCATGTCCTCACGGGTGAGCATTATTTTCAGTTTTGTGTCGTTTATGAGTATAAGCTCCATGGTGATCCCTTGCCTTTCGGTGAAATTTCGCGGCTGACGCCGCGAGGTATCTTATTAATAATTATAATCCTACTGCGGGGGAAATGTAACCCCTAAAATAATGGAAAATAAGGCGGTACGGCATTGACTAACAGGGCTGAATATGGTATGATATTGTTATCAGAAAAGAGGAGGAAGGACATGCGATACGATCGGCTCACATCAACTGTTACGTTGAATATATCCGAGCTTTGCCAGCGTGCAGATGATGCCGAGCGTAGTAGATTGGCCGATTCTGCCGGGCTTGAATTGACCACATATCGCCTGCAATATTCTCACAACGACATCACATATATGTTGATAGGTTCGGCATATGTGAACAATGACTTGATCTGTGATGTGATTGCTTATGTCCCCGAAAAAGAAGTGCCGTCGCCGTCTGAAGGGACGCTGCTGGCCGCTTTTCTGAGTTGTTTGCTTTCGGACACCGTGAGCGCCGGAATAGTGACAGTCGGCATAGATGATGAAGGTGAGCTCCATATACTGGCATCATGTACACGCAGCAGAGCAGCACTTGAAAAATATTTCCTGCGCCGCCTTGAGGGGCATGATAGTATGGCCCGTATGCTGCGGACACGAGCCGAGCAGGTGCTTCCGTCAGCTGCGCATGTCACACTGCCGTACACCGGGCTGCGGCGAGGGCAGCGTCTTATGATGCAAGAATGCTATGACAGCATGTGCCGCGGAGTACGGCTGTTTGTCCAGGCACCGACAGGTATCGGAAAGACCATATCCGCGCTGTATCCTGCCGTGAAGTATCTTGGGCAGGGAAAGTGCGACAAGATCTTTTATGTGACTGCAAAAAGCAGTACGCAGGCAGAAGCCTATAAGGCGGCGGGGGCACTGTTTTGCGGAGGCGCTCATTTGCGTACAGTGGTGCTGGCTGCAAAAGAGCATATGTGCCTGAAGCGAGAGCACATGAGCGCGGGAATATGCGATGTACGGCACTGCCGGTATGCATCGGTGTCAGCAGACGCGCTGGCTGCCGGAGTCAATGAGCTGTTGGCGCTTCAGAACGGTTACGACAGCCGTGTTATACGCAGAACGGCAGAAAAATATGGCGTATGTCCGTATGAGCTGTCGCTCACGCTTGCTGAGTATTGTGAAATTATAATTGCTGATTATAATTATGTGTTTGATCCGTTGGTATTTCTTCGCCGATTCTTCAGGGAGCCGGGGGATGACGCGCGGTATGTCCTGCTCATTGACGAGGCGCATAACCTTACAGACCGCGCACGCGACATGTTTTCGGCTCGTCTTGACAGCTATGATGTTGCGGCTTTGCGCGGGCAGGTAGCCGATATGCTTCCGGAGCTTACAAGTCAGCTGGACGGCTTTCTGAACGATTTTGACTGTATGAGAAGCCTGTGCGCCGAAAACGCGGTGCGTGGGGAGGACGGAGTAACGCGTGCATTTTACATCAGCCGTGAGCGCGACACAAAATTTGACCGTTATGCTGGCGAGGTTTGCCGGGAGCTTGGACGCCGACTGAATTCCGGTTCCGAACAGCCCGGATATGCCGCAATGGCGGGGCTTTACCGCATGCTGCGAAGGTATATTATTGCGGGAGAGCTGTGCGGTGACAAATCCATGCTGTATTGTCAGGCGGAGGGGAAGCGGGTTGAAGTCCGGTCGCTTTGTGTTGATCCTTCGGTAGTTCTTGACGCGCGTATGCGCCGCTTTCACAGCGTGATTCTGTTTTCCGCAACGCTGACTCCGCCGGATTACTTCAACGACCTGCTCGGCGGAGGTGCCGAGGCGGTCAATCTTTCGCTTCGCTCGCCATACGACGACGGCAATCTGTTCCTCGGGGCAGTTACCGATATAAGCACGCGTTTTGAGGACAGGGAAAAATCGCTTGCACGTACGGTCAGCTATATTGCTGCTGCTGTCAGCGCAAAACGGGGAAATTATATGGTCTATTTTCCATCGTACGACTATATGCACAAGGCCGCGGAACTGTTTGTCAAGCGGTTCCCGGCGGTAAAGCTTCTTGAGCAGACACGCGGAATGACACGGACCGACCGTGACAGCTTTCTTGCCCAATTCCGTCTGGGTGACGGCGCAATGCGGGTGGGTTTCTGCGTGCTTGGCGGAAGTTTCTCGGAAGGGGTAGATCTCCCAGGACAGTGTCTTATCGGCGCTGTCATAGTCGGGGTCGGCATACCGGGGTTGTCGGGTGAGCGCAACATAATGCGGGATTATTTTCAGCTGACACGTGAATGCGGCTATGATTATGCTTACACATATCCGGGAATGAACAACGTACTGCAGGCCGCCGGACGCGTTATACGATCGGATACCGACTGTGGTATTGTTGTACTGATAGATGACAGGTATGCGACGGAGCAGTACAGATCCATGTACCCGGAGCATTGGCGTAATATGCAGTATTTTTGTCAGCCTGCTTCACTAAATGCTGCAATATCAGAGTTTTGGCGGGGAAAATCGCCAAAAAATGCAGACAAACAGGATTAAAGTTGCAAAAATGTATTGATTTTTTGCTTGAGCTATGTTATAATATTACCCGGTGGTATTTTTACTGCCGGGGGATATTACGTTTTGGGAGGGTTATTTTGGATTACATGTCTATGAGCGGCTGTCAGCTGGCCGCAGAACATGAGGAGCTGACGCGCCGCTATGAAGAATATAAACGCATGAATTTGGGTCTGGATCTCTCGCGCGGCAAGCCGGGACAGAAACAGCTGGATATGCTGACCGGTATGCTCGACTGCATTTCGGAGGCATCGGATTGCCGCTCCGAGACAGGTTACGACTATCGCAACTACGGTTTGCTGGACGGTGTACCTGAAGCAAAGCGGCTTTTTTCCGACCTGCTTGGAATAGACAAGGATATGATCATGGTGTGCGGCAACTCATCACTTAACCTTATGTATGATGAGATGGCACGAGCCATGCTATACGGTGTTGCGGGCGGAAACGGACCGTGGGTGAAAAACCAAAAAAATCGTTTTCTTTGCCCGGTGCCGGGTTATGACCGTCATTTTGCAATATGCGAGTCGCTGGGGATCGAGATGATCAATGTCCCGATGTCGCCGACCGGACCTGATATGGATATGGTAGAGAAGCTGGTTGAGAGTGACGACACTATACGCGGCATATGGTGCTGCCCAAAGTATTCCAACCCCGACGGTTATACATATTCGGATGAAACGGTTGAACGCTTTGCCGCGCTTCGCCCGGCATCACCTGATTTCCGCATTTTCTGGGACAACGCCTATGCTGTTCACGATTTGTACGACGACGAGTGTGACCGCGACCGTCTGGCGGATATTTTTGAGGCCTGTCGCCGTCACGGCAGCGAGGACATGGTGTTCTATTTTGCGTCAACCTCCAAAATATCATTTCCCGGCTCTGGTGTGGCGATACTTGCGGCTTCTCTGCGCAATCTTGAACAGATTAAAGCCATCATGGGTGTTCAGACTATCGGATTTGACAAGATCAATCAAATCCGTCACGTACGCTATTTCCGCACGGCGGAGAATATGCGGGAGCATATGAAGCTGCTGGCATCGGTTATTCGGCCTAAGTTCGAAATAGTACAGAAGGTGCTGAAAGAAGAGATCGGGGATACCGGGGCGGCACATTGGAACAATCCGCGCGGCGGTTATTTTGTCAGCCTGTACACTATGGACGGATGTGCTATGAGGGCGTTCGAATTGGCAGCCGAAGCCGGAGTTAAAATGACTGCGGCGGGTTCGGCATATCCTTATCACAAGGACGATCACGACAGCCACATACGTATCGCGCCCACCTATCCTTCGGATGAGGAACTGCTTATTGCCATGCATGTTTTCAGCGTGTGCGTAAAGCTTGCGGCACTTGAAAAAGTCATGGACAAATCACAAAAATGAAAATAGCGCAGTCAAAAAGCAATCCTTTTAAATTAAGTGACTCTAATAAGCGGTATTACACATATGACTATTATTTGCGCCGGACGTTTGGATGCAAGGTAGCCAAGTTGCCGGTGGATGCCGGATTTACATGTCCAAACATAGACGGGAAATGTGGATACGGCGGTTGCATATACTGTTCTTCGCGGGGGAGCGGCGATTTTGCCGGTCCCCCACGGTTGTCTGTCACTGAACAGCTTGCACTGGAGGCCGGGAAAATGGCTTCAAAATGGGACACCGGAAGTTACATAGCCTATTTTCAGGCCCACACAAATACATACGCACCGCTTGACGTGCTTCGCGAAAAATTTGAGGAGGCATTGCGCTTTCCGGGAGTGGTAGGGCTGAATATAGCTACGCGCGCCGACTGTCTTGAACCGGACACGGTAGCATATCTAGCGGAGCTTTCGCAACGTACCGTGTTGACTGTCGAGCTGGGGCTTCAGTCTGCGCATGACACGACGGCAGATCGCATCAATCGCGGCCACACCTGGGGGCAGTTTGTAGATGGCGTGACACGTTTGCGCCGGGCCGGAGGCCGTATCGGAATATGTGTCCATACCATTTTGGGTTTGCCGGGCGAGGACGATGAAATGATGCTTGAAACCGCCCGGCAGGTCGCGCGTCTGCACCCGGAACAGGTTAAGCTGCATATGTTGTATGTTTTGCGCGGAACGGTGCTCGGAAACATGTATGAATCCGGCGCATATACACCGCTTGAACGTGAACATTACATTCGGCTTGTGGCAGACACACTTGAGCTTCTTCCGCCTGACACCGTGATTGCACGGCTTACCGGCGACGGCGCACCCGACGAGCTGCTGGCCCCGCTGTGGAGTTGCCGCAAGACAACGGTTATTAATGATATCGACAAGCTGTTGTATGTCAGAGCAAGCATGCAGGGAGCACGGTGGGAGGCAGTTTAAATTTTATTTCATTGTCACGGAAATGTCGTAAGAGTGCGGAGAACGGAGTCCTGTAGGACTTCCGATGGCTTTCTGCAAACAAAAATCACTTTACCGTTATTCAAAACGGTAAAGTGATTTTTGTTTTATCTGCGGTGTATAAGTTAAGCCGGCTTAAAATTACGTATTATCTGCTGCATGTGCGGAAGATTTTTTTGCACCGTTCTTTTTATACAGTATTTTGGGGGCAAAAACTGCTATTGGCAATAAATTACTTCAAAAAAAGTTTAAAAAAATTTACAAAGCACTTGAAATGCAGAACGAAATGATATATAATAATATAAAAGTGGTGAAAAGTGGTGTAAAGTGCACTTAAATTGCAGAAAGGCGGAGCAATGTATGCTGGGTGGAGAATTCAAACACGTCGTTGATT
>ENA-ORSL01003305-ORSL01003305.1-human-gut-metagenome-genome-assembly--contig:-NODE-3305-length-10580-cov-3.730166_pt1 | contig 10580 bp, 11 predicted proteins | sample MGYA00242190_ERZ509157 | MGnify/ENA primary metagenome ERZ509157 (study PRJEB26280, sample SAMEA2338664) | human gut metagenome | biome: human gut; feature: human-associated habitat; material: faeces... | reverse complement strand
CATTCTGTTGTCACGATATTGGGCTTTCGCCAAGTGGTAAGGCACTGGATTCTGATTCCAGCATTTCGGGGGTTCGAATCCCTCAAGCCCAGCTAACCCTCGCTATTAAGCGAGGGATTTTTTTTGCACAGATACTTAAACGGTAAAATAATAAACGAAGAAGCTATATAAAGATAGAATAGAAAGGAGCCACTCACATGATACAGCTGGGAAAAACGCAATGTCTTAATGTTATTAAGAAAACAGATTTTGGTGTATATCTTGGTACAGAAGATGATAAAGTTTTACTTCCTAAAAAGCAGGTGCCAGAAGATATAGAAATAGGTGATGCACTCACCGTATTTATATACAAAGATTCAAGCGACAGACTTATAGCCACAACAAACAAGCCTAAAGTACAACTTGGCGGACTTGCAAGGCTTAAGGTGTGTGAGGTAAGTAATATAGGTGCATTTCTTGACTGGGGACTGGAGAAGAACATACTGCTTCCATATAAAGAACAGACAACACATGTCAACCAGGGAGAGGAATATCTTGTAGCTTTATACATAGACAGAAGTAACAGACTTGCTGCAACGATGAAGGTGAGCAGATATCTTACAACAACAGATAAGTATGTCAAGGACAGTGCTGTAAGCGGCACAGTTATTGGAATAAAGCCGGATCATGGAATATATGTTGCCATAGATGATGCATATTATGGTTTTATAACACGCAATGAAATGTCAGATGATATAAAGATAGGTGATGTCGTTTACGGACGTGTTATAAAGGTAAGAGATGATGGAAAGCTTACTATAAGTATCCACCAGAAAGCATATCTTCAGATGGATGAAGATTCTGTCAGAATCTATGATGCTCTTGTTAAGAACGGAGGAAGCCTTGGTTTTAATGATAAAGCTGATCCTGAGATTATTAAGAAGCATTTTGATATGAGCAAGAATGCATTCAAGAGAGCTGTAGGAAGACTTTTAAAGCAGGGGAAGGTTATAATAACAGAAGATTCAATTATAATTAATGATAAAAATAAATAGATATTTCTTGAACAGCCAGGCTGATTGTTATACAATTAGTACTGGTTGTTTTTGTCTGAGTATGTGTTGCATAAAAAACAATAGTCAGACATTTGCGATTGTTTATTAAAATAATATGAAAGTATAAGGATGGAGGATTATATGCAGAAGGTTATTAGTACAGACAAGGCACCAAGTGCGATTGGACCATATTCACAGGCTATTGAGGTTAATGGAATGGTATATACATCAGGAGTAATTCCAGTAATACCAGCAACAGGTGAAATAGTAGAAGGCGGGGTTGAAGCACAGGCTGACCAGGCATTTAAGAATCTTTGCAATCTTGTTGAAGCATCAGGTTCAAAGGTTGAGAATATTGTTAAGACAACAGTTTTTATTAAGGAAATGAATGATTTCGGAAAGATTAACGAAATATATAAGAATTACTTTAAGGAACCATTTCCAGCACGTTCATGTGTAGAAGTTGCAAGACTTCCAAAGGATGTATTACTTGAAGTGGAAGCTATAGCATGGAAGTAAAAAAAATCAACTGGTTTCTACCGTTTTTTCTGGCTGGATATATAGTTCTTAGTACATTATCGGCAGTACAGCTAAGAATGCTTACTGCTGCTGGAATAGCGTTTCCACAATGGATTATATATATATTGGGTGAGGCAATCACGATTGTACTGGCACTTTTATATATATTTGTTATGAAGATAAGTATAAGAAAAGATATGCAGTATAAGTTTATTGGCATTAAAGATATTATTATGTCACTACTTACAGGATATCTTCTTATTCCTATGACGTTGTTTTTAAACAGCCTTACAATGCTTTTTTCTAAGAATTATCTGAATACATCCGTTCAGGGGATGATGGAATATCCATATATAGTGCAGATTATTCTTGTGGCGGTTATTCCTCCACTTGTTGAAGAGTTTGTGTTCAGAGGGATGTTTTATGGGACATATAGAAAGTGCGGAATATTAAAAGCTGCACTTGTAAGTGGAGTTGTATTTGGAATATTTCATATGAATATCAATCAGTTTGCATATGCTTTTGTAGTAGGGATTGTACTTGCATATATGGTTGAGGCAACAGGATCCATATGGGCATCTGTATGTGCACATTTTGCAGTTAACACGTATTCAATAACAGTTGTACAGATATTAAAACTGTGCAAAATGTACGATGGAGTAATAAACAATACAGCGGTACAGAGTACAGATATTCCTATGACATCAATGCTTTTGAACCTTGCAATGATGTTTGTTATAGCAGCCATATTTATGCTCCTTGCAATATTGTGCATAAAAAATATGGCAAAACGCAATGGAACACTCGATTCTATAAAAGCCAGCTTCAAGCCAGGCTGTAAAACAGATAAAGATGAAAGCAGAAATGAAAAAAGTGATGGCACTGCAACTGCAGAAAAGCGTATTATAACAGAACCGTTGATAGCAACAATTGCTGCCTGCATAGTGTATATGGTTATAATGGAAATTACAAGATAAAAAGATTGCCATAATATAATGAAAATTACAAGATAAAAAAGATTGCCGTAATTAAGAAAATATACTATAAACGATAGATGAACTTATCCATTAACGTATAGTATAAACAGTTCTTAATACGGCAATCTTTTTGTTTAATGTGCTTAAACCCTTTAAATTAAACTCTGATATCAATATTCTGACCAAGATTAGGAGTTACAGATGCTTCCATCATCTTAGTTAAACCATCTCCGTTAGATTCTAATGTATCAAGAGATTTTTTAAGAACAGCCACCTGTACATCATTGATAACACGTGTAGAGCTAAGATCCATTGATAAACCAGCTACATCCATTATATCCATAAGTAATCCTCGTTTCTGCACACATACTTTTAACATATGGCTCTGTATCAGGTGTGCATAGATACAAACCAGTTAGAAGATATATTCTGATTAGATTGTAGCCTGTAGTTTAAAAAAAAGCAAGGCTGAAATAACAGGTCGGATATGATAAATAGTAAATACGTAATTTATGCTGCGCTATTATGATAACAAATACTAATAAAAATACACATGGATTTGTTATAAGTATGTCTTGAAAATGGCATAAATACGCATTTTTTTGGTGATGTTAGTGAAGATTTCAGCTGTAATTTTGTGCAAAATATATATTGTGGTAGTAATTATGGTAAAAGTGATAAAAAAGCATTAACTATATTTGGCTAATTACCATATAGCCAAGAAATGCCTGTTAGTGTACAATATGAAATATCAGAAACGCGTATGCGTTCTTTTATATTAGGAGGAAAGTTTTCAATGGCAAGTTTATCACTTAAAAATGTTTGTAAAGTATATCCAAACGGATTCGTAGCTGTTAAGGATTTCAACCTTGAAATCGCAGATCAGGAATTCATCATCTTCGTAGGACCTTCAGGTTGTGGTAAGTCTACAACACTTCGTATGATTGCAGGTCTTGAGGAAATCAGCTCAGGTGAGTTATGGATTGGAGACAAGCTCGTTAACGATGTAGAGCCTAAGGATAGAGATATCGCTATGGTATTCCAGAACTATGCGTTATATCCACATATGTCAGTATATGACAACATGGCATTCGGTCTTAAGTTAAGAAAGGTACCAAAGGCAGAGATAGATAAGTCAGTTCATGAAGCTGCTAAGATTCTTGATATTGAGCATTTACTTGATCGTAAGCCAAAGGCTCTTTCAGGTGGTCAGAGACAGAGAGTTGCTATGGGACGTGCTATCGTTCGTAGTCCTAAGGTATTCCTTATGGATGAGCCTCTTTCAAACCTTGATGCTAAGTTAAGAGTTCAGATGCGTGTTGAGATTTCTAAGTTACATAAGAGATTACAGACAACAATCATTTACGTTACACATGACCAGACAGAAGCTATGACACTTGGTACAAGAATCGTAGTTCTTAAGGATGGTATTATCCAGCAGGTAGATACACCTCAGAACCTTTACAACACACCAAACAACATTTTCGTTGCTGGTTTCATCGGATCTCCTCAGATGAACCTTATTGATGCTACTGTAGCTCAGGAAGGCTCACAGGTAGCTCTTAAGATGAGTGATGATGTTACTATCAAGCTTCCAGCAGAGAAGAGCAAGAAGCTTATCGATGGTGGTTATGTAGGAAAGACAGTTGTAGTTGGTATCCGTCCAGAAGATGTTAAGGATGATCCAGAATTCATCGCAGCTCATGCAGATTCTAAGTTCGTATCTACAATAAGAGTATATGAATTACTTGGTGCTGAAGTTAACCTTCACTATGAAATCGGTGATGTTACATGTACAGCTAAGGTTAATCCTAGAACAACAGCTCGTCCTGGTGATGAAGTTACATTTGCTATGGATGTTACAAGACTTCATGTATTTGATAAGGAAACAGAGAACGTAATTACACACTAATTATCGTTTCTAATTATAATCAATTTATAAAATTTAGAGGAAGTGTATAATTTCTATACATTTCCTCTTTTTTTTTTTGCGATTTTGCTTTACAATACTATAGTAAGTGTCAAATTATAGTTAAACCAATCTTAAGAAGAATATGATGTTAATCTTAAGAAATATAGGGGCATAAGCTTAAGAAAGTTTTTTTACAATATTAAGTGGTATGACAGTAAAAGATTAATGATGGTTTTTAAACTTAAGTGTTGGATGTAGCTTTAAGTAAATCGCAGGTATAGGAATAGGAGTATGATATGATTTCAAATCAGATTTTACAGACAACTGTCGATGGATTAAAAGAAATATCACGAGTTGATTTATGTGTTATTGATGCAGAGGGTAAGGTTGTCGCAAAAACATTTGATAGTGTTGCAGAATGTACAGCTGATGCACTTGTATTTATAGATTCACCAGCAGATAGTCAGGTAGTTAATGGATACCAGTTTTTCAAGGTTGTTGAAGATGGTAATCTTGAATATATAATATTGGCAAAAGGAACAAGTGATGATGTCTTCATGTTAGGTAAGCTTGCAGCATTCCAGATACAGAATCTTCTTGTTGCATATAAAGAAAGATTTGATAAGGATAACTTTATAAAGAATCTTCTTCTTGATAATCTGTTAAGAGTTGATATGTATACAAGAGCTGAAAAGCTTCATATTGAAACGGATGTCAAAAGAGTTGTATATATAATAGAGACAAAGCATGAGAAGGATACTAATGCACTTGAGACAATAAGAACATTATTTGCCTCAAGAACTAGAGATTTTATAACAGCTGTTGACGAAAAGAGTATAATACTTGTCAGAGAAGTTAAGCCGAATGAGACATATGAGGATCTTGATAAGACAGCAGAGGTTGTTATAGATATGCTTAATACTGAAGCTATGAGTTCAGCGCATATAGCTTATGGCACGATAGTTAATGATATAAGAGAGGTATCAAGATCATATAAGGAAGCTAATATGGCACTTGATGTAGGAAAGATATTCTACAGTGACAAGAATGTTGTTGCCTATAACAGACTTGGAATAGGCCGCCTTATATATCAGCTGCCACTTCCTTTATGTCAGATGTTTATCAGGGAAATATTTGATGGTAAATCCCCTGATGATCTTGATGATGAAACATTATCAACTATTAATAAATTTTTTGATAACAGTCTTAATGTATCGGAAACATCAAGACAGTTATACATTCATAGAAATACTCTTGTATATAGGCTTGATAAGCTTCAGAAGACAACAGGCCTGGATTTAAGAGTATTTGACGATGCAATAACATTTAAGATTGCACTTATGGTTGTTAAATATATGAAATATATGGAAAGTAAAGATACATATTAGTATATGCAATTATTGATTTAGTAATTGTCAGAATTTACATTTGACACTTAAATCATAAAATAGAAAAGTTATACATACAGTCTGGAGGAATATATACAATGATAATTATGGAAGATGTTACGAAAACGTATTCATCTGGATCAGATGTTCCTGCATTGAATGGAATTAATCTACATATTCAGGAAGGTGAATTCGTATTCATAGTAGGTAAGAGTGGTTCAGGTAAATCTACGCTTATCAGCTTCTTCTTAAGGAACTTGATCCTACATCAGGAAAAATATATGTTAACAAGAAATATCTAAATAAGCTTACAAGAAAGAAGCTTCCATATCTTAGAAGAGATATAGGTGTTGTATTTCAGGATTTCCGTCTGTTGCCAGACAGAAATATATATGAGAATATAGCATTTGCACAGAAGGTTGTAGAAGCACCTACTAAAAAAATCAAGAGTAATGTTTTAAAGATGCTCTCTATGGTTAATCTTCTTGATAAGTATAAGTCTTATCCAAATGAGTTATCAGGTGGTGAACAGCAGAGAGTTGCTATTGCAAGAGCACTTATAAACAGACCATCTATTCTTTTATGTGATGAGCCTACAGGTAACCTTGACCCCACTAATTCCAACGAAATCATGAAGATTCTTGATGCTGTTAATAAGCAGGGAACAACAGTGCTTGTAGTTACTCATAATATGGAGATTGTTCAGCAGATGAAGAAGAGAACAATTACTATGAGCCAGGGTAAGATTATAAGTGATTTGGAAAAAGGTGGTTATTTCTATGAAGATTAGATCGTTATTTTATCATATTAAGGACGGATTAAAGAACATCTATCGTAATAGATTGTTCTCACTTGCGTCAATAGCAACTATAGCGGCATGTATATTCCTTTTTGGATTATTCTATTCGCTTGTAACAAATTTCCAGTATATGATACATAAGGCTGAGAATGAAGTATGTGTAACAGTATTCTTTGATCAGGGACTGACAGATGCAGAGATTAAGAAGCTTGGTGATACTATAAGCCAGCGGAATGAAGTGTCACGTATCCACTATACATCAGCGGATGAAGCATGGGAGAACTATAAGTCAGAGTATTTTAAGGATTATCCTCAGCTTGCAGAAGGTTTTAAGGATGATAATCCTCTTGCTAATTCATCATCATATGAGATATATCTTAATGATGCGGCAAGCCAGTCAACACTTGTCACATACCTTGAGAATCTTGATGGTATAAGACAGGTAAACAGGTCTGAGGCAACAGCAAGCGGACTTGCAAGTGCAGCAAGACTTGTCAGTTATGTGGCAATAGCTATTATAATTATTCTTCTTGCGGTATCTATATTCCTTATTACAAATACAATTGTAATAGGTATAACAGTCCGTAAGGAAGAAATATCAATTATGAAGTATATAGGTGCAACAGATGCATTCGTTGATGCACCATTTTTCGTAGAAGGTATAACTATAGGTATTATAGGTTCTATCATACCTCTTGTGATACTTAGATTTATCTATGAAAATGTTATTAATTATGTTATGAATAAATTCTCGATACTTCAGAATATTCTTGCATTTATGCCAGTAGATGAGGTGTTCAGAATATTGGTTCCAGTTGGAATCCTTCTTGGTATCGGTATTGGTATATTAGGAAGTTTCTTTGCTGTAAGAAAACATGCTAATGTATAAATGTATAAAGCCGGTACAAATGTATAAAGCTTATACAAATGTATAAAGCTTATACATTAAATAATTTATAGTAATGTAAGTATGCAGTATTAACGCATATAAAGTGTGTTATAAAAGCATAGGGATAGCATTATGTTGTGTTATATATGTGTAAAATATAGGACTGATGCAAAGTTAAGCTTTAGCAGAGGTCCTATTTTACAAGAATGACATAATGTTTTATGGAGGAGTTGTATGAGGAAAGCGTTGGTAAAAAAGGCGGTTACTCTGTTGCTGCTTCTGACAATAATCGTTCCAGGCTGCTTTGTCAGATATTATGATGTATATGGTGACAATAAGCAGAATCTTGATAATGCTAACAATAAAAAAAGTGATCTTCAGAGTGAATATGATAAAACACAGAAGAAACTGGACGAACTCAAGTCACAGAGTAACGATATAGAGACATATCTGACACAGCTTGATACACAGATGTCTGCAATTAATAGTTCACTTGATGAGGTGAATGGTCAGATAGAACAGATAGAAACAGAGATAACTGACACAGAAGAAAAACTTGCTGAGGCTGAAGAGGATGTTGATGAGCAGTATGACTCAATGAAGCTGAGAATACAATATATGTACGAGCACAATGAGGAAACATATTTTGCTTTACTGCTTAACTCAGAAAGCATGGGTGATATGCTTAACAAGGCAGAGTATATAACAAAGATTTCTGAATATGACAGAAAAATGCTTGAAAAGTTCAATGATACAGTAAACTTTATAACTGCTGCTAAAATAAAGCTTGAACAGGATAGGGAAACGCTTGTTGTAAAGCAGGAAGAATTAACAGATAAAAAGTCATCACTGGAGCTTCTTGAATCAACAAAGAAGAACGAAATGGCTTCGTTAAAGAAAAATACACAGCAGCAAAAGGATTATAAGGCTAAGATAGAAGCTGATATTAAAGCCCAGGATAATCTTATTGCAAGCATAGAAGCAAAGATAAAGGCTGAAGAAGCAAATAAAAATAATAACAGCAATAATGGTGGCAGTAACAATAGTGGCAGCACAAAATATGATGGTGGCGCTTTTAAGTGGCCAACAGTATCAACAAGAATAACATCACCATATGGAGATATGGATGGCAGAACATCTCCTCATCAGGGAATAGATATAGGCGCTGTCAACAGAGGCGTATCAGGAGATCCTATATACGCAGCAGCAGATGGCAAAGTTGTGATATCACGGTTTAGTTCATCAGCTGGTAACTATATTATGCTATATCATGGCGATGGCTTATATACAAGATATCTTCATGCCTCTTCTCTTCTTGTTGGAGTTGGAGAATATGTTAAAAAGGGACAAAAAATAGCCCTTATGGGCACAACGGGTAATTCAGATGGAGTACATCTTCATTTTGATGTAAGACTTAATGGAGTGGTGGTTAATCCGTGGAATTACCTAAGTAAGTAATATTGTTGTTTAGCAAACATTCGGATGGCGAACTGACGACATAATATAAGTGAAAATCGGTGCTGCACATACATCATCGATGCCAGAAGTTTCAATTGGATATTTCTAAGACTTTTCATATACGTAATGGTAGTTTCCGCTACCGTTCGATACGGGACATCCATGTCCCATATCTCACTTCCACAGACATCCGTGTCTGTGGATAGCTGGGTAGTTAAGGAAAAGTCTAAGAACTATCACAATTGAACTTCAAGTGCATCTCACGATGTATGCGCAGCACCGATTTTCACTTATATTATGTCTGGTTATGGCTTAATTCTCTCTGCTGCTGCATCAGATAAGTCCAAGTGTTCTTAATATAAATATCCAGCCCGTAAGTGTTACACTAGATAATACTGTTGTCAAAACAACTATACTTGATGACAACACTTCATCATTATCCATACTCTTTGCCATAACATAGCTTGTAACTGTTGTTGGCGATGCAAGCATTATAAGTGCTGCAACAAGCTCCTGATTTCTAAAGCCAAGTGCAACTCCTACTGGAATAAAAACTGCCGCAAGACCTATAAGCTTTATAAATGTTGCTGCAAGTGTAGGCTTCAGCTTTTTTATTGCTTTTCTTCCCTCAAATCCTGCACCTATGCATATAAGTGCTATAGGAGTGGCTGTCTGTGCAATGCTTTCTATTGTTTTATTTACAATAACCGGATATTTCATACCAAGCATAGATGATATAAATCCAAGCACGATACCTATGATAATAGGATTCTTTGCTATATTAACACAAGCTTTCTTAATGTTATCTGTTTTATGGCTGACTGTCTTTTTAATCTTTATATCATCAGTAACAATTTCTTCATCATTACTTATCTTTTCAACTGTTTCATTTACATTAACTTCTTCTTTAAGAACTTTTTCAGGATGTGCCTTAAATGTAAGTACAACAACTGCAAATATATTAAACAGTGGAACCGCAGCAACAATCATAAGAGGTGCCATGCCTGTATCAGAATACATATTCTGTACAAAAGCCATACCAAGTATCGCCGCACTGCTTCTACAGCTTCCCTGTATGAATGCGCCTTTTTGTGTATCATCCTTCATCAGTAATTCAGTAAATATCCACACTAGTGAAAACATGAGTATTGTTACTATGCTACAATACAAAACGAACTTTGGTTCAAACTGGCTTTTAAAATCTGATTTTGACAAATCCCTGAACAAAAGTACTGGTAATGCCACTTTAAAAACATATCTGTTTGCTACATTGGCAAAATGGTCATCTATAATACCAAGCTTTTTAATCACACCCCCAAGCAGCATAACCAGAAATACTGGTACAGTTGCATTAATACTATACACAAAACTATCCACAACAATCTCCATTCAGCTGTATGCTATGTATGCTACAGCGCTTTATTTAACTAGCACATCGTTTTCGAAAATATGTACTAGTACATATTTTCATTCAGCAATCACAGCTCATATTCATATAGTGCTTGCTGAATAATGGTTATATAATACTCTTCTCATTAAAAAAATGCAAATAATTGTTGTTTAACACACATTCTTAACGTACGGACGACAGCATATATGAGAAA
>ENA-ORSL01003298-ORSL01003298.1-human-gut-metagenome-genome-assembly--contig:-NODE-3298-length-10615-cov-3.053409_pt1 | contig 10615 bp, 12 predicted proteins | sample MGYA00242190_ERZ509157 | MGnify/ENA primary metagenome ERZ509157 (study PRJEB26280, sample SAMEA2338664) | human gut metagenome | biome: human gut; feature: human-associated habitat; material: faeces... | reverse complement strand
CCCGGAAAATTATCAGCGACATGATAACGGAAATAAACGGTGCCACCGCATAATACGTGCTGGTTCGCGCGGCACCGAGCAGACGCTGTGAATAAACATAAAAATATATGCTTAATCCATAGGCTACCATTCCCACCGCCATGACTGCCAATACGCTCCATGCTGTTGTTAAACGTTCACCTACGCACAATCCTATTATTACTGACCCCAGGCCCGAGAAAATGCCCTTGAGCAGCACGATCTCAAGCGGATCCTTTGAAGAGATCTTGCGTGTGCAGTTGTTTTCAAAGCCCCAGCAGACAGCCGCCGCCAGAACAAGAAGGGAACCGTATGAAAACCTCAGACTGGTAATGTCCTCAAAAGATAATATTGTGCACGACAGCGTTACGAAGGCAATACCTAGCCATAGCCTGCGGCTTATCCGCTCGTGAAACACCGCCAAAGCTATTATAGATGTTGCTACTATCTCAAAATTATTCAGCAGAGACACATTTGCGGCGGTTGTGTATTTAAGCCCGAAAAGCAGACATATAGGTGCGGCAATGTCAAGCAGTATCATGGCAACGGTGTAAGGAAGCTCTGCACGCGTCAGCCTCGCTTCATTTACCTGCCTCCTACCAACCCGCCGCGCCAAAGCTATCAAAGCCATACCCGCTCCTGCGCCTAAATAGAGAAATCCCGCCATAAGCGTCGGCGGCATAAAATTCATCAACAGCTTGGAAAAAGGTGCGTTTACGGCATATAGTGCGGCGGCAAGTATTGCAAAGGCAATTCCTTTTGTGTTGTTTTTCATTTAAGTAACCGTTTAAATAATGTTTGATATATTTATACAACGCCCGAAAAAATCAATACCGGCAACAGAAAGGCCTCGGAGTATTCCGGGGCCTATGGAGATTCTGTCAATCCTCGTCGTAGCGTTCACGCTTTTTCTTGCGTACAACGAATACTACCGCTACAACTGCTAAAGCTGCGACAAGTATGCCACAACCGATGTAGATAGAATTACCGATGGGACTTTCAATTTTTAGCTCCTCCCAAAGCGAGTTGAGCATTGTAAGCTTTTCACGCGAGAGGTTTTTATAGAAAGTGGTTTCGAAATCGTTATCCTCGGAATACAGGATTTTCATAGCATCGGGGTGAAGCTCGGCCATGTAGTCAATGTATTCCTGATTGTTTGTTACCAGCAAATTCGGGGAAGCGTAGCAGGTATACTCTGCGTTGGCGATCGCCGGCTGTTCAGACAGCATGAAGTCTATATACCGCTCTGCTATCAGCTGGTTATTTGATGTGGCGGGAATACACATGGCGTCAATGTAAATGTTTGTACCTTCCTTGGGATAGTAGAATGCAAGATCGGAATTTCCTTCGTACATGGTAAAGAAATCACCGGCATAGTAGGAGGCAATAGCCGCTGAGCCGCTTATCATTTTGTTGAACACTTCGTCCATGACGTATCCCTGAACAACCGATTTCTGCTTTTTGAGGAGCTCCAGTGCCTCCTGCCATTGGGCCTCTGTGGCATCATTGACGTCATAGCCAAGGTAGTAAAGCGCCGTACCGAAGGCGTCGCGCGAGTTATTGAACTGAAGAATGCTACCGGTATATTTTTCGTTCCACATAAGTCCCCAGCTTCCGATCATGGGGTCATCGGCGTCAACCAGCTTGGTGTTGTAGATTATGCCTACAATGCCGTAGGCATAGGGAATTGAATACTCATTCTGAGGATCGTAATATACGTTTTCACCCTTGAAATCATCGGAAATATACTTGTAATTGGGAATATTATCGTAGTTCAGCTTTGCAAGAAGCCCCTCGCTGATCAAGCGCTCGATCATATAGTCGGACGGAATTATAACGTCGTAGTTGGCTGTTCCGCTACTGATCTTATCATACATACTCTCATTGCTGGAGTATGTGGAATAGTTGACCTTTATGCGCTCGCCGTAGGTCTGGTAATAATATTCTTCAAAGGCGGCATTGACGTCCAGCGTGCCCTCGGAGCCGTCTGAAATATATTCGCCCCAGTTGTAAACATAAAGTGTGGTAACATTATCGTTGTTGCAGGAGCACAGCCCCAGCGCGACTGCCGCCAGAATGACGGTCAGTATTACAATAAAAGCAATTTTTTTCAATTTATTTTTTCCTCTTTATACGTTTTTTTTGATCTGATGTCACCAAGTGAGCCGGCAAAGTTCACCAGCATCAGAAGGACAAGAATGGCCACTATCATAAGTGTACACAGTGCATACATGCTGTATTTGACCTGATGAGCCGTTTGGTTGTATATATACAGCGGCAGGGTCTGAAAATCGGGCGAGCTGACAAAATGGCTGATAACAAAGTCATCAAGTGACAGCGTAAAGCCCATCATGAGTCCTGAAATAATACCGGGGACAACTGCCGGCAGCTCTATCTTGAAAAATGTCTGAAGCGGGGTACAGCCCAGATCCAGCGCGGCCTCAGATAAGCTGCGGTCCAACTGCTTGAAACGCGGCAGGACAGACAAAATGACATACGGCAGGTTAAATGTTGTGTGGGCAATTATCATTGTCGTGCGGCCGAGCACATTGTTGATACTGAGCATAGTGCCGAGAGCCACAAACAGCAACATCATTGACACGCCCGTGACGATATCGGGATTCATCATGGGAATGTTTGTTACCGACATAACAGCATTTCGCAGGAACTTGTTGCGCATACGGTCTATGCCGAAGGCAGCCAGTGTGCCGATAGCTGTCGCAAGCAACGATGAGGTAACTGCAAGGAACAATGAATTTTTGAGTGAACTGAAGGCTTTTGCATCGCGGAACAACTCACCGTACCAGTAAAAAGAGAACTGAGTGTATGAATTGACGTCACCGGAGCGGTTAAAAGAAAATACTACTAAAACTATTATCGGAGCGTACAGCAGTGCAAACACCAGCCACATGTAGATACGTGATAATGTTTTCATACCACAATACCTCCTTCGCTGTCCGAGAATCTGTTCATGACCGCAACCGATATGATAATCAGTATCATCATTACCAGCGAGATTGCCGCACCGGTATTATAGGTCAGCTGATTCTGGAACTGGCGTTCTATCGTATCTCCTATCAAATCAAACGAACCGCCGCCCAGCTTTTGAGAGATATAAAAGGTGCTTATGGAAGGAACAAATACCATTGTTACACCTGAAATAATGCCGGGAACCGACAGCGGCAGAATGACTTTGGTAAGCACCTGAAGTCTGCTACAGCCGAGATCATGCGCCGCTTCAATGTAGCGCTTGTCCAGCTTGGAAATGACGGTGTAGATAGGCAACACCATATACGGCAGAAAATCGTATATCATACCGAGTATGACAGCGCCGCCGGTACCTATGAATTTGATCTTCGGCAGCCCAAGATAGGAAAGCAGGGTATTGATAAGTCCGCCGTTATCAAGCAGTGCCATGAGGGAATATGTGCGTATGAGCAGGCTGATCCACATGGGCAACATGAGAACGACGACAAGTAGGCGTTGTGTGCGTGGGGAGGTGTGCGCCATAAAATAAGCCAGCGGATATCCTATCAACAGGCATATTACGGTAGCCACAAACGCAAAGCTGACAGAAAGCAGAAAAATATGTGTGTAATTTGAAAGTGAAGCTATATTTTCAAATGTGAAGTGGCCGTCATAATCGGTGAATGCAAAATATGCGACGATCATGAGAGGTGCCACAATGAACATTACCGACCATACGATGTGCGGTGCGGCGGCAGCCCTTTCCAGCCATGAGCGGTATCTCGTTTTGCTTTGCATGGCTTACTCCTCCGTGACCTCTTCGGCCTGCTGAGGCTCGGGATCGGACAGATGATCCATTTCATCGCTGAAGGTGGAGTAATCGCCGAACATGTCGGAAAACTTGGATTTCCTCATGACATGAATGGCATCCGGCTCTATGTAAAGGCCGATCGTGTCACCGGGGGCAACGTAGTCGGTGGATTGTATCATCCATTTGAAGCCGCCCACGTCAACGATTATCTCATAATGCACGCCCTTGAACGTCACTGATGTGACGCACCCGGTCAGCATACCCTTGTCGGCAGGTACCACATCCACGTCCTCAGGGCGGACCACTACATCCACAGGCTGGTCTTTCTCAAATCCGCTGTCAACGCAGGGAAAGACGTGCCCTGCGAATTTTGCCCGGTAGTCCTCGGGCATGGTGCCGTCAAGTATGTTGCTCTCTCCGATAAAGTCGGCAACAAAAGCATTGACGGGTTCATTGTATATATCGACCGGAGTTCCAATCTGCTGTATTCGTCCTTCAGCCATGACTACCACGGTATCGGACATTGAGAGAGCTTCCTCCTGGTCATGCGTAACGTAAACGAAGGTTATACCGGTTTGTTGCTGAATATTCTTGAGCTCATTCTGCATATCCTTGCGCAGCTTAAGATCGAGAGCCGCCAGCGGCTCATCCAGAAGCAATACCTTGGGGTTGTTCACAAGTGCCCGTGCAATCGCCACACGTTGCTGCTGTCCGCCTGACAGCGTGTCAACCTTGCGCTTTTCAAACCCCTTGAGGTTCACAAGACTAAGCATTTCCTTGACCTTTTTCCGGACTGTCTGCTCGTTCATTTTTTTGACGCGCAGTCCGAAGGCGATATTCTCAAACACGTTGAGATGGGGGAACAGGGCGTACCGCTGAAATACTGTGTTTACATGTCGGTTGCAGGGCGGAATATTATTTATTCGCTTGCCGTCAAAATAAACGTCACCGGCATCGGGCGTTTCAAAACCGCCGAGTATACGCAGTGTGGTCGTCTTACCGCAGCCGGAAGGCCCCAACAGAGTAATAAATTCTTTGTCGTGAATATCGAGATCAATGTTGTCAAGAACAGTTTCTCCATCAAACGACTTACAGATACCCTGTAAATGTATGAGTACCGTATCCTTCATTACACATAAAAACTCCTCTGATATAAATAAAATTCGGTTCTGGGCAGGCATATAAACACAAAAACGGATATATGCTTTGCGCCACAGATATCCTGGACAACATTATAACAGAAAACTGCAAAATTGCAATATATTTTTTCAAAAAATTCCGCAAAAATCCCTCTATTTTTTAAATGCATCTGCCCCGAGAAACATTTGTGCAAACAAGGCAGATGAAAAAACAAAAAGTGCAAGCGAGCTCCCTATCCTCAGCATCAGATAAACCGATGTGCCCCAAAGCAAAAGAATACATGAAAAAGACAGTATGCGCAGCACCCTTTCGGCTGTGAAAATGCCCATCACCGGTGCAGCCAGACACATGAAAATACGTCCTCCGTCAAAGCTCTGGACGGGAAGCAGATTAAGTCCGGCAAGGAACATGCTTGCCACGCCGAAAAACAAAAGCGGTTCAGGCCCGCTGTCTGCGACTCTGCATACGTTGTATATGTATATTGCCGCGCCGCCGGTGGCTATGTTTGATACCGGTCCCGACAGCGACAGCAAAAGCTCCTTTCGGTAAGAATAAAGTGGCAGTGACAGACCGAGACGAGCACCGAGTAGGCCGAGCGAAAAGCTGTCAAGCCGCATTCGGAGTATAAGTGCCGCCACTATGTGTCCGGTCTCGTGCACCGCTGCTGCGATTACGGCGATGAGAGCATAGCCCGTGCTGTCGCCGAACAGCAATATCAGCAGCATCAGTATACCGAAGATACTGATTCTCAGCTTCAGCTTCAATGTGATGCCCCCGCGTAAACGCTTCCTACATATTCAAGCGGGTCAACCACCTGTCCGTCTACACGTATTTCGAAATGCAGATGCGGACCGGTTGCGCGCCCGGTAGCCCCCGCTACGGCGATGCTGGTGCCTGCAAGTACCGTGTCACCGTCATTTACGAGTATTTCCGAGCAGTGAGCGTAGAGAGATACATACTCTCCGTGGTCGATCATAAGATAGTTGCCGTATCCGGTACCGCTGCCTACAAAGCATACAATACCGTCCGCACATGCGTGTATGTCTCGGCTGCGGGCGGCAGAAATGTCGATACCGCGGTGGAATTCGGTGTCGGCAGTGCCGCCTGACGATTCGTCAAAAAACGGGTCGTCACGCCACGCAAAGCCGGAGGTTATGCGGCCGTCAAGCGGAAATACAATATCCGAAGTTTTGGCGACATATTGTTCGGCCAGTGTCAGTGCGGTAAGCGACGACTGTACTTCCGGTGTTGTGTCTGTGGTAAACGGGGTATTGTCTGTATTTTCCGACGATTGTTTGTTGACGTATGACCGTGCCGTCAGCAACAATATTATTATCGTCAGCACGGTCAGAATTATAGTTATGGCTCCACAATGTTTATTTTCCGAGGATCTGGTGTTCATACTGTTTGACTCCTTGATAATAAATGGGAACGTATCTATTTATATGCCGCAAACGCAATTTCCATACCGCGACATCTTGTCAAAGCACGGATTTTATGATACAATAGCACTATAACCAATGAAAGGTCAACTAATCACTGATGAATGATGTTGAATGGATCTTCTTTGACATGGGCTATACGCTCGTCAACGAGGACGGTGCGCATGAGCGCCGCATAACAACTGCTATGCGGCAGTTGGAAGACATGGGCATAAGCGTCACGCGCGGGCAGTTCTGGGAAACAGCGTATGAGTACGGTGACCGCGGCAAGGCGCCGTTCCCCTCAGCAGCACGTCACTTTGGCCTGCGGCACATGCCGGATTACACCACAGACGGCGAAGTGCCGTATCCTGATGCGCGTACAACGCTGTGGAGACTTCGCTCAAGGTTCAGACTGGGAATTATAGCCAACCAACCGCTCGGATCGGCACACCGACTGACTGTATATGGCCTTGCAGACTGCTTTGACGCGCTTTTTCCGTCGGCCGAGATGGGGACTGAAAAACCGGATCCCGAGCTGTACCGTATGGCTTTGCGCAATGTGGGCTGCCTTCCCGGACATGCCGTAATGGTCGGCGACAGACCGGACAACGACATAGCACCTGCTCACGAAGCAGGTATGCACACCATACGCATATTGCGCGGTTTTTACCGTGGCATGGCGGATACCGTCAAGCCAGACCTGACGGTGAGCGGGCTGGCTGAAATTGCCGGATATTTCAACTGCTGATTTAAATTTTTTGCAGAATGGTATTGACAATCGCGTGACCGCGTTGTATAATAATAGAGACGATAAAAGACAGAGCCGGTTTTTATCGTCCAAACATTATAAACCGGGAGAAGGAGAGAGAAAAGGTGGAAATTCAGTTGGCAAGCAGCGAGTGTATACCGGGCACAATACTTAAACGCAAGCAGATGGGCGACGTTACCGGACTGGAATTTCTCAGTAAGATTTTTTATATAACAGACGGGATAATGCTCAATCAGATACGAGGAATATCAGGCATCGACGGCTCAACTCTGCAAAACTGGACAAAGCGCGGCTGGGTGGAAAATTCACGGCTCAAGCGATATGACATCGATCAGCTGGCGCATATACTTATTATCAACATGCTGCGTTCCTGTATGCGATTGGATCGCATCTCGTTTATTATCAAGTATATCAACGGTGACGCCAAGGATAGTGGCGACAAAATCATTCGTGACTCCGAGCTTTACGATTACATCTGCAAGATACTCGACAAAATGGTGGGTTACAGCGGAACATTGCAGGATTGTATCAGCGATGTGACCGGTGCGTATAATGAAAAGGTATGCGGTGCAAGGCGACGGCTCAACACAGCGTTGGAAATAATACTCACGGCATATTATGCATCGCTGATAAAGCAGCATGCTGACGATATGCTTGAAAGCCTGTACAATTCATAAACGCATTGGCACAGTCAATTTAACATTCTGAAAGGAACGATCATTATGATAAACTGGTGGAATTCTCTTGAACTTACGCAACAGATATTTGCTTGTATCGCTATTCCGTCCACGCTTATTCTGCTGATACAGACTATTCTGCTGCTCATAGGCATAGGAAACGGCTCTGATGCTGATACGGACGGTGACGTCAGCACTGACGGAGATTTTGACGGGGACAGTGACGGTGACGGCGGAGACGACGGCCTTGCGCTGTTCTCGGTGCGCGGCATTATGTCAATGCTCGCCGTAATGGGCTGGAGCGCCATGGCACTACTTGAAACTCCGTTGCTGGGCTTTGTTTCAATACTTATTTCGGTCGTGCTGGGCGTTGCGATGCTGTTCATTATGGCATACGTAATGAAGCTGATATCAAAGCTACAGAACTCCGGAAATATAGACATCGGTAATGCGGTGGGAAAAATGGCACAGGTGTACATTCCCATTCCTCCCAAGGGTACAGGCTCCGGAAAGGTTCACCTGACGATTCAGGAACAATACTGCGAATTCGGTGCAATAACAACTGTCGCAGACAAGATCAAAACAGGGGCGTATGTGCGTGTTGTGGCTGTCGACGATGCCGGCATGCTTGTCGTGGAGCCGCTTTGCGGAGATACGGAAGGGAAATAACTGATATTATGAAATTCAATTATAAAACAAAGCCTACGGACGCTTTGGTATATCTCATATATATTCTTGCGTCATGTATAGTGGGGCTTGCGCTGTCCTCCATGCTGGTCCTTATCGTATCAAGCATCAGCACAGCGTCATATCTAGCGCTTGCAATAATACGCACGTTTGTATTTATGGTGGCTGGCGGTGGAACACTGTTTCTGATAGGCAACAGAGAAGGCTACAGGACCGGAGAATTTGATTTCAGAAAGAAAGCATATTCATGGGCAGTTGCGTATATTATACATTTTGTGATATCGCTTATTTCATCGTTTGCACCGGTTCTGTCCGGCGGTGCGCGATATATGGCGGGGTGGATGTACCTCGGTGATGAATTCACTGCACTGACAACAATAAGAGGCGGGCTTTACGGCTATTGTGTGCTGACATATTTTATTTATTTTGCGGTCAATACGGCCTGCTTCACTATTGCAGGTTATTTCGGAGCTGAGTCACGTGTGCGCAGTCGTGCCGAAATAACCGCCAATCAAAGCGCTGATGTCATACCGGACAAGACTTCAGCCGCGAATACCGGCTCGGATGCGCAGAATGACAATACAGATACGGTTAAATAATTTTTAAGAAAGGAAATATATCAATGGAAAAAATTTTTGCTCTGACTGAAGGAGGCGGCATCAATCCTGCCGTTGTGGGACTTATCTGCGTGCTCGCGGTAATACTGTTTACAATGCTTATTGTAGTCTTCACGCGCTATAAAAAGTGCCCACCTGACAAGATCATGGTCATCTACGGTAAAGTGGGAACCAATAAAGACGGTACCCCGCGTTCTGCCAAATGCATTCACGGTGCGGCCGCATTCATCATGCCTGTTGTGCAAGCCTATGAGTACCTCGACCTGACGCCGCTGTCAATTCCAGTCGACCTGACAAATGCACTGTCGCATCAGAACATTCGTGTTGACGTCCCTTCGAGATTTACCGTTGGTATTTCAACCGAGGTTGGCGTTATGCAGAATGCGGCCGAGCGTCTGCTTGGACTTAAGCTGGTGGAAATACAGGAGTTGGCCAAGGATATTATTTTCGGTCAGTTGAGACTTGTCATCGCTACGATGGATATCGAGGAAATCAACACCGACCGCGATAAGTTTCTTGATGCAGTATCCGGTAACGTCGAAACCGAGCTGAAAAAGATAGGTCTGCGCCTTATAAACGTTAACGTTACTGATATTAACGATGAGTCCGGCTACATTGCAGCGCTCGGTAAAGAGGCTGCCGCAAAGGCTATCAATGATGCCAAAATATCTGTTGCAGAAGCCGACAGAGACGGTTCGATCGGTGCTGCTGAAGCTGAACGTGAACAGAGAATACGTGTTTCAAAGTCCAATTCCGAGGCTATTTCGGGTGAAAATGAAGCAAAGGTAAATATAGCTGAGTCTGAGGCAACACGCCGTGAGCGTGAGGCCGAGGCTCTCAAGCGTGCTACTGCTGCTGAGAATATTCAGGCAGCAAAGGCTCAGGAAGAGTCTTATGCAGCACAGCAAAGCGCCGAGCTTGCGCGTGCGTCGCTTGAAAAGGCCAAATTGGAAGCAGACGTTATCGTTAAAGCCGAGATCCGCAAAAAAGAGCTGGAGCTTCAGGCAGAAGCTCAGGCAGAGCAGACAAGACGGCAGGCGCGCGGTGAAGCCGATGCAATACTCATGAAGATGAAAGCAGAGGCCGACGGTATGCGCGAGATGCTGACCAAACAGGCCGAAGGTTTTGATCAGCTTGTCAAAGCCGCCGGCGGCGAAGCAAACGACGCTATCCGTTACATGGTCGCTGACAAGCTCGAGCAGCTGACCAAAATTCAGGTCGAGGCTATCAGCAACCTCAAGATCGACAAGATCACTGTATGGGACGGCGCTACAAACGCAGACGGCAAAACAACAACAGCAAACTTTTTGTCAGGCATGATGAAGTCAATTCCGCCGATGAATGATCTATTCAATATGGCCGGCATGCAGCTGCCGGAATACCTGGGTAAGGAAAAGTCGGATAACACACAAGAAGGACAAGAACCAAAAGAATAAAAGCATCGTCCGTCTGGACGATATAGGCGTCTGTTTTCTGCCGCACGGCAGAAAACAGACGCAAGCAAA
>ENA-ORSL01003297-ORSL01003297.1-human-gut-metagenome-genome-assembly--contig:-NODE-3297-length-10616-cov-2.972635_pt1 | contig 10616 bp, 7 predicted proteins | sample MGYA00242190_ERZ509157 | MGnify/ENA primary metagenome ERZ509157 (study PRJEB26280, sample SAMEA2338664) | human gut metagenome | biome: human gut; feature: human-associated habitat; material: faeces... | reverse complement strand
CAGGGCCGCAGCGCATGCTGCATGGGAGGAACAGTTGCGTGCCAAAAACGACATTCGCCGTGAAGGACAGGCCATGCTCGACCGCATGCGCGCGGCGGGGCGGAAGGGTATAGTGCTGGCCGGACGGCCGTACCACATTGATCCCGAGATCAACCACGGAATTCCCGAAATGATAGCATCGTACGGCCTGTATGTTTTCACCGAGGACAGCGTCCCGGCGCATCCCGAGGGGGAGCGGCAGCTGCGGGTGCTTGATCAGTGGACATTCCATTCGCGCATGTATGACGCGGCCGAATTTGTAGGCAGGAGTGACGATCTGCAGCTCGTTCAGCTCAATTCGTTCGGCTGTGGGCTCGATGCCGTTACCACCGATCAGGTATGTGAGATACTTGAGTCGGCGGGCAAGTTCTATACCGTGCTCAAAATAGATGAGGTCAACAATCTCGGCGCGGCGCGTATACGCATACGTAGCCTGCTTGCAGCCATGAATATGAAAAAAACGTGCAGCTGCACAGTGTGTGATTATGAATACAGACGAGCCGAGTTTACCCGTGAAATGTTCCTCGACGGCTATACCATACTTGCACCGCAGATGAGTCCGGTTCACTTTGATCTGGTAGAGCCGGTGTTCAGACGGTACGGCTTTAACTTTGAGATACTAAACAATGCCACACGATCAGCTGTCGATATAGGTCTGAAGTACGTCAACAACGATGCTTGCTATCCGTCAGTGATAATGGTGGGACAAATGATGGAGGCGGTGCTGTCCGGGCGCTATGATACACACCGGCTGGCGCTGCTCATGACGCAGACCGGCGGCTGTTGCCGTGCGAGCAACTATGTCGGTTTTATCCGCCGGGCGCTTGATAAGGCAGGTATGTCGTTCATCCCGGTGGTGTCTCTCAATGCGGGCGGACTGGAGAGCAACAGCGGCTTCCGAGTCAAGCCGGGTATGCTTATTGACGGTATGAAGGCACTCATATGGGGTGACCTGCTTATGCGCTGTATCTACCGCGTACGGCCGTATGAAGTGGAGCGGGGAAGTGCTGACAAGCTACACCGAAAGTGGCGTGAAATATGCGTAAATGCATTGTCAGGAAAAGAAAAACAATACTCATACCGTCAGATCTGCCGCGGCATCGTGCGCGACTTTGAGGCCCTGCCTATCGACGAAAGCAGAAGATTGCCGCGGGTAGGAATTGTCGGTGAGATACTTGTGAAGTACATGCCGCTGGCCAACAATCACCTGGTAGATCTGCTTGAGCGCGAGGGTGCCGAGGTAGTAGTCCCGGATTTCCTGGACTTTATGGCTATGATGGTTTATGACAAGGAGCCGAGGCGCCGTGAGCTTGGCGGACCGTGGTATAACCGCATTGTTTCGACGGTGGGAGTAGATGCTCTTGAGCGCCTGCGCGCGCCCGCCGCACAGGCACTGGAAAACAGCAGGCGGTTTTCGTCACCGGTGAATATCGGTACTGTTGCGGAATACGCAAAGCCGTTTCTCTCAACATGCAACCAATACGGCGAGGGATGGTTTTTGTGCGGTGAAATGGTCGAACTGATACATGAGGGTGTACCCAATATAGTCTGTATACAACCGTTTGGCTGTCTGCCAAACCACGTTATGGGCAAAGGAGTTATCAAAGCTTTGCGCGCCACCTATCCCGAGGCCAATATTGCCGCCGTGGACTATGATCCCGGAGCAAGTGAGGTCAATCAGGTCAACCGAATAAAACTGATGCTTGCAGTAGCCCGAGAGCGCATGGAGGACGGGAGCGTAAGCCGGTCTTAATATCCGAAATAAAGAGAGATCGTAAAAGCTCAACCGAGTGATGCAATTATGAAAAACATATGATACAATGTGCTGTGCGCTTCCGATACGGCGGAAAAACAGCTGAAAAAGCAACAGTTTTCAAATCATCAGTTGAAATATGACACCAAAAATCTGGTCGACGAGATCTTTGACTCTGACTACATGGCGTTTTCGATTGGTATTAGCAGCAACCTAACTCCGGCGCAGGGCGCATATGAAAGGTATAAGTGTGAATTCAACGCAGTCCGTGAACTGGTCGGACGTAAGGACGCCGCGGATATGCTGTTTTTGAAGTATGTCGAGTGCTTCCCGAAGGGAAACGATCCCAAGGTGATCTCGGCCTGCGAAGCTATGTTGCTTGAGTTTTTATTCTCAGATGATTTCTACGGACAGCTGTCCGAGGCGCAGACAGCATTTTTAGGCGGGTATTCGTATTGATGCGGTATTATAATATAAGGGCTGTCTCAAATTGATTTTTCAGAAAATTCTTTTGTAGCAGTTCAACAAAAAACACTTGCATACCGCTATTGGTAAGCAAGTGTTTTTGTGTGGGCTGCTGTTCGAATGGAAACAATTACCTAAACCCTTCTGTGAAAGGCTTTTGCGGCGTTTTTTTCAAAGAAGTGCCCGATGTCAAGGGCGAAAAGCCCTCGTCGCGTCCCGAAGGGCGAGAAATCCTCCGCCTTGCACGCATGGCGCGAAACTTTCCGCGCGCCTGTTATTTTCCGTACTTTCTTTCAATGGCCGCACCGATGAATCCGCAAAACAGCGGGTGTGCGCGGTTAGGACGGGACTTGAACTCGGGGTGATACTGCACGCCGACAAAGAAGGGACGGTCGGTCAGCTCGACGGTCTCAACAAGACGGCCGTCTGGGGAGAGCCCGGAGAGCGTCAGCCCGGCAGCGGTCAAAGTGTCACGGTAGTCGTTATTGAACTCATAACGGTGGCGGTGACGTTCGGAAATATCGGTCGTGCCGTAGCAACGTTCCATAGTAGTACCGCTTTTGATAACGCAGGGATATGCACCGAGGCGCAAAGTCCCGCCCTTGTCGATGTCATCGCTTTGACCGGGCATGAAGTCGATGACCTTGTGCTGGCACAGCTCGTCAAATTCTCCGGAATGAGCATCGGTGATGCCGGCAACGTCGCGCGCGTACTCGATAACGGCTATCTGCATGCCGAGGCATATTCCGAAATAGGGTACGTTGTGCTCACGGGCGTATTTTGCGGAAAGAATCATGCCGTCAATACCGCGGCCGCCGAAGCCACCCGGCACTATTATGCCGTCAAGCCCGGACAGCCGGGCGGCATAATCATTTTCGGTCAGCGTTTCGGAGTCTATCCAGTCAATACGTATATGTGTATTCAGAGTGTAACCGGCGTGTCTCATGGCTTCTGCCACCGACAGATATGCGTCATGCAGCTGCACATATTTGCCGACAAGGCCGATATGCACCTCGCGCTCACGCCCTTTGATGCGCTCAACCATGTTTTCCCATTCACGAAGATCCGGGGCAGGGGTGTCAATGCCCAACTCGCGGCACACAACAGACGAAAAGTTGGACTTTTCAAGCATCAGCGGTGCCTCGTACAGGTAGGGAAGAGTTATATTTTCAATTACGCAGTCGGGCTTTACGTTGCAGAACAGTGAAATTTTCTTGAAGATCGATTCTTCCAGCGGTTCGTCACAGCGCAGTACTATGATGTTGGGATTGATGCCCATTCCCTGCAGCTCCTTGACCGAATGCTGGGTAGGTTTTGACTTATGCTCGTCCGAGCCGCGCAGGAACGGGACAAGTGTCACATGGATGAACAGGCTGTTTTCACGTCCTACCTCAAGCGAGATCTGGCGCACGGCTTCAATAAACGGTTGTGATTCAATATCTCCGATAGTGCCGCCGATCTCGGTGATAACAACGTCTGCACCGGTCTTTTTGCCGACACGATAGATAAAATCCTTGATCTCATTCGTGATGTGCGGTATTACCTGTACGGTTGAGCCGAGATATTCGCCGCGGCGTTCCTTGTTCAGAACATTCCAGTATACCTTACCGGTGGTCAGGTTTGAGTATTTATTAAGATCCTCGTCTATGAAACGCTCATAGTGGCCGAGGTCAAGATCTGTTTCGGCTCCGTCCTCGGTGACATACACCTCGCCGTGCTGGTAAGGGCTCATGGTACCGGGATCAACGTTGATATATGGATCCAGCTTTTGTGCGGCTACCTTGAGCCCGCGGGCTTTGAGAAGTCTGCCAAGAGAGGCCGCGGTGATGCCCTTTCCAAGGCCCGATACCACACCTCCGGTCACAAAGATGAATTTTGTCATAGTAACCTCCATTCTGCCGCTTTGCGGCAGCACAAATAGTAATCAGTGAATTTTTGCCTCGGCAAAATTTGTGCGTGAAAAAGTACATTTCACTTTTAGAGGGAAGCAACTTTCACGCTAATACCTCGTTATTTATAGGTAGAAATAATATTCTCGGCTATTTTGCGCCGCGTGACGCAACGGTCCATCGCTTGCTTTTCAATGTAGCGGTGGGCTTCTTTTTCGGTCATTTTAAGCTGTTCAATGAGCAACCATTTGGCACGGTTGATAATGCGTATCTCCTCCATTTTTTCTTCAATGGAGGCAGTCTTCTGTTCCATGCGCCTCAGGCGCTCACGCGTTCCGCAAAGCAACTGCAACGACTGTGTTATCATTGATTGTGAGGTTGGCTTTGACAGGGTAAGTACACCCCAGGGAGAGACGCGGGCGTTTATGTCGGGATAGTGCTCGGCGCGGATAAGCAACAGTACGCCGGTCCCGCTGGTGTCACAGATATCGAGCGCCAGCTTGGTGCCGAAGTCATCCGGAAGCGGAGTGTTGATTATTGCGATGTCAAACCGGTTTTCGACTATCAGCCGCCGGGCCTCAGACACGTCGGAAGCAAATATGACCGGTTCATACTGCCCTCGGGGAAGCAGAGCCGTGAGTGACTCGTTGAATTTTGCCGACGCCGATACTACCAGCATACTGTAACAGTGTTCCGCCAGCTCCATTCTTTCTCCCCCTTCTGTATTTTTTTCGAGCTTCAGCTCGTATAGCTTTTGATTATCGATTCAGGCAGGCAGCCTGCTATAAACGCACTGGACAGTGCCACTTCACATGCGACCTCACGGGTCTCAGCAAGAGGACGGTAGCCCGCTGTAATGTAGCGGGGTGCGGTGTACAGATTTATATCAGCAGCGGGCGGAAGCGTCAGACCTTGACGTAGCCCGTCAAGTCCTGCCCGGATTATAAGCGCAAACGCAATATACGGATTGCACAGCGGGTCAGGAGAGCGCAGCTCAGCGCGCCTGTATTCGCCCTCGGCGGCAGGTATGCGTATCAGCTGGGAGCGGTTTTCACTCGACCACGACACGTAACGCGGTGCCTTGCTGTGACCGAAGCGTCGATACGAATCGGCAGTCGGATTGAGGAATATTGTCATATCGATGATGTTCGCCAATACCCCGGCGATTATATGCGGCATAACTTCCTTACCTGAGTCACTCACTGCCGAAAAATTTATATGCATGCCGTTCCCGGCGTGATTTTCGAGCGGTTTGGGCGAGAAATCGGCGTAAAGCCCACTGCGCGCCGCAATCACATTCACCACCGAGCGGAATGTCACGGCGTTGTCGGCCGCCGTCAGCGGGTCGGCATAGCGAAAGTCTATTTCATTCTGCCCGGGGCCTTCCTCGTGATGTGAGCTCTCGGGGCGTATACCCATCTGCTCAAGTGTCAGGCAGATCTCCCGACGGACGTTTTCTCCCTTATCCTCGGGTGCAATGTCCATGTAGCCTGCGCTGTCGTACGGTATGTTTGTAGGCTCACCGTTTTCGTCGCGCTTCATAAGATAAAATTCCATTTCGGTGCCGAAGTTGAAGCTGATACCCATTTTTTTAGCCTGCTCTATGGCATCTGACAGTATACGTCGCGAGTCGGCTTCAAAGGCTGTACCGTCCGGATGAGTGATGCCGCAGTACATGCGCACCACCTTGCCGTGATCCGGCCGCCACGGCAGAAGTGACAGCGTTGACGGATCCGGGTGCAACAAAAGGTCGGAATGTACCTCGCCTCCGAAGCCCGCAATTGCTGATGCATCCACCGCAATTCCGTATTCAAATGCCAGTGCCAGTGCGTCAGGCATTACAGAAATGTTTTTCTGTCTGCCGAAAACATCGCAGAAGGCCATGCGGACGAATTTGACATCTTCCTCCGCAACATATTGCATTACTTCCTGTTTTGAGTATTTCATAGCTCCTCCTCGTTATCAGTCGGCGACGTACATCTGCTTATAGGGATTGTTGCTGTCCGGGCAAATAACGGTATATTGACAATCAAGCAGCTTGTCCGTCGGGTAGCTGAAAAGACTGCAGAATTCTTTGATATAGGGAATCACACGCTCCATATCTGAATCGGTGGCTGTGTGGGTGGTGGTTTGGCCGGGAAAGCGTATTCCTGCGGCATCGCCGCGCACGACCATCATTCCGCCGTGCATGCCCGTACATGGAAAATTGCTGACCGGCGGACGGCCGTCGGGATTCAGACCGAGCACAAGTATCAGCCCTCCCGCCTGGTATTCGCCGAGAAAGCTGCCGGCACGGCCACCGATAATGATAGCGGGCTGTTTCTGTTTGTAGGCTTTCATATGTATTCCGGCGCGGTAGCCGGCATTGCCGCGGATATATATTTCTCCGCCGCGCATAGCGTAGCCGACTGCATCTCCGGCGTTGCCGTGTATCACTATGCGGCCGTCGTTCATTGTGTCGCCTACGGCGTCCTGCGCGTTGCCGCAGACGGTTATACTGCCGCCGTCGAGATAAGCACCGAGCGCATTGCCCGGGATACCGCTGATGGTTATATTCTTGCCGCTCATTCCTGCCGCTATAAAGCGCTGACCCAGACAGCCGATTATCTCACACGGCTGCTCCGCGTCACGCAGGGCAAGGTTAAGTGTCCGGAAATCAAGACCGTTTGCATCTATCTTCATAAATTATACCACACTTTCGGGATTTTTCACACATTTTTTTAATACTTACGCATTATTCTCCCGCATGGAGTATACCGAGTATGTCAAGCTCCTTTTGCGTAAGTCCGACGCCGCGCAGCATAAGACGGTTGCCGCGCAGTGCTTCTATTGAGTTTATGCCCATACATCCCATGAATTCCTTGATTTCATGTCGCCATGCCGTCATGAGGTTTACCAGCCTCCTGCAGCCCTCGTCAGGGGCGAGACGGGAAGTAAGCTCGGGGCGCTGTGTGGCGATGCCCCAGTTGCACCGCCCGCTGTGACAGCCGCGACATAGGTGACAGCCAAGTGCCAGCAGTGCGGCCGTAGCGATGTAGCAGGCATCGGCACCGAGCGCGATGGCCTTGACCACATCGGCTGACGAACGTATACTGCCGCCGACCACCAACGATACGTCATCGCGTATACCCTCGTCACGCAGACGCTGGTCGACTGCCGCCAGCGCCAGCTCGATAGGTATGCCGACGTTGTCGCGTATGCGCGTGGGTGCAGCCCCGGTTCCGCCGCGCAGGCCGTCAATAGCGATAATGTCGGCACCGCTGCGTGCTATGCCGCTGGCAATTGCGGCGATGTTATGCACGGCGGCAACCTTGACTATTACCGGCTTTTTGTACTGTGTCGCCTCTTTGAGTGAATACACAAGCTGTCGCAGATCTTCAATTGAATATATATCGTGGTGCGGGGCAGGAGAGATGGCGTCCGAGCCCTCGGGAATCATGCGCGTTCTTGATATGTCGCCGACTATTTTTGCTCCCGGCAGGTGTCCGCCGATGCCCGGCTTTGCGCCCTGACCCATTTTGATCTCTATGGCCGCTCCGGCATTCAGGTAATCGGTGTGCACGCCGAACCGCCCCGACGCGACCTGAACTATTGTATTGTCGCCGTAACGGTAAAAATCCTCGTGCAGGCCTCCCTCGCCGGTGTTGTAGAATATGCCAAGCTCGGTTGCGGCGCGGGCAAGGCTTGCGTGCGCGTTGTAGCTGATCGAGCCGTAGCTCATAGCCGAAAACATGATAGGCATGGACAGCTCAAGCTGCGGCGGCAGTTCGCGGCATACCCTGCCGTCGCGTCCGCGCGGTGTCTTTCCGAGAAATACACGTGTTTCCATAGGCTCACGAAGCGGATCGATGGGGGGATTTGTTACCTGCGACGCGTTGAGCAGTATGCGGTCGAAGTAGACGGGAAGCGGCTTGGGGTTGCCCATGGAGGAAAGCAGCACGCCGCCGCTTTCGGCCTGCTTGTATATTTCGTTGACGGTGTCGCCGCGCCAGTTGGCGTTGTCGCGCAGGGCGCAGTCATTTTTTACGATTTTCAGTGCGTGCGTAGGGCACATGACTATACAGCGCTGGCAGTCGACGCATTTTAATTCGTCGCTGAGCATTATTTTGTTTTTTTCATCATATGTATGTACGCCGTTGGCGCACTGTCGTTCGCATATACGGCAGCAGGTACAGCGCGCGTCGTTGCGTATTACTTCAAATTCGGGTATAACATCGTAGGCAGCCATCAATACATTCCCTCCTTTACTCTTACTATAACCGGTTCTCCGCCGGCGGGTGCCCATATGTTTTCGGCGTCCGGCTCAATGGCGCGGATAGCGGACTCTTCGCTGGCGATATAGACGCGGTCGTCCTTTTGTGCTACCACCATGGAGCGCAGCTTGAGCCGGTCGTTAAGCGCCATGAGACCTCCGTTAAATCCGAGGATTATTGAAAACGGGCCTGTTATAAGCAGGCTGGGGTAAGCGCGCCGGAGAAAACGCAGTTGTGCTGCGGTGTCGGGCGGCAGTGTGTCGATGGTGCTCCAGAACGGAGCCGCGATGACGGACGCCAGCTGCTCGGGCGACAGCCCCTGACGCCGCAGCAGATAATCGGCAATATAGGTGATGACCTCGGTATCGGTTTGAAGCGTGCAACGGTAACCGTACATTTCAATACAGCGGCGGTTTGCATCGTATGAGGATATTTCGCCGTTGTGGACCACTGAATAGTCCAACAGTGCAAAGGGGTGAGCACCGCCCCACCAGCCGGGGGTGTTGGTGGGATAGCGGCCGTGGGCGGTCCAGCAATACGCCTCGTATTCGTCAAGCCGGTAGAATACGCCGACATCCTCAGGAAAGCCCACCGCTTTGAAGGTACCCATGTTTTTTCCACTTGAGAAAACGTACGCACCGTCAAAATGTGTGTTTATATGCATAACCGAGCGGGCGACATACTCCTTTTCATCCAGCTGGAGACGTGACAGCACCGAGCTGAGCGGTGCCAGAAAATATCGCCATATGAGCGGCACATCGGTTATCTCGGGAATTTTGCGGACCGGTATGGTTTCTGCTTTGACGATCTCAAAGCTGTCCTTAAGCCAGTTTTCACATGCCACTCGTGCTGAGTTGTCATTGTAGAATATGTGAAAGGCGTAAATGTCCCGGAATTCGGGGTATATTCCGTATGCGGCAAAGCCGCCGCCGAGTCCGTTTGAACGGTCGTGCATCGGAAGCATACTTTTAATAATATTCTCACCCGTCATTTTGTTGCCGTTGCGGGAGATCACGGCCGATATTGCGCAACCGGACGGAATACGCACCTGACCTTCGGTTTTCATTTCATCATCCTTCTTTTACATTAAAAGAGAAGGGCGCTCATTCAGGTAGGGACAGAACTCCCATGCCGTGAATGAACGCCTTTGCTCACTACGGCTGAAATTATATCACCGGTGCAACGGTTTGTCAATCCGATTTTCAAAAAAAATTTGCATTTTTTTAAAAAAAGTCTTGACAAACTCAAAAAAGCGTGTATAATAGTCCGCATAAAGGCAACGGCGTCTTTGAGGATAACCTCTTTGACGCTGTTTTTATAATTCAATTTTATAAAACGAGGCAATGACGTCTTGCGATACGCGGGACGCGTTGTCTCGTTTTTGCTTTGAAAAGGAGAAAAACCATGAACACAGTACCTGAATACTTCGGAAGTCTGGTCTTTGATGACCGCGTCATGAAGGCTAAGCTCACCTCTGAGGTCTATGCCTCGCTCAAAAAAACAATAGACGAAGGAGCCAGCCTGAATAACGATGTAGCCAATGCAGTCGCCGCCGCCATGAAGGACTGGGCAGTTGAACACGGCGCAACGCATTTCACCCACTGGTTCCAGCCGCTGACCGGTATCACCGCGGAAAAACACGACAGCTTTATCTCGCCCGCTCCCGACGGCCGTGTTATCATGGAATTTTCGGGAAAAGAGCTGATAAAAGGCGAGCCGGATGCTTCATCCTTCCCGTCAGGCGGGCTGAGAGCTACGTTTGAGGCACGCGGATACACCGCTTGGGATCCCACCTCATACGCGTTTATTAAGGATAAAACACTTTGCATACCTACTGCGTTCTGCTCCTACGGCGGAGAGGCGCTTGACAAAAAAACACCGCTTCTGCGCTCGATGGAGGCGCTTAACAAGCAGGCATTACGCATACTGAGACTGTTTGGAAATACCGATGTCAAGTGTGTGCGCACATCGGTAGGTCCCGAGCAGGAATACTTCTTGGTTGACAAGGCCATGTATGAGCAGAGAAAAGACCTCATGTTTACCGGACGCACGCTGTTCGGCGCCAAACCGCCCAAGGGTCAGGAAATGGACGACCACTATTTCGGTGTCATCAAGCCGCGCGTTGCCGCTTATATGGCCGACCTTAATGAGGAGCTGTGGAAGCTGGGCGTGCTGGCTAAGACCGAGCACAACGAGGTCGCGCCCGCGCAGCATGAG
>ENA-ORSL01003293-ORSL01003293.1-human-gut-metagenome-genome-assembly--contig:-NODE-3293-length-10627-cov-3.519107_pt1 | contig 10627 bp, 7 predicted proteins | sample MGYA00242190_ERZ509157 | MGnify/ENA primary metagenome ERZ509157 (study PRJEB26280, sample SAMEA2338664) | human gut metagenome | biome: human gut; feature: human-associated habitat; material: faeces... | reverse complement strand
GACGAACGACGGCCTGAGCGCGAGCGCGCCGAATCTCGCCGCGCTCCTCAACCGGAAGAACTATTACTTCGTTCCCTTCGGGCAGGACGACCCGCAGGGGAAGCCCACCTCGCTCATCGCTGACTTTTCACAGCTCGTGCCGACCATCGATGCGGCGCTGCGCGGCGTGCAGCTCCAGCCGCTGCTGGTGAAATAGGCGCAAAAAGCGACCGCTCATGCGGTCGTTTTTTTCATTCCTGTAAAATGCTCAGATAATCCGCGACGCTGCCGAGGACAAATGTCGGCTGCACCGCGCTGCCGGCGAGGTCCGCCTCCTTCGTCTCGCCCGAGAGGACGAGCACCGTGTCGATACCCGCGTTCACGCCGCAGGCAATGTCGGTGTAGAGCCGGTCGCCGAGCAGCACCGTCTCCTCTGCGGAAAAGCCGCCGTGCGCCATCGCAAGGCGCGCCATATCGGGCCGCGGCTTGCCGATGACATAGGGCCGCCGTCCGGTCGCGCGGAAAAGCATCTCGCACACGCTGCCGCAGTCCGGCACAAAGCCGTACCACGTCGGGCAGACCCAGTCGGGATTGGTGGCAAGGTAGTCCGCGCCGCGGTTCAGGAGGATGCAGGCGTCCTCTAACTTCTGAAAGGTCAGCTCGGTGTCGAAGCCCATCACCAGGGCGTCCACCGCCGCGTCGCGGTCGTCCGTCAGGCGCCGTCCCGCCTGCGTGAGCTGCCGCTTCATCGACTGCGTGCCGCAGACGTAGAGGAGCTTTTCCGCCATGCCCTGTGCGTGCAGATGCGCGATGAGCGCGTCCACGCTCGTAAGGAAGTCGGAGGTCTCCGCCTCCACGCCGAGGCGGCGCAGCTTCTCCACATAGCTCTCCGCCCCGCGGGAGGAGTTGTTCGTCAGAAAGCGGTACGTCCCGCCGCGCGAGCGGATCGCGCGCAGGAAGTCCGCCGCGCCGTCAAAGAGCCGTTCGTCCAGATAGAGCGTTCCGTCCAGATCGAGCAGGAAGAGCCGCTTGGCGCGGAGCCGTGCAAGGTCGGGCATGGCTCAGGCCTTCTTTTTGCCGTCGATGGCGATGAAGAAGAAGGAGCTGACAGCCAGCAGGAACGGATAGAACAGATTCGGAATGATCTCAAACGCGGAGACCTGATACCCCAGCTCGTGCGCCGCGGCGATGGCGACGAGCATCTGCGCGCCGTAGGGGATGATGCCCTGGAAGATGCAGGAGAAGGTATCGAGGATCGACGCCGCCTTGCGCGGTGTGATGCCGTATTCCTCGCTCATTTCCTTTGCGATGGGGTTCGCCATCACGATGGCGACGGTGTTGTTCGCGGTGGCGATGTCCATCGCGCCGACGAGCAGGCCCATGCCGATCTGTCCGCCGCGCTTGCCGCGGAACGCTTTTCTGATCCAGCCCAGCAGCGCCTCAAAGCCGCCGTACTCGCGGATGAGCGCGCAGATGGCCGAGACGAGGATGGCGACCATCGACGTTTCAAACATACCGGCGGCGCCGCTGCCCATGTTCTCCAGCAGCGCCTTGACCGCAAGCACGCCCGTCTGTCCGGTCGCGCCGGTGGCAAGCACGATAACGGCCCCGGACACAATGCCGATGAGCAGCACCACGAACACGTTGATGCCGATGATGCCGCCGACGAGCACCAGCACATAGGGGATGATCTGGATCAGGTGATAGCCGGGGATCTCCGCCGGGACGACGTCGGCGTTCAGCGTCAGCACGAGGATGAGCACGAGCGTCGCAAGCGCCGCGGGCAGAGCGATGTGGAAGTTCTCGCGGAACTTATCCTTCATCGCGCAGCCCTGCCCGTTGCAGGCGGCGATGGTGGTGTCGGAAATGAAGCTCAGATTGTCGCCGAACATCGCTCCGCCCATGACCGAGCCGATGCACAGCGGCAGGGAATAGCCGCTTGCCGCGGCAATGGGGATGGCGATGGGCGTGATGAGCGTGATGGTGCCGACGCTCGTGCCCATGGCGGTGGAGACGAAGCAGCTGACGACGAACAGCACCGCCACGGCGAACCTGGACGGGATGATCGAGAGCATGAAATACGCCACGCTCTCCGCGCTCGCGCGGCCCACCACGCCGACGAAGATACCGGCGGCAAGGAAGATGAGCAGCATCGTCACGATGTTCTTATCGCCGATGCCCTGACCCATCAGCGTGAGCTTGTCGTCAAAGCTCAGCGCGCGGTTCTGGCAGCACGCCGCCAGCAGCGCGACAAGAAAGATGACTACAATAGGGATGGAATAAAAGCCCATCGGGATCTTGAGCACATACTCAAAGATAAGTCCCAGCCCCAGGTAAAGGAGCAGGAACTCAAGGATCGGCAGCAGCGCTGCGGGATTGGCTTTCTTCTGCATAGTGATTTTTTCCTTCCTGATTTTCTCTCTCGTATTCTTAACACACCCGTGTGCGGAAACGGCGGCTCACTCCGCCCAGCGGAAGCTCTCGCGGCCCGCGCCGAGCTGAAAATGGTATTTGACGATGCCGAGGTCCACATGGCTGTAGCTGCCGCCCCGGCTCTCCGCCCGAACGGTGTCGTCCGGCAGGAGCGTGAAGCGGAAGCGCTGCTGGTTCATCGCCGTGGGCGCGAGCAGCGCCGCCTTGAGGCCGCGGCCGAACCACTCGGGCAGCGTGCGGTCGGCGCGGTATACCTCGCGCATCGGACGACTCTCGTGCGCCTCGCCCTGCTCGGCCCCATAGCCGAACGCGATCACACACACGAGCCGCTCGTCCGGTGCGAGCACATAGCTCCTGCGCGCGACCGCTTTTGAAAAGGTCAGGCCCACCCAGCAGGTATTGAGCCCCAGCGTCTGCGCGAGCAGCACAAGGCGTTCGCCGAACCAGCCGGCGCGCTCGTCAAGATCCTTTGCGCGCTTTCCGGCAAGCACGATGTAGTTGCACACGCCGCGGAATTTCCCGTAGTGCGCAAAAAAGCCGCGGAACGCCATCGGCTCATTCATCACGAGCTGGATGTGCAGTCCGCCCTCGGCGTTGCACGCGCGGATCTCCGCGCGCAGCGCGTTCACGATCGCCGGCTCGACCGGCTTTGTCAAATAGGTACGCACGCTGTGGCGTGCGGAGATCGCCTCCTGCACGGTCATGGAATTTCCCTCCTGTTCCCATATTCCGATCAATTGAATATTTATTGTATCACAGGAATTTTAGAAAGAACAGCCATATTTTGAACTTTTTTCAATTTTTTGCCTCTCGGGGACGAAAAAAGGAGGCCGCCGCGTCCGCGGCAGCCTCCTGCGTCAGTCTTGGGTTTTCGCCGCCGCCTTGACAGGCAGCACGAGCTGCATGGAAAAGATGCCGCCCCGTGCACGGAACTCGCACAGTCCGCCGCGCCGCTCGGCGATCGTCTGGATGCTGCGGCAGCCGTAGCCATGCCCCGCGCGCTCGGAGACCGGCAGGCCGTCGCGCATGACAAGCCCCTCGGCACAGGGGTTTTGGATCTCCACGAGCAGCTTGCCCAGCCGCACGCCGCAGTAAAGCGTCACCCAGCGGTCCGCCTCCGGCTGATCGGACACGGCGCGCAGCGCGTTCTCCAGCGCATTGGAGAGCACGGCGCACAGCTCGGTGTCGGAGACCGACAGCTCGCGCGGGAGCTTCGCGTCCACCTCCAGCCGAACGCCCATGCGCTGCGCCTTTCCGGCGAAGGAGGAGCAGAGCAGATTCACCAGCTCGTTGTCGCAGTAGCGCTTTGGCGTGATGCGCTCAATATCCGAGCGCACCTTGCGGATATATTCCTCCGCCTGCTGCGGCTTTCCCGCCGCCAGAAAGCCGTCGATGGCGTTGAGATGGTGGCGCATATCGTGCTGATAGACGGCGGTCTGCACCTCGGATTCGTTGAGCATCGCGATACGCTCCTCCGACGAGGCGAGTCTTTGGGTCAATGCCGCCTGCTCCGCCTCGATCTCATGCTTCTCGCTCAAATTTCGATAAACGCTCAGCAAAAGGAAATAGAATACGAAAACCTCCAGTGACGGGAAATAGCGCACCAGCCAGCCGCCCGAGTCGATCAGCGAGGAAAAATCAACGCCGAGCGCCGAGAACACGTAAAGGTAATACAGGAACGGCACAACGGAAAACTGCAGAAAGAGCCGATCGTCGCCGTATTTGATCAGATAGTTGAAGCCGCGCCGGAAAACAAACTGCACAAGCAGCAAAATAAGCGCATAGGAAACCAGGTTGCTCACGAGCAGCATCCACCGGCTGTTGCCAAAATGCCGCATGACAACGCTGCTCACCACGATGGTCGGCGCAGTAAACGTGAAAGCCGAGAGGATCATGAACGCCATTTTGATCACGCTGCATTTTGTAATATACAAAAACAGCAGGAAAAACGGAAGGTGCATCGTCAGCCACATCGCATGGCTGATATACTCTGAGCCCATGCGCTCACGAAGCACGTGGTTGAATACCGCCAAGGCCAGGATCACCAGCGGCACCAGCCATCGCTGCACCTTGGTCAGATCCCGGAAGTGGATATCCATCATGATCCACAAAAGCGCCCATACGAACAAAAGCAGCAGGGCCGGTGAAAATGTTGTAAGGCTCATCGTCTCACTCCTCCCTCTGCGCGAACAGCAGCTTCATATAGTCCTTTTGAAGCTGGGGGTATAACAGGCGTGAGACCGGCAGCTCGCGGCCCGAAAAGGTGCGGAGCCCGGTGGGCGAAAGCTCCTCGATCTGCAGCATATTGACGATGTAGGAGCGGTGGATGCGCATGAATTCCGGCCGCGTGAGCAGGGCGTCCTCGTATTCCTTCATCGAGCCGACGACCTCGCGCACCTGCCCATCGGCAAGGTTGAAGTAAAGGTGCTTGCCGTTGACCTCCACATAGGTGAGCTGCGAAAACGGCACGCGCACGATGATGCCGCCGGTGCGAAGCGTAAGCGCCTCCTGCGGGCGGCGCTCACGCAGCTCCAGCCGGTCAAGGATGGGATAGAGCGTCTTGGTTCGAATGGGCTTGAGCAGATATTCCAGCGCCTTGACGCTGTAGCTGTCATAGGCGAAGCCGGGGGACGAGGTGAGGAAGATGATGTCCGCCGCCTTGTCAAAGCCGCGGATCTCGCGCGCGGCATCCATGCCGTTCAGCCCTGGCATCATGATGTCGAGCAGGTACAGCGTGAAGCGCTCATGGCGCGCCGCGTCCAGCAGCTCCGCCGCGCTGCGGAAGCTCTTCACGCGCACGGGCGTGCCGCGATCCGTCTCCCACGCACCGAGCAGCTCCGTCAGGTCTTTGAGCTCCTCCGTCTGGTCGTCGCAGACTGCGATGTACATTCCGCCGCCCCCTTTCCTCGCTTCCTTTTGCCTTATTGTAGCATACCATTCTTTTTCTTTCCAGCATTATCTCACATTTCAAGCCGCAAATCCATACATTTCAAGTCGATATGGGTCCCTCCTGCCGGAGATTCCTGCTATACTGCAGAAAGCAAGCGATCCTCGTTTATCATTTCAATTACAGGAGGGAACCATGAAAAAGAAACTGCTCAGCGCGCTGCTCTGTCTCGTTCTGGCGCTCACCCTGCTGCCGACCGCGGCCCTCGCCGCGCCGACAAGGCTCAAGAGCGTCGACCTCGTCATCGACCTGCCGAAGGCGGGCGACCCCAACGAGATGGAGACCGAGGTCACCATCAAATCCATGAAGAGCGGCAACATCGACCTGCTCGCGAACGGCGCGGGCATCCTGTATACCGAGTGGGAGGGCGACGACGTCGAGACCGACGACGGCTATGCCTTCCGCGCCGGCACGACCTATCTCGTCAACATCAAGCTGGCCTTTGACACCACCAAGGGCTATTGCGCCAACTACAAAACGGTCGGCGGCGAAAATATCGTCGGCCCCGACACCTTCTCCGCCACCGTCAACGGCGTGCCCGCCACCATCCGCACCAGCGCCCAGTATTATCCCACCCTGCAGGTCAGCCTGACCCTTGAGGGCGAGCGCTATACCGAGCAGGAGAAAGAGGAGCTCAACGCCGATCTGACGCGGAAAACAGACCTCCTCCGGCAGGCCAAGCGGGCGATGGCGACGCCCCGCACGCAGGCTGTGGCAGAGTCCAAGCAGCTTGAAAACTTTGTAAACGGTGTGACCGTCATGACTGACGCCAACCACGTTCTGGAGAACACCGACAGCATCCGCACCCTCATTCTGGACACCAATGGGAAAATAACGGACGGAACGTGCTTTTTCATCTGCTACGCGAAATATTTGAAGGAGCTCTGGCTCAGCGATAAGGTGGATGTCTATCAGTTTATTCAGGCGATGGATTCCTACCTTTGGCTGCCCATCGCCGGGTTATACCGGTGGGAGAGGCAGAGCGACCTGCCCTTCTACACCGCCGAGACCGTGGTGTATATCCCCGAATCCGCTGTGCCCGCGCTCAAGGCAGCCCAGGCCCAGCGCGGCTATAAGATCCCCTACACCATCAAGACCTACTCCGGCAATGACGTCTACGCCGCCCAAAAGGCGGGCGACGCCGCCGCGAAGGACAACTGGTGCACCGCCCACCAGTACACCCTGCAGATTCGGACGGCCGACCGTGTTTACACCTACGCGCAGGCCTGCCAATCTGCCCGGCGTTATTACTATTCCTGCTCCATCTGCGGCAAGTGCGAGTACAATGCAAAGCATGTCGCTCCCCATACCTCGGATACGGAGATCCTGCTCAAGACAGAAAAGCTCGCCCACTCGGATAACGGCGAGTATCCCACGGCGGAGGCCTACATCGGCGTGAATGCCGCCGGAGAGCACGTCTACTGGCTCAGCTGCGAATACTGCGGCCACTCCTACCGTTATCTCCAGCAGCATCTGACCTCACGGGATGTTTACGCCTCCGGCACGGGAATGACCCTCGCGCAGTATCAGGCGGAAGCCAACGCCTCCCTGCAGTGGGAGGAAACGCAGGCGCTGAACACCACCGAGCTGTATCCCGGCACCTTTACGCTCTCGAAGAAGTCCGCCGCCAAGACCAGCTCCTGGGCTGAAAGCGATGTGAACCTCGCGCTCAACGACGATCTGCTCGATACTGCCCTGCTCGGCAGCGACTACACCAAGCCCATCAGCCGTCTGCAGTTCTGCTCCGTTGCGGTGCGTCTGGCGGAAACGCTGACCGGCAAGAGCATCACGCCCGCCGCCGCGAACACCTTCACCGACACGAACAACGCCTACGTCCTCAAGGCCTATGCCGCGGGCATCACCACCGGCACCTCGGCGACCACCTTCTCCCCCAACGCCACCCTGAACCGTCAGCAGATGGCGACCTTCCTCCGCCGCACGCTGCAATATGTGGAGAAGAACTCCGGCTATTCCTACACCAGCTACACCTCCAAGCTCGCCTCCTACACGGATAACGCGCTGGTGCAGAGCTGGGCGAAGGAAGCGATGGCGTTTATGAACGCGCTTGATCTTGTCAAGGGCACCACCGCCACCACGCTCAATCCCAACGGCACCTGCACCATCGAGCAGGCGGTCATCGTAGCGGAGCGCAGCGTCTACGCCCACCAGATCGGCTGGTATCAGGCCGCGCCGGTGACCAACGTCTATAGCTATAATGGCAGCACAGGGGAGATCGAGCGCGAGGACGGGGAGTACACCTCCTTCGACAGCACCAACGCCAGCCTCCACCCGGGCGATCTCGTCTGGATCACGGGCAAGCTGACCGGTGTGAGCAATCTGCTGGCCACCGCCCCCGGCACCACCGTGGACCAATGCGTGTACTCCGCCTATCTCCCCGGCATCAACCCGTACACCGGACAGATCATGTATCTCCACTATCGCGACCTCATCCCCGTCCGCGGGTAAGCCGCCGAAAGCCAATACCGTCCGCAAGCGCGGAGACCGATGGTCTCCGCGCTTCCTTTTTCCTTCGGTTTCCGGTCATTTCGGCGCAAATGTCGGGGAGGGCTTGCGGGATGCGCCGCGGGATGGTATGATTGAGATGGGCGCATCGCGCCCGCCCCTCCGCCGTCACACCGCGGAGGGAGAACCGACAAAGCAGAGGAAACAACACATGGCATTGAAAAACAGCACCGACCGCAGTGCTCTGGAGCGCCTGCTGCTCTCGCGCCTGCCGCGCAAGGAAATCAGCGCGCTCGTGCAGAGCTACACGCAGCCCTACCGCGAGCTGATGAGCTACTACCGCTGCGCGATGATGGAGGTCGAGACCAAGTTCAACGTCCTCAACGAGGAGCTTTCGCTCCAGTATGACCGCAACCCCATCGAGAGCATCAAAACGCGCCTCAAGTCCCCCGAGAGCATTGCCGAAAAGCTCCAGCGCCGCGGCTTCCCGCTGACGGTGGAGAGCATCGAGGAAAATCTCAACGACATCGCCGGCGTGCGCGTCATCTGCTCCTTCCCGTCGGATATCTACCAGCTCGCCGACGCCTTTCTGAAGCAGGACGACATTACGCTCCTCCAGCGCAAGGACTACATCGCCGAGCCCAAGCCCAACGGCTACCGCAGCCTGCATCTGATCGTGGAAACGCCCATCTTCCTGCACGATCAAAAGCGCATGATGCGCGTCGAGGTGCAGTTCCGCACCATCTCCATGGACTGGTGGGCAAGCCTTGAGCACAAGATCCGCTACAAGAAGGACCTGCCGGAGCTCGATCACGTCAATCGCGAGCTGTTCGAGTGCGCGCAGATGAGTGCGCAGCTTGACGCGCGCATGGAAAAGCTCCAGCGTCTCGCCGAGACCGCCGCCGCGGAGCAGCACACCGACAGCCGGTGGGGCGAGCGCCGGTCCGGTCCGCTCATGCGCTGAGCGCCGGACTCCGGCGCGGCAGCGTCTCCATACCCGTTTCCCGTTCCATAAACCAGTAAGGCTCCCCTGCCGAAGCAGGGGAGCCTTACTGTTCGTTATAGCGTATATCGCGGGTCGACGCTTACACCGTCGCCTGTAGGAAGCGCATCAGCATGGCTGCGACCTGCCCGCGCCGGGCAAGATCCTGCGGCGTCATGCGGTTGCCGCCCACGCCGTTGAGGATGCCGTTGTCCACGCACCACCTCACGGCATCGCGCGCCCACGCGCTGATGCTGTCCGCGTCATCGAAGCCCAGCTCGCCGCTGACGGCGGGGGGGGCGGCATAGCGGTAGAGCATCGCCGCCAGCTGCTCGCGGGTGACCGGCTGCTCGGGAGCGGTTCCGTCGGAAATGCCGTTCTCGACCGCCCAGACCGTGCCCTTGGCGTACCACGTCTCCCCGCCGGCCGTATCCGCTCCGGCAAGGCGCGCGAGCACGGTGCTGACCATGCCGCGGGTCATGGAGCGGTCGGGGCCGAAGGCGTCATTGCCCACGCCGTTGAACAGCTCGCGGGACGAGGCGAACTCCACGGCGTCCTTTGCCCAATGGTTCGCCATGTCGTTAAAGCGCTTGGCGTTGTCGATGATCTTGAGCCGCACGTCGCCCTCCGCGCGGAGCGCGACGCCGGTCTCGGTCACGACCGAGCCCCTGACGATCTCCTCCGTGCCGTCGGGATGGACGATCACGGCGACCATGCTGCCGGTCGGCTTGCTCACGGGAATGTCCACACGGGTGCTGCCGACACTCTTGGGCACGCTGACGGAGGCAGTGATTCCGCCGCTCGCGGACTCGACGGTTTCAACGGTCGTGCCGTCGGCACGCTTCTCGACCGTCTCCACACGGCCATTGGGGGAAGTCTCGGCGGTGAGTGTGCTGCCGTCGCGCCAGGTCGTCGTCTCGATGACCGTGCCGTCGGACTTCGTCTCGATCTTGGTGACCGAGCCGTCCGCGTTGACGATCGTTTCGATCTTGCCGGGCTTCTGCCAGCCTTCTGCGCCCGGCTCGCTCGTCCAGTCGGAGGTAAAGTACAGCTCAATGCGGTCGCCGTCCTCTAAGCCCTGCGCGGACATATACCGGCCAACAAGCTCGCCGTTGACGCGATACATCCAGCCGGAGTTCTTGCCCTCGTCAAATTCCTCCAGCGTTACGCCGCTGTTGCTGGTGATGGCGGCAATGTAGCTGCCGCGGCGCTTGCAGGTATAGCGGTGCTCGGCAAGCAGGTCGGAGAATACGTCATACACCGTGCTGCCCTCGGCATACTCGAGATTGCTTTCCTCCGGAAAGCCCATGCCGCGGCCGGAAAGGGAGAACGAAACGGTGACGGTCGGCCGGACCGCCAGCGCGCGCTTCGCTGCCTGTACGCGGCCTTCGTTATTTCCCTGCGCATACTGCGTGCCGGTCACGACCAGATCGATTGTAACAGGCTGCTGGTACAGCTTTTGGAAGTCCGCGTTCTGCGGGTACTTTTCCGCGTACTTGCCCAGCGTTTCGCTGGAAAGATAGCTGGTGATGGTGACCGCCTTGCTGTCTCCCTGACGGGTGACGAGCAGGTTCTCATGGGCTACCACATCGGCGTTGCTCGAACGGAACAGACGCCAGATCTGCTGGTCGTACCAGTTGTCCAGCGGCACGGGCACGATGCCCTGATTTTTGAGGTCCTCGCGGTCATAGACCCATGTCAGGCTGCCGTCTGTGTCCAAATAGCACTCTTGGAAGGCGTGCAGATTGGTGGTAACGTTGTTCTGATCGGTGTTGGCGTTGCGGATGCCGTCCCAGTAAGCGTCCTTGACCCGTTCCATCAGC
>ENA-ORSL01003289-ORSL01003289.1-human-gut-metagenome-genome-assembly--contig:-NODE-3289-length-10638-cov-3.101956_pt1 | contig 10638 bp, 11 predicted proteins | sample MGYA00242190_ERZ509157 | MGnify/ENA primary metagenome ERZ509157 (study PRJEB26280, sample SAMEA2338664) | human gut metagenome | biome: human gut; feature: human-associated habitat; material: faeces... | reverse complement strand
GCTAGAGAAATAGTGTCGAAAACCATTTTGCGCACGAAGCGTTCCTCCAAAGCCTTCACCTTGTGGTAATTTGGTGCGAATACGGATAACAGACTTGATGGAGGCGTCATATTTGGCACCAGGATTGGTGATGACTTCCACATTCTTGATGTCTTGCGAATTGAGCTGTGAAAGTTCATTCTTGTCTTGTACGGCACGACCATTAATATATATAAGAGGTGTACCCTTGCCAAACACCTCGAAGTTTCCATCTCTGCCAGTAACCATTGGTATTTGCCGAAGCACATCATTCGCCGTTCCTGCATGTTCTAACTGGGAGTTGGCAACTGTTGTAACCAAGGCATTGCCCTTGATGGCGACAACGGGGCGTGACGATTTCACCACGACCTTTTGCAGATGCATGGTTGCCTCTTTCAAGGTGATATTGCCAATCTTACCTGTATCGAAGGTACGAGTTTGCGTCTGATAACCTACGCAACTCACCTTCACGATGGCTTTTCTCACCTCGCAAGGTATGACAAACTGGCCATTTTCATTGGTTACACCACCCGTAATGAAAGAAGAATCTTGTACATTCAACAAGCTGACATTGGCAAAATCCACAGGATGATGCAGAACATCCACAACTCGTCCCATCATCTTGGTAGGCGTCTTTTGGGTGCATTCCACAAAGATGTTCTTACCATCTATCGTCATTTTCATGGGATAAAAACCGATGATTTGTTTGATAGCTTCAGGGGCAGTACGCTTCACGACCTGAGTAGTCACCGTAAAGTCTTCCAACTCATTATACATGAAGTTGATACGATAATCACTTGTGCTTTTGGCAAGGGTAGTAAGTGCTTCCGACATGGAAGTATTGCGGAAGTTATGGCTGATACGCTGGGCATGGATGGGCAGAATGTGAAGCATCAATAAGACAACCCAACATGCCATCAACTTGATATATTCTTGTTTTTTCATTGCTTTCTGTTTTTTTACTCGACAATCAAAGTCTTCCCCTCTGAGTGGATGTTCACTTTCTCAAAGTGATTCATCAGTTCGATGATATCATTTAGACTCATTTGCTCTGTCAGTTGGAGGTAAAGTCGAATGTGTCTTGATGATTCATTCTTATAAACCACCTGAACATTAAAATGCTGGGCGATAGGCTGCAAGATAGCCTGAAGCTCCATGTCTTCAAAGAGCAGAGGGAGTTTGGTGGAAACACTATCATTAACGGCACTTGTCTTCTGTACTGTTGTTGTAACGAGTCGGACTGAATCCTTACTCTCTGTTTCCTCCTTTGCCATGTTTGTGTCATGGGATGAAGAAGTTTGGAACGAATGGTATGCCAAATGTATGGCAGCGAAAGTGAAGCCTGATACAACCAGAACTGCCACTATTGCCGCTATTTTTCTCATCGGGCTCCAAAGGGTTACAGTTTTCGCTGGTATCTTCTCCTTTGGCTCTATACCCATATTGCCCAACTTCTTTTCCTTCAACTTTTCCCACTCCTCATCCATAGAAGGTAGGTGGATCTCTTCATCCTTCTTTTGAGAATCAAGAGCTTGATGAACATTCACGATCTGTCGGTACATTTCTAAAGTTTCCTCATCCCCAAGAATCTCGTTTTTCTGGGTCTCGGAATATGCGGTAGGATTCTCCAATAGATCGAGAAGAATATCCCATTTATCAGTATGTGATGAATCTTGTTTCATATTTTCATTCCTTTCTTTTGTTTGTAATAAGTTCTAAAGCCAGGACGTCTTCAAGCCTCTTCACTTAAGTTTATCTATAGGTCTTTCAATTTATCTCTCAACGTACGCAAACCTTTTACGATATGTTTGTTCACTGCCGAGATGCTGATGTCCAATTCTTCTGCCGTCTCCTTATACGACATTCGCTCGCCAAAACAGAGGCGAATCACGGAAGCAGTTTGTGGCGTAAGGTCATGGTCTATGCAGTGGAACGTAGCTTGCCATCTTTCTTCCAACAGTGCATCTTGTTCTAACTCTAACGGAAGAAGCTGCTGTAATCGTTCGTCCCGTTTCTTCTGAGCGATAAGATTGAGACAAGCATTTTTCACGCTTTGCATGAGATAAGCTGAGGCTGTCTCCTCTTTGATGTCATGCTCCCACAACTTAGAAAAGACATCGCTAACCACGTCTCTTGCCTCCTCGTTGTCATGGAGCAAGGCAAAGGCTAAGCGATACATCCTTTCGTAGTTGGCACGAAAAAGCTGTTCCATCTGTTTTTCTTTTTTCTCTGTCATTCTTTTTTTCTTGTTTCTATGCTTATATACAAACAAAAGGAGATTCAATCACCCCTAAAATGAAGTTTTTTGTATAAAAAAGATGTTATCCCTAATTGATAAACATAGAGAAACCCCCTATTGTATTTTCTTCTAACCTAATAACTCTACGATTTCTTATAGTTTGCAGCATATCTTTTATCGTTTTGATGATGTGGCAAAAGTACTATAAAATATCGAAAACTGAGCAGAAAAAGATAGAAAAGTTGTAATTTAGTTACCTGTGCGAGGGAAATCATTATCGTTTTTACCTTTCAGCAAAGCTAGTTGGAGGTGTTTTATGCCGTTAGGACTCTTATTTCTTAAAATATTCTTCCTTTAATTCTCTCTCTACGCTTAGAGATGGATGATTATATATCTGCAAACGACATACCTCATTCGGTATTTTTTCATAAGATGGTGTATTTTCTATCCATATAAGGTGATTATCATCTATAGAATAGAGGTATTTTGTATCCGGTGTAGTTATATAATCGCTAATATTTTTAGCATAAAGTCTATTTGCTTTTTCATTATACATATAAGGTAATATGACACTTCCTATTTTTTGTGGCGGAATAAAATATAATAATCTAAAAGAAGTTTTCTTACGAATTTTATAAAAACCAGTACATATATCTCCAACGATGTCTCCAGCTTTTAAACTGTCTAATATTACATTTGTTTTGCCAATGATATATGTTTTCTGCCATTGCCAAATTCTTTCATTATTCATATATTTATTTAAAGAGTTTAAAGCTACTTTCGGTAAAATAAAATAGTTTTTGCCTTTATATACTTGCATTCTAAAATGAATATTCTCAGAAGGAATATCTATCTTTAAGTTTGTCTTAGAATACCTTTTAGAAAACGATTGGAAAAAAGGAATAGATATTATGCAAAGAGTGACAATCATTCTTTGCATAATGTCTATTTTATTTTTGGGGAGAAATATTAACATAAGCAGATATATTAGAATTACTGAACCCACTTTAAAAAGGGGCTCTGTTAGTGTAATGTAAATAAAATAAGGTGTACAAATCTGTGAGCTGGAACATGGCACCATTGTTCTTGTTGCCGAAAGCATTGTATTTTCTGATGAAGTCACAACTTATCAAATCATTGAAGGCTTCGGTCAACTTTCCACCAGAAGTGAGTTTCAAGGATTTCATGATGTCCTCACGGCTCATTCCAATTTTCTTCTTGGCTAATCTCCAACAAGTTGATTTCTCGCTTTCTTCCTATTATATTTTGCTGCATATCTTTTGTCGTTTTGATGATGGGGCAAAGATACTATAAAATATCGAAAAATAAGCAGAAAAACATAGAAAAGTGCCGATAGTGGTGCCAAAAGTCGATTTTTTTAGGACTTTTGGCACCACTATCGGCATTTTTTAGTAATCTGAATACGATACGAAAGCCTCTAATTGCTTCTCTATTTCAGCGAAAGGTACATTGAGGTCAAGAGTGCGGAAGTATATGGTATTGCCATCCGCAAGCTTCATACTTCCATTGGGTGTGATGTCTTCGTCTGTTTTAGCATAAAGCAACATGCCATCCACTTTGCCCGAATGCAGTTTGTCCTTATTCATGACATATGTATGAATTTGGTACAAGTTGTTAGAATGTATTGTCGCTTTGTCAAATTGCACTTGCATGGTATGTCTATAATACTTGGTGTCAATGATGAGCGTTCGGTCATTGAGAGTAAGTAATATGTCAGTTTGCATGATAGGAAGAACATGAGTGGAAGATACTTCTCGGTCGATATTCCAATCTATTTGTGCAGCTTGAGCCTTGTATTCAGGATGTTTAGCCCTATAGTATTCTAAGACAAACTTCTCGAAAAGGCGACAAAGGTGTACATCCGTAAATGATTTCATCTTATATTTTCCCTTTTCAGTTGTCATCAGAATATCTTCGGTAAGAAAATAACAGACATAAAGCAACATTTGATAGGACTTGTTATTTCTGTCGAATGCCAGCATGTTCCATTTTACCGTGCTTAGTTCTATGATGTCGATGCCTGAAAAGAACAGCATGAGATTCTTTAGCTTAGTCTTTTGACCTTTTTTGATGGCTCCGTGCTTGAGAAGTCCAAAGACTGTAGCTTTTATAATCTGATTGAAGATGTTGTTTTCCGATAACTCATCATATTCACAACCGAATTCTTGCTTTCTGCATAACTTGTTTTGTATGGTAACTTTCAAGTCAAGTTTTCCACGAAGGGTAGGGAGTGAGTCTTTGCGAATGATATATTGCTTGAGGATGCCTTGTTTCAATTGACATGAGATACCCTTGATGAGAATTTCGGCAAACAATTGTTGTATATTGTCGAAATCCTCACCAGCAATCTCTTCATAATTGTTCTGCTTTAGCTCACGAAAAGCATAAGTGAGCATAAAGTAGATGTTGAGTATGAATATGTTCTTGTCTTTCGTCATTTGAGTGAATCTAATAGTTTATCTACAGCCATTTGATACTTCGAATCGTTGTCAAACCAATATTCTCTAAGCATTGGCTTGAGGTCGTATTCCACAATATTTTCCAACCACAAGTCGTTGATGTCTTTTGGTTTGGAGGAGCAGAAGTAACTATGACCGATACAGAACCCTGAACCAAGAGAATCGTCATTGGTAATGTCTTGGTTGAGTGAAACTATGGCATTGACAACGTTATCAAACTTATCATTTCCTATGGACTCTTGGTACTTCTTGAAACCTTCAGTGTCAAATCCAGGAGTCATTTCATAGAAACTAAATCGACGGCGCAAGGCATAGTCTATCATGGCAAGACTTCGATCAGCCGTATTCATCATACCTATTATATATAGGTTGCTTGGCACACAGAACATTTCGCCATTATAAGCCAATTTAATTTCTGTGTCTCGATAGTCTTTTTCTATTAGCATTAACAATTCACCAAATATCTTGCTCAGGTTTCCACGATTTATTTCATCTATAATGAAGTAGTAATCTTTGTCCGGATTACTTTGGGCTCTTTTACAGAAGTTATAGAAAACTCCCTTTTTGAGTTCGAATCCACCATCTTCGTTAGGTCGATACCCCATCATGAAATCCTCATAGCTATAATTTTGGTGGAATTGGATGAATTCGATTCTCGATTCGTCTATATCCCCCATCATAGAGTAAGCTAATCTCTTAGCGGAGAATGTCTTACCTACGCCAGGTGCTCCTTGCAAGATGATGTTCTTCTTGTTTTGCAAGAGCAAGCGCAGCTTGGTATAGTCTTCTTCGCTCATATATACCTCATTGAGAAAATTCTCTTGTGTATAGGGTTTCAGCTGTTTGTTTTCTTCTTTTGGATTGGATTCTCTGATGAGATCAATCAGGTACTCATATTCGTCAGGGGCAACTTTGAATAGTGAGCCATTCTTGTTTTGAATGAATTCCATGCTTTTTAGCTCTGGTGCATCCTTGAATGAGGCGTAGTCGATAGGGTATTGCAGGGATTCAACTTTTTTGAAACAAATATGCTGCCCATCTGATGGCGTGTCGATTTCGGCAATGGCAACGATTTGTTTCACAGGGTTGGCCTCATATCCTATGACAATATCCCCTTTCTTGGCATTCATGAAGTTTTGGAAGACTCTTCTTGGATTGCCGTTCTCATTGTAAAGAGTATAGTCTTGTATATCACCAACCTTCATCTTGGAGAAACTCCAAATCTTAGGGCTGGCTACGAGCCACCAATATTGCTTGTTGATATTGTCTTCTGTCTCATTTGTAGCTTCTGTAGTCTGAACATAGTCTAATTCTTTCAAAATAGTAAGCAATTCTTCGTAATAGTCAAAGATGTCCTTGTCTCCTTTCTGCTGCATTAGGAAAGCTTGAAGTTTTGATATAGGCATAGCTTTAGCTCCTGCTAAACCAAAATGTGTTGCCAATTGTACAAGCATGTCTTTCTTGTAAATGGGGATAAGTTGGTTGTTGGAGTATAAGAATGCTATCTTCCATCTGTAGCCTTCTCCTAATTCTGTGATCGTATCTAAAACCTCAAAGTTTCCATTGCTGGCGTTTGTTGCAATTTTGATGATAGCGTTCTTTACTACGTTGAAAGCTTCTTGAGCTGTAGGCTTATTATATCTTGCATACCAAGCATATTTTTCATCGCTGATAAACTTTGTGTTGTGAATATTGGTCTTAATACGATATTCATAGATACCAAATTTATATGATGAGCCCCCCCATATAGATCCCAACTCGTATGTGCGAGATTCTAGCCAATAGCAGAAAGAGTCATCTTTGTTCAAATTGGTATATTGCTCCAAAGTCATGCCTTGGAGCGAATCCAGAGGAAATGTGTGAAGAAAGTCTTTCAAAAGCTTTTGGCGTAGTTTCTTAACTTCTTTTTTCCCTATTTTATCTGATGTAAGTTTTATATCGTTCATAATTTTTCTTTTTTTGAAAATAATTACTGACATAGTTACCGACATGGTTACTAACATAGTTACTAGCTCTGTTACTATTTCATGAAAAGTAGCAGAGCTTGAATTATCTGACTCTGTCGTTGACTTTGTCGTTCTGTATCAAAACAAAACAACAGAGTCGGATTGTTTATATTGTCTCCAAGAACAACAAACCCTTTTTGGTCGTTCTGTATTGTTGCTTAGGACTTGTCGGCTTATCTGGTACCGTAAGTTCCAGATAATCATGAAGTAGCAAAGGTTCGATGAATGCCTTGAAGTTCCATTGTTGATACGTAACACCAATTAAATCGTATATTTCCTTTCTGTATTTTGGTTCTTTGCAGAACTTAAGAATGGATACAACTTTGTCTGTTGCATCTGTATATGTATTATCACCTTCAGCTCTGTTAGTAGCTCTGTTAGTAGCTCTGTTAGTAGCTCTGTTAGTAGCTCTGTCACTATCCAGCCAGAAAGTGACAGTGCTGGTACAAATATCACTCTCGAAAGTTACGTCATTGCCTGTGATTTCTTTCCACTCATTCATCATGTCGAAACCATAACCGATAGTTTCTGATAGATTTACGAGTCTGAATATCTTGGCGATAATCGGGTTGCGAGGATTAGAATAGAGATGGTTGCCCAGTTGGGATATAGGCACAGGATAGCCACCTGCATTGAAGAACTCGACTCTGTCGGTGTAGATATGGATGCAGGAGTGAATGGTGCTGAAAGGGTCGAAGTGAGAGAGCATATTGACCAATGCCTCTCTCAGAATCTTGAATTGCGAGCGGTCTTCCACATTGAATCCCTCGTCGTTCATCATGAATGGAGTATCCACGATGAGGCGCAGTCTCCTAATCATAATCTGAAAATACTCCCAAAGGTTCTCTTGCTCTGGGATGCGATAGGTATAGCGAGTTCGTGCTTCTCTCACGCTTCTGCCAGGAATCTCCACCAAGTCCATCCAAAACGTAGGGACATAGCGGCGAACCCATTCTTCTTTGCCAAAGCACATCAAGCCGCCATAATTCAGATGTCCCTCATTATCGGCGATGCCGATGCGCTTGCAGAAGTCGGCGATGTCATTGCCTATCAGATTAGGTCGAGGACTGTATAGTTTGAAGTAATTGCGATAGTCGCGAATGGTATCCTCGTTGAGCATGGAGAGATTGGAGTCTAAGAGTATCTGCTCAGACTTGATGCCGAATGATTGGTTATGAAACATGGCGGTTATCTCACCATTGGTTGCTCGCTGGTCTCCACTGCCAAATCGGATGAATGTATTCTGTGGATTGTTATAGTAGATAGGCTTGTGGGGTGATGAGGCGATATGAAATGCCAAAACCTTCTATATGATAGAGCATGCTCTTGGCATCGACTGGCTCATTGAACTTTTGGGAACGCAAGGTGCCCAAGAAGTCTTGTTCCAACTTCTCTGCATTGGCAACTCCAGAGATTTCAAACTTCTTGCCATTCTGCTTCACTCCAAGCACTATCCATCCGCCGGAAGTGTTGGCGAATGCACTTACGGTCTCCCATATATTTTTGGGGAGTTCACTCTTGGCTTCCTTAGCCTCGAAATCCTCCCATTCGATGTCGTTGATTCTGTCTATCAGCTCTTCCTTGGTCATAATGATGATGATTTAATTGAATAATTGAAATTCTTTCTCCCTTCACTTTTACCTTTCTTCCTCTGTCTATCAGTGAGTTGCAGTGAAGGGACGGAGCGGTCGCTACTTCAAGAAATAGATAGGCGCATGCTGGGTGCCTTCCTTCACCATGACGCCTTTCTCGCAGAAATGATTGAGCCACTTCTGTGCCATGTAAGGAGTTAAGCCGAAGAGGATGCGCAGGATGCGAGTGGTGATGTAACGATTCTCTTGGAGATACTCCTTGATTTTCGCCAACAACTTTTCCTCTTTATATTGTGTGGATTGGCTTGTGTATTTTGAGCGAACGAAATGGGTGTTTCTCTGAACTTGCTCCAAGAGTTTTGCCTCTGGGCGGAAGTTGATGCCGGTGATGCTTACTTCCATACCCGTAATCTTCTTGTCGGGATTGTCTTTTGGCATGTCAAGACTTGCCGACAGGGAGAAGTAACCGATTTCGGGAATGTAGAAACGGCGACCCAAGGAGAATTCTTCCACGCAGATGTCATGCAACTCTGACAATACCGCAGCCACATCACCCTTGGTGAGAGAGCAGCGGGTTTCGATTTTCTCCTGTAGTTCTTTTGCTGTCAAAGGTTCGTGTTGGATCAAGCGAACATATTGGCGTTTCTCACCAATGCCTTGTGCATTGTTGAGCGTGTAGATGTCATATTTCAGTTCCATGTCTTTGAATTGTTTATGGTTTTGCTTAGTTATCTGTTGGCTTTATGGCTTATAAAACCAATTGCAAATATACATAATAATGTGAGAACTCGTACTTTTCGGTGTTATAAATTAGGTTTATTTATACTTTGACATATGTAATGTAATCGCACGACATATGTCAAGCGATTGTGTCACATATGCCGTGTGATTGCGTGGCATATGTCACGCAATCGACGAAACGCAGTTCTTTCATCGTTATCTTCCTATTCTCGTATCGTTATTATTGGGAGGATTGATGCTATAGACCGGGCTTGCATAAGATGAAACTGAGCGTGTCGAAGTGTAGTCTCTGTATTGTCCCTTCACTGCAAGTTGTTGATAATGAGGTGAAGTTTCTGAAAAGTGAAGGGAGAGAAAAATCTATAACTAGAGTTTAGATTTGTGACAATCGACGAACCAGAGAAAGCAATTTTGAGACTAAAATAGGAAAAAATAAAGGTTTTTAATAATCAATAGTTCGTTAAAAATTCAATATAGTGCTAAGCCGCCTTGCGCTGCAAGCACGAGAGATCTTTGAAAATCTTACTAATTAAAGTTCGGTTCGGGTTGTACCCACATGCTTTAATAATTCGTCTCACCAGATAAGTGTTGGTCATCAGTGACTTGAATGAAGACATGGAATATTCCATTCCCATCTCCTTCATAGTTACTCTTCACCAGAAAGTGAGGTATCTGTAGAGAAGAATAGTTTCTTCTTGCCTTTCTTTATCCCATTAACAAATGTACTTGTAGAGAAGTAATCTTTAAAGATATCCATATATTGGTCAAGTCTTGTATTCATATAATTTTGCGTTTGTTGTGATTTGCAAAGTTACTGAGAATCAGCGACTTGACCAACTTTTTATAGGGCAAGTTTTTATAACCATTTCTTAATATAAGTTATTGATTTACAGATGATTAAATATTAATTTAGCGCAGTGCTGATAAAAAGAAATCTTTAAAATTTACAAAGTAATCCTTCAGTTTCGCTATGACTATGTCCTGGAAATGGCCGAATACAAGGAGGAGCGCATCCGATATTTTATAGAAAATGGAGTGATTCGTGATACGGGCGACTGTTTGGATAAGCCAGAGGGGTATATAAGATGATAGGGATATCCTCATATCGTTCTTTCAGGGGATTATTGAATTATTAACGAACTATTGTTGTCAGTCTCGATCTTTTTTTATATTTTTGCAAAGAATAAGCAAAATAGCAGCACTGAAAAATAGAAAATAAGGCTCCATGAGAAGTTATAAACCATATATCATCAAACTATTCATCGTTTCCTTCAGCTTTTGGGGCTGGATACTTGCCAGCTCTGCCCAGAAGGTAGGAACAAACGATTATTTCTATGTGCTCAATACCCAACTGGGGCTTTCTGATAACCGTGTTCTACAGATGATGCAGTTGGCAGATGGCAGGTTAGCGGTGAGAACTCCCAAGGACATCAATCTCTATGATGGAAGGCGTTTCTCGTTGATTCCCATTCCTGCAGAAAAGGCAGAAAGCATCACGAAATACAAGGGGCAGACGCATCTTTATGCCGATAGCCAGGACAGGTTATGGGTAAAGGAATACC
>ENA-ORSL01003286-ORSL01003286.1-human-gut-metagenome-genome-assembly--contig:-NODE-3286-length-10648-cov-2.411687_pt1 | contig 10648 bp, 5 predicted proteins | sample MGYA00242190_ERZ509157 | MGnify/ENA primary metagenome ERZ509157 (study PRJEB26280, sample SAMEA2338664) | human gut metagenome | biome: human gut; feature: human-associated habitat; material: faeces... | reverse complement strand
GGCAGGCGGCGCCATACGAAGATGCCTCCTGCGAGGCAGATGATGCCATAGAGCCAGAATGTCCCGGCTGCGCCCAGTCCCGTGTTCAGTACAGGGAACGTGTAAGTCAGTATGAAGCAGGCTGCCCACAAGGCAAATGTGCAAACAGACATGGCCACACCCCGTATGCGGTTGGGGAATATTTCGGAGATGATGACCCACATGGTCGTAGCCAATGTCATGGCATAGCAGGCGATGGCGGCCACCACGATGACAAGCAGCAGTACGCCGCTGATGTGGAACCAGTAGGCTGCGCCCATGAAAGTGTAGATCAACGTCAGGCCGAACGCGCCGAAGAGTGTCAGTGCCTTGCGTCCCCAACGGTCTACCACGCACATGGCCAGAATGGTGAAAATCACGTTGGTTACTCCCGTCACCACGATGTTCATCAACACGTCGGACACGCCGTAACCGGCGGCCATGAAGATTTCCTGGGCATAGTTGAAGATGACGTTGATGCCACACCATTGCTGCAACACGGCCATTACCACTCCGATGAGCAGGATTTTGCGCATCGAGGGATGGAGCAACTGCCGGAATCCGCCCTCCACGGTCTTTTCGCGCGAGGCGGCTTCGATGGCGGCCAGTTCTTCACGGGCATGTGCCTCGCCGCCTATCTTCGTGAAGATTCTGAATGCTTTCTCCTTATATCCCGACGAAGCTAACCAACGCGGGCTTTCGGGCAACACGAAACTGAAGAAGAAGAACAGCGCAGCGGGTACGGTCATGGCCCAGAACATCCACCGCCATCCCGTTTGCCCGTTCCATGACAGACGGATCATTTCGGCTGTGGCATGGTCGGCCACCGGTTCGGCAATCTGCCAGTTGACGATTTGTGCGCTGAGGATACCCAGTACCACCGTCAACTGGTTGATGGACACGAAACGTCCGCGCAAGTGGGCCGGGGCGATTTCCGCTATATACATAGGAGAAAGGCTCGAGGCGATGCCGATGGCGAATCCGCCGATGAGGCGGAACACGTTGAACCATCCGAAGGAATTCGCTGCACCGGTCCCTATGGCTGTACAGATAAACAGCCCTGCGGCCACGATCAGAATCGGTTTACGTCCTAATCGGGCGCTCAACTTTCCTGCGCTCAACGCACCGATGAGGCAGCCTATCAACGCGCTGCTCATGGCCCAACCCTGCATCGTGGGGCTGTTTGCAATCTGGAAATATTGTTCATAAAAAGGTTTCGCGCCACCGATGACGACCCAGTCGTAACCGAAGAGGAATCCGCCCATGGCAGAAATCAGCGCAATCAAAAACAGGTAAAGGTTCGTTTTCGTCTTCATGTGAATGAGTTGATTTAAGTTTGTTTGTTTCCGGATGCAAAGTAACATGCTTTTTACGGTTTGGGAAATGGATAGAATCACTTATGATATGGACGATTTTGCGGTGGGACGTTTTGGGGTGGACAGGAGGCGGTGCGGAATGCCGGAGGTGTGGTGGTTTATTTTGACAAACAGGGGGCGGTGGAATGTTGGGCGGAGTTCGTGAAATCGTTTGGCGCAGAACGAAAAATCAGTCTCCTGAGAACGAAAAATCATTTGGCGCAGAATGAGGAATCAATCTCCTGAGACTTTTTGAAGAGTCGTAAGTAATTGGATGTTAATGTATTATGAGCAGGGTTTTTGTTTTTTGCCCTACTCTAAAAAATATTGACTTTGGAGCGAATTTGTTTGTTTTTGACGAGAATTTCGGACATGGGCAAGTTTTTCTTTTCGTACTTTTGTACACAGAGTTATACTATTTAAATATCATACGGAATATCATGGAAATAAAGATGAATTTGAAGCAGGCCGGAGTGCTGACCATAGCGGTCGTGTGGTCTTTGGGCGTGCAGGCTCGTGGCGGGAAACGCTTGTCGGAGTATGTAAATCCGTTTATTGGAGCCACGACGAACACGCAAATGGCCAAGGCCGAACATGGGTTGGGAAAGACCTTTCCTGGTGTGGCTACGCCGTGGGGCATGACGCAGGTCAGCCCCAATACCATTACCGGAGGCGACAACGGTTCGGGGTACAGTTATGAACATACGACCATCGAAGGCTTTGCCTTGACCCAGATGAGCGGTGTCGGATGGTATGGCGATTTGGGGAATTATCTGGTGATGCCCACCACAGGACCTTTGCATACGTATCGCGGCGAGGCGGAACGTCCGGAAGAGGGCTACCGTTCGCGTTACGACAAGGAGAGCGAGACGGCACGTGCAGGATATTACGCAGTCCGCCTGACCGATTATGACATCCGGGCGGAGCTGACGGCCACGCCTCACGGCGGGGTCATGCGTTTCACTTATCCGGAAAACGAATGTTCGCGCATTCAAATCGACTTGGCCCGCCGTGTGGGCGGTACGTCTGTCCGGCAGTACGTGGAGCGTGTGGACGACTACACAATCCGCGGATGGATGCGTTGCACGCCCGACGGAGGCGGTTGGGGCAACGGGGGAGGGAAGGCCGATTATACGGTCTACTTTTACACCCGTTTCAGCAAGCCGTTGGAACGTTACGGCGTATGGTCGGCCGAATTTCCCGAAGGCATGGGGCGCAAGTTGGAAAACGTGACTTCGCCGGAATTTGCCGAGGCGGTGCGTCGGGCGAAGGTGACGGAACGTCCCGACCGCATGGAGGGAGACCATTTGGGATTTTATACGGAGTTTCCCACGCGCAAAGGTGAGCAGGTGCTGATGCGCACGGCTATTTCCTTTGTCAGTCTGGGAGGAGCAGAGGCGAACTTCAAAGCAGAATTGCAGGGAGAGGACTTCGAGCGGTATTGCGAAAAGGCGGCTGAGCTGTGGGACGAGGCCTTGTCGAAAATCAAAATCTTCGGGGGGACGGCGGATGAGCGCACGATTTTTTATACTTCGCTGTACCACACGATGATAGACCCGCGTGACTATCGCGACGTGACGGGTGAATACGTAGGAGGAGACCGGAAGGTGCACAAGACCGACGCATTCAAGAAGCGCACGGTGTTCAGCGGTTGGGATGTGTTCCGCAGCCAGTTCCCCCTGCAAAACCTTATCAATCCGGAGGTGGTGAACGACATGATCAACTCGTTTGTCACTCTGGCCGAGGAAAACGGTACGGGAGTGTACGAACGTTGGGAGTTCCTGAACGCTTACAGCGGCTGCATGTTGGGTAATCCGGCCATAGCCGTCATCGTCGATGCCTATATGAAAGGCATACGCGGATACGACGTGGAGAAAGCTTACCGCTTTGCCCGTCAGACCGCCGACCGCATCGGGCATCATCCGGAACTGGGATATTCGCCCGGCGGCAGCGGCATATCGGAAACGTTGGAATACGGATACTTCGATTGGTGTGTGGGCGAATGGGCCGAGGCTCTGGGCAAGACGGAGGATGCCGGCATCTATCACCGGCGCGGACAGGCATACCGTAAAATCTTCGATAAGGAAAAGGGATGGTTCCGCGTGCGCAACGCCGACGGCTCGTGGGCGGACTGGCCGGAAAAGGGACGCTTGCAGGAGTGGTACGGTTGCATGGAGTGCAATCCCTATCAACAGGGTTGGTTCGTGCCGCACGACGTGCCCGGCATGGTGGAAATCATGGGCGGTCGCGACAAAGTGCTAGCCGATTTGGAATCCTTTTTTGAAAACACGCCGCGCGAATTCTATTGGAATCCCTATTATAATCATGCCAACGAACCCGTGCACCACGTGCCTTTCCTCTTCAACCGCTTGGGCGCGCCGTGGCTCACGCAGTACTGGACGCGTGTGATTTGTGCCGACGCTTACAAGAACAGTCTGGCCGGACTGTGCGGCAATGAGGATGTGGGGCAGATGTCGGCCTGGTATATCCTGGCTTCTGCGGGGTTCCATCCGCTTTGTCCGGGCGAGACGCGTTATGAATTGACAGCCCCTGTGTTCGACCGTGTGGAAATCGCGCTCGACCGCCGTTATGCCAAAGGCCGTAAGTTTGTAGTCACTACGGAGGGGAATGCGCCCGACGCCTGTTACATCCAGTCGGCCACGCTGAACGGCAAGCCTTACAACCGTTGCTACATCGACCACGAGGATATCGTCCGTGGCGGTGAGTTGCACTTCGTGTTGGGGCGCACGCCGAACAAGCAGTGGGGTGTGGAATGAGCGGCCGTACGGCAAGTCATATAGGAATGGAGAGAATCGCAAAATTGTCCATGTGATAAGTGATTCTCTCCATTTCGGCTTTTAGTGAAACGGACTTACTTTGCAGACGAATAATCATTCTTAAATCTATATAGCGATATGGCTCAAAAAATCATGTTATCTTTGGCGGTATTCTTTTGCTGGACGTTTGCCCTGAAAGCGGAAGAGTACAAATTGTCTTCGCCCGACAAGAAACTGGAGGTGAAGCTCCGTGTGGAAGGGCGTACGGAATTTGAAGTGTGGTACGATAAGGTGAAGTTGGTGGAACCTTCGGTGATAGGGATGAACCTGTCCGACGGGCGTCACGTGGGAGGCGACCCCGTGACCTCTGTGAAGAAAGACCGTGTGAACCGCAAGGTAGATGTCGTGGCGGGGAAAAACAAGACCCTGAAAGAGGCGCACAATGAAATCGTGCTGTCTTACGGCACGGACTACGACCTGGTCGTGAGAGCCTACAACAAAGGGTGGGCTTACCGTTTCGTGACGCACTGGGACGAGGAAATCATTATCGACAGCGAAGATGCCGTGTTCAATTTCGCTTTTACCCCTACGGTGTATTTCCCGGAGTGCGACAGCAATACCGCACCCGAGCGTGAACAGTCGGGCAAGGTGCACCAGATTCATCAGGGCTACCGTAATTTCGAGCGGCTTTACAAGATGTATCGTTCGCCGGGTGAGATTCCGGCCGGCCGTTTTTCCGTTTCTCCGGTGCTCTTCGAGTATCCCGGCAAGCCCTACAAGGTGGTGGTGACGGAATCGGACACTTACGATTATCCCGGCTTGTATATGGAAGCCGCCGGGCAGAATGCCATGCGCGGAAAGTGGGCGGCCTACCCCAAAGAAGTGATGGACGGAGACCCGTCGAACCCTTACCGTTGGTATTCCAACCATCTGGTGATTTCACGTGAGGATTACATTGCAAGGACGGGAGGCGACCGCACGTTCCCGTGGCGCGTCATGATCGTGTCCGACGACGACAAGACGTTGTTGAACAATGAGCTGGTCTACATGTTGGCCGAACCTTGCAAGATTGAGGATACCTCGTGGATACAACCCGGAAAGAGTGCTTGGGAATGGTGGCACAAAGCCGTGGTGGAAGGCGTGGACTTCCCGGTGGGGAACAAACATCTTTCGTTGCAACTTTATAAATACTATGTAGACTGGGCTTCGGAGAACGGTATAGAATACATGACGCTCGATGCCGGATGGAAAATGGAGTACATCAAGGAATTGTGCGACTATGCCCGGGGGAAGAACGTGAAGATATTGGTTTGGACTTGGGCCAGTTGCCCGCTGGAGAATCCGAACGATTGGATCAAGCAGATGCACGAGTGCGGGGTGGCGGGTGCCAAGATTGATTTCTTCGAACGCAACGACCAGATTGCCATGCGTTGGGGGCGCGAATTTGCCGAACGGTTGGCGCAGTACCGGATGGTGGCCATCTTCCACGGTTGTCCCGTACCGGTGGGCTTGAACCGTACTTACCCCAACGTGATGAATTATGAGGCTGTGAGAGGGGCTGAATGCAATTTCTGGGAAAAGACCATCACGCCCGAATACCATACACGTTTCCCCTTCATCCGTTCATTGGCCGGACCGGAAGATTACACGCCGGGCGGCATGCGCAACGTGACGCCCGAAGAGTTCCAACCGCGTGACCGGGACAGCATCCCTCCGATGAATATGGGGACGCGTTCGCATGTCTTGTCCATGTATGTCATATTCGACCATTGGATCGGTTACCTGTGCGACGCGCCTTCGGAATATAACAAATATCCCGACATTTTGGATTACCTGTCGAAAGTTCCTTCGGTGTGGGACAAGACCCTTCCGCTCGATGCCCGTTTGGGCGAGTACATCGTGATGGCCAAACAAACCGGTAAGGATTGGTACGTGGGCGGCATGACGAACTGGACACCGCGTAGCGTGACGGTGGACTTCGGTTTCCTGAAACGCGGGAAGACCTACCGCGCCGTGGTTTTCAAGGATAAACCGGAGTCGGGCGACCATCCGACAACGTATGCCTGCGAGACGATGAATGTGGACCGGAATACGAAACTGACGTTGGATATGGCTCGCGGAGGCGGCTTTGCGATTCGTCTGACGGAAGAATGAAAGTAAGGTTTTATACGAAAGGCCGCAGAAGGAGATATCCTTCTGCGGCCTTTCGTATGGCGGGTGCCGTATCTTCAGAGACCTTCTTGTGTACTGAGGATTTTCAGGAGTTGCTTTTCGCGTTGGAGTTCTTTGGTATCCTTGTCCGGTGATATCAGCATCATGCTCCGTATGATATCCTCGTTGCAGCAAGTGTAATTATAGTATTCCAACAGTTCTCCGGTCAGTCGTGCTTTGGGGATTACTTCTGTGCGTAAGTCGGCAAACTCTTCCAGTGGGATTTCGTCGCCTTGCCGGACAAAGAGGATGCGCCGGGCGATCGGATTGCGGTTATAGTCGTGTGTCAGATAGATTCCTTTCATGATTTGGGGATACTCGATGATGGGCAGTTGCAGGTAGACCACCTTCAGGGCAAGTTGCAGGCGTTTTTGTTCGTTGAACATCAGATAACCGATTTGAAACGGCGAGAACAGCCCCACGCCGATATAGTAGTCACCCGACAGGTTCTGGCAATAGACTTTGGGCATGGTGTCGCCATCTACGATAGAGGATATCATATAAGGCTCCACTTTCAGTCCGTCGGAGTAGGACGAAGAACTGTAAGACTGGTAAAGTCCGGTATAGATGCCGGCATTGGGCAGATATTTGATGGCTTCTTTCTCGATGTCGTCCAGAAAAGGTCGTCCGCCGTTTTTGTTGGAAACGAAACGTGGCTCGATGTGGCTCACTTTGTCGTACAATTCATCGAGGCAACCTTGCAGTTTGCGTTTCGACACGTTGTTGACTTGTTGTAGCCCTTGGTCTAACGCACTTTCCGTACCGCATCCTCCGGAGAGCAGATTGATGTAGGTGGGGAGCACGGAAGAATAGAGCGAGGAGAGTACGCTGGATGCTATGCCCGTCTCTTCGGAGATGTCCTTCATCCGTACACCGGCTTCGCGTAGTTTCTTCATCCGTTCGTAGAGTGATACCAATTTGTCCATACGTATGTTCTTTTGGGCAAAGGTACGTTTTCCATGTTACAAACCTGTTGCTTTCGTGCTTCATTACCGTGAGATGAATGTTACATTATAAATACGGGTTTGGACGGACGTATGATATATAATGAATTAATTTTTTCAGATGGCAGTTTGGGATAGTTTTGCAGCCGAAAACAAAACTATGGTTATGGAACAAATCGTAAAGAACAAAAGATTTTCGGATGCGTTGCTCATCCTGTGGGCGGGCGGTGCGGCCTTGCTTTCCTGCTCTTTGGTGTATGCCTTGCGCAAACCTTATACGGCGGCTTCGTTCGAGGGGTTTGATTTTTTCGGCACGGATTACAAGGTCGCGGTGACGACGATTCAGATTTTAGGTTATGTGATAGCCAAGTTCTTTGGCATCAAGTTGATTTCGGAGTTGAAGAAGGAGCGTCGTTTCAAGTTTTTCGTCTGTTCGGCGGTAGCAGCCGAGGCTGCTTTGGTAGGCTTCGGCCTGTTGGCTCCTCCGTTCAATGTGGCGGCCATGTTTTTGAACGGCTTGTCGCTCGGTTGTATGTGGGGCGTGATATTCAGCTTTATCGAGGGACGCAAGGTGACGGATATGTTGGCCAGTCTGTTGGGGGTAAGCATGGTGTTCAGTTCCGGTGTGGCCAAGAGTTTCGGCTTGTTTGCCATGAACGAGATGCACGTGGGACAGTTTTGGATGCCTGCCGTGATTGGGGCTTTTGCTTTGCCTCTTCTCGTTTTTATGGGGTATATGTTGAAGCGTCTGCCACAGCCTACGGAAGAGGATATTGCGCTGCGTAACGAACGTGTGACATTGGACGGAAACGGACGTAAGCTCTTGTTCCGAAGTTACGCTCCGATTCTTACCTTGTTGTTCGTGGGCAACTTCATGTTGCTGGTGCTGCGCGACATCAAGGAAGATTTTCTGGTCAATATCCTGGATATGAGTAATCAGTCTTCTTGGCTTTTCGCCCAGGTGGATACGATTGTTACGTTGGTCATCCTCGGGATATTTGCCGCTTTCATCTTCTTCCGCAGCAATATTCGGGCTTTGATGTGCTTGATGGGACTGGTCATTGCCGGTTGTTTGGTCATGACATACGTGTCACTGAATTATGAGGCATTGGATTGGCAGCCGGTAGTGTGGTTGTTTGTGCAGAGCCTGTGCCTTTATATTGCCTATCTGACTTTTCAGACGATTTTCTTCGATCGCTTCATCGCTTGTTTCCGCATCAGGGGAAACGTGGGTTTCTTCATCGCCATTATCGACTTCATCGGCTACATGGGTACGGTGACTCTACTTTCCACCAAGGAGTTTTTGAACTTCGACATGGAGTGGTTTGCGCTTTACAACCACATGGCATGCGCGGTCGGCGTGGTTTGTGCGGTCTTGTTCACAGTGGCTGGCGTATTGATTTATGAACGGTATTCCGCTCAAGGGCGTAGAAAAGAACAGACGGAGCGTACGACTTTGTATATGAATCCTCAATATAATGCGATTTGACGATGAAACAGGATTATGATGTGATAATTATCGGTGGCGGTTTGTTGGGATGCGCCACGGCTTACCAGTTGGCCAAACGTAAGGCGGGGAAGGTGTTGTTGTTGGATGCCAACGAGATAGCGTCGCAGGCTTCGTCCCGTGCAGCCTGCCTGTTGACACGGGCGCGTACCAAACCGGCTTTGATGGAAATGGTGCAGGAAACGTATGATTGCATTGATGAAATAGAGCACCTTTTGGGGGAGTCGCTCGAACTGCAGCAGTGCGGCAGTGTGACCATCTCTTCGTCCGACGCATCGCTGAAAGAACTCGAAGCATTGGAAGAAGCGTCCGTACGTTTCGGAATACCGAATGAACGTATCGACCGGAGGCGTTTGAAAGAACTTCTTCCTTGGATGGAGGTCTCGGCGGTAGAAGAGGCGCTTTACATGCCTACGGATGCGTTTATAGATTGTGCTTTGTTATGTTCCGGTTATGCACGTGCTGCACGAAGTCTCGGGGCGGAATTGCGTCCGAATACGAAAGTAAAAGCCATTGTGGCTGTTGGAGACAAGACGACAGGAGTGGAGTTGGCGGACGGGGAAAAAGTATTGGCGCCGGTTGTCGTGAATGCCGCAGGCTCGTGGGCCAACCTGTTGATGCGTCCTTTAGGGGTAGGGCTTCCTTTTACTCCGGTGCGGAGTCATTTTTGGATTACGGGAACAAACTCCGGGCGTTTTCCGGCAAACCATCCTTTTACGGTGATTCCCGATGCCCGTGCTTTCACCCGTTCGGATGTGGGGGCGTTGATTATCGGCTTGCGCGAAAGTGAATGCCAAGCCTTCAATCCCGACACATTGACGGATAAGTTGGAGGATTTTGATTTCAATAAGGCAGCCGAATGGAAAGTGCTCGACGAGTGTGCCCCGTTGCTACAGCGTTATCTTCCGGACATAGAAACTCTGGGTATCGCGCATTATGTGGCCGGGCCCTCATGTTACGTGCCGGATGCCAAATTCATTATCGGGCAGGTGCGTCCATACGAAGGGTTGTATGCCGTAGCCGGATGCTGTGGAGGAGGCGTGGCTGCCGGGGGAGGCATGGGACGCTTGGCCGCAGAATTGATTTTGCAGGAAGAGCCGTTTGTGGATCCGGCCGGGTTTGCACCGGACCGTTTCGGGGCAGTGGACCCGTTTTCGGTTGAGTTTCAAAAAAGGTGTGCGGATGCCCGTTCCAATAAAAAAGGTGGATAGGGTTCGGATATATGGAAGATAAAAAACGAAAGATATGAAGCGGTATATTGTATTCTTAAAGCAAGTGCCTTTGTCTACAAAGGTAGAGATGGACCCTGTAACCCGGACGCTGAAGCGTTCGTCGGCCATGGCCCGGACAAATCCTGATGACTTGTATGCCTTGCAGTTGGCAGTAAAATTGAAAAGGCAGACAGAGGCTGAGATCGTGGCAGTAAGCATGGGACCCGCTTCGGCGGAAGAAGTGCTCCGTGAGGCTTTGCAAAGAGGGGCGGATAAGGCGGTTTTGTTGTCCTCCAAGGCATTTGCCGGAAGCGATACGTGGTGTACGAGCCTGGTACTGGCGGCAGCCGTGCGCAAGTTGGGTGAATACGACTTGTTGCTTTTCGGGAAAATGGCGGTGGATGGCGATACGGCACAAGTGGGGCCTGAGGTAGCCGGACAGTTGGACATTCCCCAAGTGACGCATTTGATGGAGGTTTCGGACATATCGGATACTTGTATGTGTGTGAGGAAGAAGGCCGGTCGTTTACTCCAACGTATGGAGGTGGATTTACCTTGTGTCGTGACGGTTGGCCGGGAGACGGGGGAACTGGATTGTCCCACACTGACCGGTTGGCGGTGGGCT
>ENA-ORSL01003276-ORSL01003276.1-human-gut-metagenome-genome-assembly--contig:-NODE-3276-length-10670-cov-3.015921_pt1 | contig 10670 bp, 13 predicted proteins | sample MGYA00242190_ERZ509157 | MGnify/ENA primary metagenome ERZ509157 (study PRJEB26280, sample SAMEA2338664) | human gut metagenome | biome: human gut; feature: human-associated habitat; material: faeces... | reverse complement strand
TATTTCTGTAATCTTCTCATCGTCCTGTAAGACGATATTCCTGTAACCTTCTTATCGTCCTTGGCAGACAATATCTCTGTAGCCTCCATAGTCCAACTAACTTACATAAAAAATCACCTTACCGTCTTTTGCGCAGTAAAGTGATTTTAGCATTCAAATCCCGCCGCAATGTATGTACACAGCGGCGGGATATTCCTGTTTTGTTTTCCGGCAATCAGCTCAGCTTAGCCTGATTGATCTTGATGCCGGGACCCATAGTGCTGGCGATAACGCAGCTCTTGATATACTGTCCTTTAGCGGCTGCCGGCTTTGCCTTGATAATGGCACCCAGCAACGCGTCAAAGTTCTCACCCAGCTTGGCAGCACCGAACGATGCCTTGCCGATGGGGCAGTGAATAATGTTGGTCTTGTCAAGACGGTACTCGATCTTACCGGCCTTTGCCTCGGTAACCGCACGGGCAACATCTGCCGAAACGGTTCCGGCCTTGGGGTTAGGCATCAGTCCCTTGGGACCGAGAACACGACCCAGTCTACCGACAACACCCATCATATCGGGGCTGGCGATAACCACGTCAAACTCAAACCAGTTTTCCTTGGTGATCTTGTCGACATAGTCCATGTCGCCGACGTAATCGGCACCGGCAGCCTTAGCTGCCTCAACCTTGTCGCCCTTTGTGAACACCAGTACACGAACCTTCTTACCGGTTCCGTTGGGCAGTACAACTGCGCCTCTGACCTGCTGGTCAGCGTGACGGGAGTCAACACCCAGTCTGACATGGACCTCAACGGTTTCGTCGAACTTGGCCTTGGAGGTCTGGCACACCAGATCCAGTGCCTCGGCGGGATCATACAGCTTGGATTTGTCTATCAGCTTTGCGCTGTCAATATATTTCTTTCCCATTTTCTATCCCTCCTTAGTCCTCGACGGTGATACCCATGCTGCGGGCGGTTCCGGCGATCATGCTCATTGCCGCCTCGATGGATGCTGCGTTGAGGTCAGGCATCTTGGTCTCAGCGATCTTGCGGACCTGCTCACGGGTCAGCTTGGCGACCTTGTCCTTGTTGGGCTTGGCGGAAGCGGTTTCAATGCCGCAGGCCTTCTTGATCAGGACGGGAGCCGGGGGGGTCTTGGTGATGAAGGAGAAGGAACGGTCGGCATACACTGTGATAACGACAGGAATAATAAGGCCGATATCGTTCTTTGTTCTCTCGTTGAATTCCTTTGTGAAAACAGGGATGGCAACACCGTACTGGCCCAGTGCGGGACCGACAGGCGGCTGGGGAGTCGCTTTGCCTGCAGGCAGCTGGAGCTTGATGTAGCCCATAATTTTCTTTGCCATGGTAGATTTTCCTCCGTATGTGGTTTTTTGCGGGAGAATGTGATAATATTTTCTCCCTCCCACTTAATTTGACGTCTTAAGGGCAGACGTCAGCCCTTTACTGCCTTGACCTCGTCAATGCTCAGCTCTACCGGCATATCGCGGCGGCCGCGTTTGACAAGAACCGTAACAGTTTTCTGATCATCGGAAATGCTCTGGACCGTACCCGTATATCCCTCGAACAGGTCGCTGCATATAGTGACCTCGTCGCCAACGGCGAAGCTGAGCTGAACCTTTTTTTCCTCAATGTTCAGTGCATCGACCTCTGCGTCGGACAGGGGAGTGGGACGTGAGCCGGGACCGACAAAGCCGGTCACACCCGAGATGTTACGGACAACGTGCCAGGTAAGCTCGCTCATTTCCATTTTGATGAGCACGTACCCGGGGAACACCTTGACCTCGACCTGCTTTTCCACGTCGCCGTTTTTTTCGATCACGGTCTCTGTGGGAATACGTATATCGAAGAATTTGTCCTGAAGTCCGCGGTTTTCGATGATCTTCTCAAGATTTGCCTTAACTTTGTTTTCGTACCCGGAATAAGTGTGCGCCACATACCATTTCGGGCCTTCGTTCATTGTGTCGAGATTACTCATGATCAGAACAGATTACCCAGGGCGATAATACCCTTGGAGAACACATAGTCGAGCAGACCGATAACGGCGGAAAGCGCCACCACTACCACAATAACAACTATGGTATTCTTTCTGACCTGCGGCCAAGGCATCCAGACAATTTTCTTAAGCTCACTCTTGTAGCTCTTCAACCATGTCTTGAGCTTATCGCGCTTTATAATTGCTAAAACCACACCGCCTATGATGAGCAGACCGAGAACACCCATGCTGATCCAGAAACCTGTGCCCAGCTTTTTCTCTTCCTTGCCGGTATCGGTTTCATTGCTGTCATCGGCTGCTGTTGTATCGGCGGCCGTTGTATCAGCTGCGGTGGTATCGGCAACCGTTGTGTCAGCGGCTGTTGTATCAGCTGCAGCACCGTCCTCGGCGCAGACGACTGTAGCAGTCATCATGACCACCAGCATCAGAGCCATCAGCAACGCGGCAAAAGACCGGAATGTTTTGTTGTGTTTCATCATTGGTCTACCTTTCGTTTACTTTGATTCTCTGTGCAGAGTGTGCTTCCGGCAGAAACGGCAGAACTTCTTCTGCTCGAGCCGGTCAGGATCATTCTTCTTGTTTTTCTTTGTGTCATAGTTACGCTGTTTGCACTCGGTGCAGACCAGTGTCACCTTAACACGGGAATCATTAGCCATGCTTGCGGCACCTCCAATTTATTTATTTGAACCGCTCCGCGGTCCGTGTACCTCCCTCCGGGTGCGGCCTGTCGCGTTTTGGCGCATGCACAACAAAAAAGCCCTGCACACAGAGGTAGAGTTATTATAGCATGTCCTTTTTGTTTTGTCAAGACATTTTTCATATTTTTTGGTTTTTGAGAGATTACATATATTATCCCGTGCCGGAAATACTATTTTCAGACTGTCCCGTTCAGGTACACTATATATAATAAGGAAGAAAACCATGAAAAATATCAACCTTGCCGCTGCGTCCCTTGCGCTGTGCCTGGTGCTGACCTGTGTCATCGCCTTCGGCCTGGCCGCACGGGCAAGCGATGCCGTAACGACCAACACCACCAACTCCGGTGACAACAGCCAGGCAACAAATACCGCCGTCTCCACCGATACCGGCTCCGTTCCCGACAGCTCCGACACCACCGATACCGTCTCCACCACCCCGGAGTCGACATCCGCACCGCAAACCTCGGAAGCCCCTGCGACCACACCGAACTCGACCGCCCTCGCTCCCACCACCACTCCGCTGCCGGATACAACCGTGTCTGACGGCAATGCTGCCGGCGGTAATTCGACTGTGGGCATCATTATGGCGATCATAGCTATTGCCGTCATCGTAATTGTTATAGTCGCGCTCGTGCCCAAAAAGAAGAGCGGCACACCTAAAAACCACTGACTCCTCCGGCGATCCTTACTTCAAAAGCATTTTTATCGACACAGCCCGTATAAGCGTAGGCTGTTTCGAACCTAAACAAGCCCGGCAAAGCTATCCTCCGGATCGCGGAAAGCTTGGGCCGGGCTCTTAGCTTGCGCGCTTAACGAGCCGGCATGCCAATGTTTCATATGAAACATTTCTATCGGTCGAAACATTAAAAAACAAGTTGAAATATTAAAAAAAATATGATATTATATATAGGCCGGCTACGTTGAGAGGAAAGGGGGAGAGGCTCACGATGGTAAGACCGTATCTCAAGGACAAGTTATCCGGGCTTGGCTCTGAGCACAGTCCCGGACGCCGTATTGTAGGCACGCACATCGAGATGGCCGACTCCATTTGCTCCGAGGTGCTCGGCCGTGTCGGTTATGATTTCGTACTTATAGACGCCGACGACTCGGAGCACAGCTACACCTCTCTGCGCAATCACATGACCGTTCTCAATTCCGAGAGCACTCCAACCGTCGCAAGAGTATCGGGCAACCTGCAAAGTCACGTCAGCCGCGTACTCGAGCTGGGGCCGGACGGAATAATTTTCCCGGCGGTAAGCACTGCCGAGGAGGCCGACAACGTTATGTCGCTATGTCTCTACCCGCCGGACGGTCGTCGTCGGTTCAGCCCATTGAGGGCGGTCGGCTATGGGTTGGACGATGCCATGCGCTGCGTCCGTCAGGACAGCCTTGCAATGTGTCGGTTTATTCAGCTGGACAGCGCCGCGGCATTGAGGAACCTGCCTGAAATTGTCAAAAATCCGTTGATAGACGGTTTTTTCTTCTCTCCGGGCGAAGTGTGCCGTCCCGACGGTACGCCGGATGGAGTATACGGAGAGGACAGCATTTCAATGTTACGCCGTGCGGCAGACTGCATAACTGCGGCCGGGAAGCCGTTTGGAGTGTCGGTTTTGCGTTCCGGTACAGGTATGCTGACATTCTGGCTGGAGCTTGGCGCTCGGATCATCGCGTCCGGAGTGGATTTCGGATACATACTCGGCGGCGCAGCAGATAATCTCCGGGCCATACGGAACTTATGAGTTTGCCGGGCGGCACATTTGTTGAATGAAAAATCACTTTACTGCAAAAGGCGGTAAAGTGATTTTTGGTTTGTTGATATTTAGTTAGTTGGACTGTGGCGCTATAGGGGGATTGTCTGTCAAGGACGATAAGAAGGTTACAGAAATATCGTCTTACAGGACGATAAGTGGTGTTCATTTTCTGCCCCGCGGCAGAAAACGAACCAAAAGAACGCGCCAATGGGGGAACCCATGGTTCCCCCTTGGATCCCCCCTCCTTCAGACGCCCGCATAGCGGGCGGACCGGGCTAAATGGATAGTTATTTTTACAGCAACGAAGTCTCTACAACTCGTACGGGTGGAAAGGTGGCGTAATGGCAATACTCCAATATAGTGTAGCTTAACAGCCCTGCCTGTCGGATAGAAAAAACACTTTAATTGTTTTGTAAATTTATAGAGGTGAAGTTATCTGTAATCAAAGTATTTTGGATTACCACATGGGTGGTAGGTTTCCGCGCACCGGTCAACCGAGATATTCCTCCAGACATTGCCCCGACAGCCGCATTTCAGCCGCCGCCTGCTGCCCCACAAACCGATAATGCCACGGCTCGTAGCTGTAACCGGTCACGGCAACCTTGTCCTGGGGATAGCGCAGAATAAATCCGAACTTATAGGCGTTGTCACACAGCCAAGAATACACCGGCTGTGCGGCAAAGGATTCGTCAAGGTCAGTCATGCCCGCCGCGATAAGATCGACGCACAGCCCGGTCTGATGCTCGCTGGTGCCCGGCTCGGCAGAGTATTCCAGCACGCGGCGCCGAGCCGATTCGTAGTCAAGCCCGGGGTCTGCCGCCATTTCACGGTTGATATAGGTGGAAAACAAGGCCGATTGGTAGGCGTAATCACGATAGGCGCTGGTGACGTAAATATCATCATATCCTGCTGCCCTCATTTCCTGCATCATTGCAGTCAGCGCCGCCGCGGCCGCCTGCTCGAGCTGCTTGACGCCGCCGTATATCGTCAGATTTTTGTCCAGCACAACAAGCGTTCCGGGGGCATAGTCTGCCCCCAGTGTAACCGTTTTGTTTGCCAGAATCAGATAGGCCGAATCACGTGGATCCAGATATTTTTTGTATGCCGAAATGTCGGTTTTGAAGGTGTAGGAGCTTATCATTACGTCAATGTCCTCTTTTTGTGTCGGAACTGTTCCGCTCACCGAACTGCGGATGAAGGTTACGGGCTTGTAAAGCGGCGATGTCGTTGTGCTGCCTGTGTCTTCATCGCGCCACACCGACAGCTTGTTGCGCTCGGTGTCGATCACTATACTGACATTGTTGAAATTTGAGTTGACAAACTCGCACGGTAGCCACAGCACGTCATTGTCATAGAATGCCGGTCCGGGCATAAGAGTATCGACACCGCACAGGCTTGCGACCGATGAACCGGGCACGAAGTCGGCATATTCTCCCTCGGACGCATAAAGCCGCAGGCGTTCATAGCTGCCGCTGACGGTCAGCTCGCAGTACTCGGCCAGATCAAAAGCGTTGATATATACTACACCGTTGCGTACGGTATCATTATATGCCACAATAGTTTTTTTGTCAAAATAAACCCTGAAGGCGTCGGTGTTGATGCGGGGGCGTGATGCGTATACCGCCACTGCTACGGCTGCCCGCAGTATCACTGCCACCGTGGCGCACACAATACGCTGACGTTTGGTCAGCCTGCGCAAAATACCGGTAAGCTTCATAACGCCGCCTTCTTTTCCACAATAATGAAGTAGGGCGACGTCGGAGAGTTGAGAATTTTTATTTGTGTGGCACACAGCTGCCAGCGCGGCAGGCCGGAAAGATATTCTGCCAGCATTTTACCCTCGGCCTCGCCCTCGGCGTGTCCGGGATAAACGGCAATGCATACTATGCCGTCCGGTGCAAGCAGATCAATAGCGGCCTCGACCGCCGGCATGGTGGTGGCGCGCAGCGTGGTTATACGTTTGTCGCCTCCGGGCAGATAGCCGAGATTGAACATGCCGGCTTTAATGGGCCCGCTGACGTAATTCTTTACATTATGATGCGAGTCGTTTATCAGCGTCCAGACCGCCGGACATCCGGATGCCGCAAGGTTTGCGGCAGTGCTTTCAACTGCCTGCTTCTGAATATCAAAGGCATAAACATGCCCGGTATCTCCGACCGTGCGGCAGAGAAATTCGGTGTCGTGTCCGTTGCCCATGGTGAAATCGACGGCAGTGTCGCCGGCATGCAGATGCTTACAGATGAAATACTTCTGAAGCTCAAGGAGATCCAGCATTATTGTTTGTCCTTTCTCGCCGTGGGCGGTGTATGCAGATCGGAGCGCAGAAATTTTATTGCCCGCTCGACTGAGTCACGTGAGTTGTTCCACGGCTCGTCGGCGAAGCGATAGTCGAATTTTTTGCAGAACCAGCTCACGTCCTCACGCAACGAATCGAAATACGGCTCGACCACACCGGCGCAGTCTTGCCCGAAGGCGGAATATTTTTTCTTTTGCAGGCGGGCCTTGGCGTGCGTCAGGAGCAGGCGGTAGTGCGGCAGACAGAAATACGGCTGGGCCCTCAGCTTGTCCGGAAAATTTTCGTCGCTGTCCCACAGTAGTACGACAGTATCTATCATGCGCCCGAAGTGGTATTCTATTCGTCTGCAGACGTAGCAGCTGTGCTCCAGCTCACCTATGCGACCGGTAGTGCGGCCTGCCGGGTCAGAGGGGAGGAGGGAGCCGAACTTGGTCTGCCCTCGCAGCTCGTTGAGATGACTTTCCAGCGTCAGCGCCATACCGAGGCGGTTTTTGCGGGTCAGCATCATGTCGTAATGCGTGCGGCAAAAGCCCTCTTTGTTGGTCTGTATGCGGACGTCCGGCTCCATCATGGAAGCACCGAGTATCAACTCCAGCTCGTTTTCCTCCAGCCGGTTATACAGTGCGCATATAGGGCAGCCGAGCGAATGATCCGCTGCGGACGCCTCAAACGCCTCGTTGACCGGTATTGTATATATTTGCTCCATTTCGACCAAAACCTCCGCGGCACTTGAAATACGGCTCCGGATGATGTATAATTACACCGTGAGCATCGCTCTTATATTATAACAATTTCCGTATAATAAAGCAAGTATAAATTTTATTTTGGAGAGGGCATTTTTATGACACACACCGACTGTATTTTTCCGGTCGAAACACGTATCGGCAATATTCCCGTTGTGACGCTGAGCGGCGTTGACGGCTTTGACGTCGTCAAAACATTCGATTGCGGCCAGTGCTTCCGGTTTGAGCCGGTGCCGCAGAGTCTGCACGAGGCCGAGTACGCGGGGGTTGCGCACGGCCGGCTCATCTCAGTGGCGCAGGACGGAGATGTCATTAGAATTTACAACGCCACGGCGGCGGATTATGACGCGATCTGGCGGCACTATCTTGGATTTGACGTTGACTACGCCGCTATTGACCGTGATATACTCAGCCGTTCGGACAACCCGGCGCTGGCGAGGGCAGTGCAGGTGGGCAGCGGGATACATATTCTGCGTCAGCAGGAATGGGAGACGGTATGCTCGTTCATTATTTCCCAAAACAACAACATTCCGCGTATAAAAAAGCTGATCGTGGCGCTGTCGGAGCGCTACGGTCAGGAGGTTGACGTGCGCGGTATGGAGCAGCACGGCGGCGGACGTCCGGCGTATGCTTTCCCGACGGCCGAGGCGCTGCGAAAGGCCGGAACGGAAGCAATTTTTGCGTTGCGTACGGGCTTCCGGGCCAAATATATATATGATGCGGCCTGCAAGTGGGCGTCCGGCGAGCTTGCGCCGGACTGTCTTGCCGGACTTTCAACAGCCGATGCGGCGTTGCGGCTTGAGTGCATCAAGGGAGTCGGAGCCAAGGTGGCGGCATGCTCGCTTTTATTCGGCTTTGGCAGGCTGGATGCCTTTCCTGTCGACGTGTGGATAAAGCGCGTCATTGCGCGGTATTTCGGAGAGGGCTTCACTGCGGCCTCGCTCGGTCCGTATGCAGGTGTGGCACAGCAGTATTTGTTTTACTATGAGAGGTATACGGGCGGCGGAGAGGCGTGATCACGTGGCGTAAGCAGGCGTGTCCGTCGGTGCGGCGGGGGTGTGATTTGTCTGTTTTGCCCGCTGCGGTCAGGCCGAAAAACAGTTGCGGATTTTCATAAATATTGCTTGCGCACAATTTTGCCTCCCGCTGTCAAAACGACGGCGGGAGGCGCTTTGTTTTTCGGACTAAAGCCGATGTCTGCATATCCGGTTGGAGCTGTCAGGCAGTAGGACAGAAAAAACCCCGCCGCATGCACAATGCCTGAGGTGGGGTAATATTCATTGCTTAAATGTCATAAAATCAAAGTATAGATTTGATCTTTGCAAGGCAGTCAGAGCAAATGCGCTTGCCTTCGTAATAGACGACGTGGTCTGCGTTTCCGCAGAAAATGCACGCAGGCTCATACTTTTGCAGTACTATTCTGTCACCGTCTGTGAAAATTTCAACAGAATCACGGGGATTTATGCTCAGGCTTCTGCGCAGCTCCTTGGGCAGTACAATACGGCCCAGCTCGTCAACGGGACGCACCATTCCGGTAGATTTCATATTTTTCCTCCTTTTATTATTGACTTTGACAAAACATAACTAATAATTGTCTAATATTATTATATTATGGAATAATATGGCCGTCAAGAGCAAAACGAAAAAATAATTATTTTTGGACGGGCTGTGATATTTTTTGCCATTTTATCGCAAGTTTTTGTTGCTTTTTGACATGATTCTGTCAACAATTTTTTAACAAGCTGAAATTTATCGTTAAGTAATTGACAAGGAGAAGCTGTGATCGGTGTAATTTTTGGCATATTATGCCTTATATCATTTTTTGTGGGAACGATTACCGGAAATGCTCCGGCGCTCGGAAATGCAGTCCTGGACGGTGCGGCGGGAGCGGTCGAGCTGACTGTTTCGCTGTGCGGCATCATGTGCCTGTGGGGAGGAGTGATGCAGGTCCTCAGCGACGTAGGGGCGATAGGCAAGCTGTCGCGGCTGATGTCCCCGTTTCTGCGTATCTTTTTCCCGACCGCATGGCGCACCGGCGTCGGCGCAGAGGACATCGCCGCCAATCTCAGCGCCAATCTGCTCGGCGTCGGAAATGCCGCAACGCCGCTGGCACTGCGTGCCATGTCGGCCATGCAGTCGGTCAACCCTGTCCCCGGCACGGCTACTGCCGACATGATCACGCTGGCGGTGCTGAATACTGCCTCGGTTTCGCTTGTGCCATCCACGGTCGTAGCATTGCGGCGGCTGGCGGGAGCCGTATGCCGTGGTCGTACCGGTGTGGATATGCTCGGTGTCGGGTGCGGCGCTCGCACTGATATGTTGCCGCCTTGCGGCAGGGCGGAGAGGGCAGTGAAGGTCTGGGATTTGATTGACTTTACTCCGCTCAGTCTGTCCGACCTCCCTTCGTTGGTCGTGCCCTGCGTTATATGCCTGTGCGGCGGACTGATGCTGTGGCGGCGCGATCTGTTTTCTTCCTTTCTTAAGGGGGCAAAGGGAGGACTTCAGTGCGCGGTCGGTCTGCTGCCGACGCTGACGGCACTTGTCGTGGCAATCGGTATGCTTAACGCCTCGGGCGCCGTAGAGCTTGCCGGACGACTGCTGTCGCCGCTGACCTCACGTGTCGGCATACCGGACGAAATATTGCCGCTGCTGTTGACGCGCCCCGTATCGGGCAGTGCGGCTACGGCGGTTTTTTCCTCTCTGCTCGAGCGTTGCGGGCCCGACAGCTTTGAGGCCTTTTGTGCCTCGGTGATAATGGGCAGCTCGGATACGCTGATATATGTGCTGACAGTATATTTTTCGTCTGTGAACGTGCGGCGTACGCGCTATGCCTTTCCCGTTGCGTTTGGAGTCATGGTGTTTGTGGTGCTGCTGGCGTGCGCCGTCAGCAGAGTGTTCTACGCCGGATAATCTTTGTATGTGCGGCTGAATGAACACCGCAGACAGCTGTCAATAATGCTGACAGAGCCTGTAAGGAGGTCATGATATGGCGATAAAGGGTTGTGCACGGCAGATGATAGTTGTCAACGCAAGACGCGGTGATGTTTTTGAGACAGCGTATTTTATTGTCCGCGCCGATGCGGGCGGGGTGGGGCAAACAGACATGCTTCGCGAGGCTAACAGGATCGTGGCTGAGAGCTGTTTTGCTACCGGACGGCCGCGCGGCGGGTGGTTGCGGGGGGTTTTAACGGG
>ENA-ORSL01003273-ORSL01003273.1-human-gut-metagenome-genome-assembly--contig:-NODE-3273-length-10680-cov-2.809318_pt1 | contig 10680 bp, 9 predicted proteins | sample MGYA00242190_ERZ509157 | MGnify/ENA primary metagenome ERZ509157 (study PRJEB26280, sample SAMEA2338664) | human gut metagenome | biome: human gut; feature: human-associated habitat; material: faeces... | reverse complement strand
ATTTTATCCGCTTATGCAACTTATAATCAGGGATTTAATTTATAGAAGTCCCCTTAATTAATATATGGGGAGGGGACATTGCCACTAATGACCAATCAGCCCATGACCGTCTGGTTTCCTATCTGGAGAACTTGAAACAAACCTTGAATATTGATTACGTATTTATCCGTTCCAATTGCCGAGAATTATACAATGAAAGAGCGATAAGTAGACTGACCGCATTGAAAATACGCCCTTGGCACAACCATGGATGGTGGGCAAGTATTGCGCACATCTTGTCTATGGCATCTCTAATCGCCCCTTTCAACTATCTGCGAGGAATTCATTGCCATTACATTTCTTCCTCTTACGAAACGTCAAGTAGGACCTTTGACGCTAACAATGAAATGATGGTTAATGCTATAAAGTTCTGCAATTGTGAATTGAAATCATTGGATAAAGATTTGAATAGGATACAGAAAGCAAAAAAGATCGTCAACTATTGCGAACGGAATAATGTCAAATTCAAGTTAAAGGTCTGTTGGTACCAACATAATGGAGAAAATTGTTCGCAATGCGAAAAATGCTATCGTACGATATTGGATATCATTGTCAACAAAGGTGATCCAAATCTCTATGGTTTTAACGTTTCAAAAGATACATTCAAGGAGATGAGGGATTTTCTGCGGAACAATTACGTGAACGTGGGTCATTGGCATCCTCTACTGAATGCCTTCAAAAGGCAAGCGGGTTATTGGAAAACTCAACCGGAAATGTCTTGGATACTGAACACTAAACTCAATAGACCTAAAGCTATCTGGAACAAAGGCTTGCAAGTACTTGGTAAATTCAAAAAAAGTTATAAATGAATGATAAATATATTGATAATTACACACTGAGAAACAAATTCGTAAGATTAGTCTGGAATGTTTCTTGTCTAATCTTGTTCAGACCCTTTAATTTACCTATATTTAATGGTTACAGAAATGTCATCTTACGATTATTTGGGGCGAAAATAGGTTCTGGAAGTATTGTATATGCCACAAGCAAAATTTGGGCTCCTTGGAATTTGGAAGTCGGATGCCGTACATGCATTGGCCCCTATACTATTATATACAACCCTGGAAAAATCAAATTAGGGAACAAAGTAGCCATTTCACAATACGCCTATTTATGTACAGCTACACATGATTATACTTCCCCACATCACACCTTGTATTGGAAAGATATAATTATTGATGATTATGCTTGGGTAGCTGCGAGAGCTTTTGTCTGTCCTGGAGTGCACATTGGAGAAAGGGCGATTGTCGGTGCTTGCGCCGTTATGACAAAAACCGCTGAACCATGGGGTATTTACGCAGGTAATCCCGCAAAGTATATAAAAACCAGAGTCATCAAATATGATAAATAACACCATCGCTGCAATTATTCTCACCAAAAACGAGGAGAAGCACATTGCCCGCTGCATCAGTTCGCTAAAAGAAATATGCGATGAAATCTTTGTCATTGATTCTTTCAGTACCGACAGAACTTGTGAGATAGCAGAACAACTTGGGGCCAAAGTGTATAGAAATCCATGGAAAAATTATGCTACGCAATTCAACTTCGGTGTTTATCAATGTCCGATAGAAAGTGAATGGATATGGCGTATAGATGCCGACGAATTTTTGGAAGGGAATATAGGCACAGCCATGAAAAGAGCGTTGGCTGAATGTGGAAACGATGTCAACGGAGTGTATGTGCGGAAACGCATTGATTTTATGGGAAAACCGTTGCTGCACGGCGGCTGGTATCCATCTTATCACCTGAAAGTATTCCGCAAGGGACATGGCGATTGCGAGAACCGTTGGATGGACGAGCATATCCGCATCTTTGAGGGAAGGACAATCAACATTGAGGAAGGCAATCAAGTGGACGCAAACTTGAATGACCTGACATGGTGGACGGAAAAACATAATGGATATGCCACTCGTGAAATGATTGATATGTTGATGATGGAATACGGATTGGACTCTAAGGCACAAGAAGTTATACCTAAACTCACAGGTACAGAAGAACAGCGTAAACGTTGGCTCAAATTGAAATATATCAAAGCTCCTCTTTTTGTTCGACCTTTTGTCAACTTTTTCTTACGATATATCCTCAAGGGAGGTTTCCTCGATGGAAAAGAGGGTTTCATATGGCATATACTTCAAGGATTCTGGTATCGGATGCTTGTTGATGCAAAAATTTATGAACTGAAGAAACATCTCGATTATGATCCTGCAAAAATAAAAAAATACCTTGCCGACAATTACTTGACAAACAAAGGTGAATAAACCTATTCTCTTATATTAAGCTCACACACTTTTGGAACTTAATCCCAATATAAAATGAAAGTTTCTATCATTACATCTTGCTTCAATCGTGAAAAAACAATAGCTCAAGCGATAGAGAGCGTATTGGGGCAGGACTATCCGCAAATTGAGTACATTGTAGTTGACGGAGCCAGCAAAGACAAATCTTTAGCTGTGATAGAGCGCTACGCAGACAAGATTGCCAAAATCATCTCCGAGCCCGACAAAGGTATGTACGAGGGTATCAACAAGGGTATCCGTGCTGCAACGGGAGACATCATAGGATTGCTTCATTCGGATGACTGTCTGTTTTCACCGCACACGATCAGCCTGATTGTTGCGAAGTTCAAGGAGACAAATGCAGATTTTGTCTACGGTAACGGCCTTTATGTGGATGCCGAACATACTGATAAAGTCATTCGCAACTGGATAGGAGGTAAATATAGTAAATGGAAGGTCCGTCACGGGTGGCTTCCATTACATCCTACTTGTTATATACGCAAGGATTGCATCGATCAATATGGCCTATATGACGAGAGTTACAAGATAGCTGCCGATACTGATTTCCTTATTCGGTATCTTTATGAAGCCGATTTGAAAGTATCTTATCTGAATGAGTATATCGTACGTATGCGGATGGGAGGTTTATCTACTGACAGCAAACGTCGTAAAATGATGTGGGATGAAGATATCCGCATATACCGGAATCATGGATTTCCGGCTCTGCCTGCCAAACTGATGAAGATGGCTTGGAAAGTACCACAATTCATTTCTGCCAAATTTTAGGTGGTTTCCGGTACAAAAACGAACTAAATCACACCTGTCCATATTATCCTCTCCCGTCTCATTTAAGGGATAAATAACATCGAACCGGATTAGGTTTTACCTATATCCACTATCCTATCAAAATTCTTTTGCGCGACAGAAGTATGAGTCGCTGATATGCCTCGATTAATACTTCGGGCAATATGCGACGCAACGCGCGATAAACACCTCAATATAACAATAATTTAATCTTTTTCCTGTCGGAAAAAGATCGCTGCATCAAACGTTGCGAGATGTGTACGGAGTATTGCTTATGTCCGACAATACGATCTGACACAAATACACGACATCTCCCCACTCTTTACAAAACGAACAGATGCGGTAATGACCAAACGCCACAATACGGTCACTAGCATTCCATAACAGCCCTCCGAGGTATTCACAACAGCTCGCCTATTCCGATACCACGGGCAAAACAGAATTCTCTTTCTTTAACAATATTAAAGATATCGCTTATGGATAAGATTGATTATCAGGAACGATACGACGCCTTAATCAAGACGATTGTCATGATTGGCGATCTGCTTATCTGCAACTTCCTATTCTTTTTGGCTTGCAAATACGGCGATCACACTGGGCAATCATCTACATTGCAATCGAATTTGCTCATATCTGCCGTTTATTTCGCTTGTACGATAAACGGCGGCATAATCCTGCATTTGAAGAAAGTTCGTAACTTCCAGATTGTAGGAATCGTTATGCGCAATATATTTTATTTCACTATTGTGGCAACCGTTCTGATGAAATACGGACATTTTTACATGCCCACAACGTCATATTATCTGATATATCTGCTTACGATGATTGTGGTCATATCATGCTTCCGTCTAACTGTGCGCTATATCATAAAACAATATTGGAGGCGGTTGCGGCACCACAACGGAGTTGTTTTCGTCGGCAGTACGGAAAACAACATGACTCTTTATCACGAGATGGTCGATGACCCCTCCATAGGATATTGGGTATGCGGTTACTTCGACAATACCCCCAATAATGATTTCCCCAAAGATTGCCCATATCTCGGAACCCCGAAAGACGTTATTCCATACATTGAGTCACACAAGGATCGTGTACGCAACCTTTATTGCTGCCTGCCGTCCAAACAGAAGGACGAGATCATTCCTCTTATCAAGTATTGCGACAATCACATCGTCCGATTTTACAGCGTACCCAACGTGCGTAACTATCTCTACCATCAGGTCTATTTCAGCATGATGGGAAGCGTTCCGTGCCTCAGTCTGCACGAGGAGCCGCTCAGTTGGATACAGAACCGACTACTGAAACGTACTTTCGACATCGTCTTCTCCCTGCTTTTCCTCTGCACTCTGTTTATCCCGATATTGATCATCGTCACCATCGTCACCAAGATCACCATGCCGGGACCAATTTTCTTCAGACAGAAAAGGACCGGCATCGACGGCCGCGAGTTCTATTGCCTTAAGTTCCGAAGCATGAAGGTAAATGACGATGCCGACCTTGTTCAGGCCACGCGCGATGATCCGCGCACGACAAAATGGGGTGCCATAATGCGTAAAACGAGTATCGACGAACTTCCGCAATTCATCAATGTGCTATTGGGAGATATGAGCGTCGTCGGGCCCCGCCCCCATATGCTCAAGCATACGGAAGAGTACTCAAAACTCATCGACAAATATATGGTGCGCCACTTTATCAAGCCCGGCATTACGGGTTGGAGTCAGGTTAACGGCTACCGAGGAGAGACCAAGGACCTTGAACAGATGGAAGGCCGCATCAAGGGCGACATCTGGTACATCGAACATTGGAGCTTCGGGCTGGATCTGTTCATAATCTACAAAACGATTGTCAACGCCATTCACGGAGATAAGGAGGCATATTGAAAATTTACACATAGAACACTGATAATTATCAATTTAGTATTATGCTTAAAACTGCATTGATTACAGGTATCACCGGTCAGGACGGATCGTTCCTCGCCGAACTTTTGTTGGAAAAAGGATACGATGTCCACGGTACGATACGTCGTTCGTCGACCGATTACCGTGAACGTATTGCCCATTTGGAAGGCAAACCTCATTTTCATCTGCACTACGCCGATCTCGGCGATTCCATGAGTATCATTCAGGTCGTGAGCACTGTGCGCCCCGATGAGATATACAACCTTGCAGCCCAAAGCCACGTACAGGTTTCGTTCGACGCTCCGGAGTTCACCGCAGATGTCGACGCCACGGGTGTATTACGCATATTAGAGGCCGTACGTCTGTGCGGTCTTGCACAGACATGCCGCATATATCAGGCCTCAACATCGGAACTTTACGGCAAGGTAGAGGAGGTTCCGCAGAATGAAAAGACACCGTTCCACCCATATAGTCCATACGCCGTGGCCAAACTTTACGGCTATTGGATCGTAAAGGAGTACCGCGAAGCATATAATATGTTTTGTTGTTCGGGTATTTTGTTCAACCACGAGTCTGAACGCCGCGGCGAAACTTTCGTGACACGAAAAATCACACTTGCAGCTGCCCGCATAGCACAGGGCAAACAGGATAAACTCCTTCTTGGCAACCTGTCGTCGCTGCGCGACTGGGGCTACGCCAAAGATTATGTAGAGTGTATGTGGCTGATTCTTCAGAATGACAAGCCCGAAGACTTCGTGATCGCTACGGGCGTACAACACTCTGTCAGGGAATTTTGCTACCTTGCGTTCAAATACGTGGGCATAGAGCTTGAGTTTGTCGGCAAAGGTGCGGATGAAAAGGGTATAGACAAGGCCACGGGACGAGTCTTGGTCGAGGTCTCGGAGGACTTCTACCGTCCGACGGATGTCGTGAACCTTTGGGGCGATCCCTCAAAGGCCAAGAACCAATTGGGTTGGAATCCTACGAAGACTACATTCGAGCAGCTGGTAAAGATCATGGTCGATGCCGATATGGCTAAGGTTGCCGTTGAACGGGCCGACGAAGAGATACGTATGAATTTAGCCGAGTATCTGGAAAAGGGTATTGTAAAGTAAACCATAGGAGGAAAGTCATATGATGGAGAAAAACGCAAAAATCTATGTGGCGGGACATCGTGGAATGGTGGGTTCTGCCATTGTTCGCGAACTACAGCGTCAAGGATACACAAACATTATCACTCGTACGCACAAAGAGTTGGATCTGACACGTCAGGAACCTGTCGAGCGTTTCTTTGCCGAAGAGAGGCCCGAGTACGTCTTTCTCGCTGCCGCGAAGGTCGGCGGTATTGAGGCCAACCAGAGCGCATTGGCAGATTTCATGTACGACAACATGATTCTCGAGATGAATGTCATCCATGCCGCATGGCAGAACGGATGCAAAAAACTTGAGTTCCTCGGCTCGTCGTGCATATATCCGCGTATGGCTCCACAGCCGATGAAAGAGTCGTGCCTACTGACCTCGGCTTTGGAAAAGACCAATGAGGCATATGCATTGGCCAAAATTTCAGGTCTGAAGTACTGCGAGTTCCTGAACCGACAATACGGGACTGACTACATCAGTGTGATGCCTACAAACCTGTATGGACCAAATGACAACTACCACCCGACGCACAGCCATGTACTTCCGGCTCTTATACGCCGCTTTCATGAAGCCAAAGTGCAGGGACTTCCATATGTAACATGCTGGGGTGACGGCAGTCCGCTGCGTGAGTTCCTCTATGTGGACGATCTGGCCAACCTGTGTGTCTTCCTGATGAACAACTATTCTGGTAACGAGACTGTAAATGCCGGTACCGGCAAGGAGCTGACGATAAAGGCTCTTACCGAGTTGGTTGCAAAAGTTGTAGGATACACCGGAGAGATTCGCTGGGATCCCTCGATGCCGAACGGCACGCCTCGCAAATTGCTCGACGTTTCTAAGGCCAAGGCATTGGGATGGACCTACAAAACAGAGCTCGAAGACGGCATACGGCTTGCCTATGAAGATTTTCTTAATAACCCTGTAAGAGCAGAACGCTAATTTGACGCCATATGCAGCTTATTCTCTTATCGGGCGGGTCGGGAAAAAGGCTTTGGCCTCTTTCCAACGGTTCATACTCCAAACAATTTCTCCGCATATTGCCTGCACCCGACGGCACAAGAGAGTCGATGGTGCAGCGGGTTGTAAGACAACTCCGTGAAACAGGTATGGACGCAAGCATCACCATTGCGACAGGCGAGAGCCAACGGGATCCTATTCTAAGCCAATTGGGAGACTCCGTCCATATTGTCACCGAACCCGAAAGACGTGATACGTTCCCTGCCATTGCATTGGCATGTCTCCACTTGTATATGGAACAGAAGTGTGACAAAGATGAAGTTGTCGTTGTCATGCCTAGTGATCCATATACGGAGACAGGTTATTTCCGCACCATAGGACAGATGGCCGAGGCGGTCAAACAAGGTAAAGGAGACTTGGTGTTGATGGGTATCCGTCCGTTGTATCCGTCAACGAAATACGGTTATATTGTTCCAAAAAATAGTGAAGGGACATCGATCAAACAGGTACTTCGATTTACGGAAAAACCGAATGAAGAAACAGCCCGAGAATTGATCGCAGGCGGCGCTTTGTGGAACGGAGGTGTATTTGCTTTCCGCTTGGGATATATGCTTCATATCGTACAAGCATACGTACATGCCGAAAGTTTTTCAGAGGCTCGCTCCAGATATGCGGAACTACCCAAAATCAGTTTCGATTACGAAGTAGCCGAAAAAGCCCGTTTCGTATCCGTAGTTCCGTTCGATGGTCTCTGGAAAGATCTCGGGACATGGGACGCTTTATCCGAGGTATTGGAAGGCAACGTCGTGGGGAATGGCCTTTTGGATGAAACATCCAATAATACCCATATTGTCAATAAACTTGAAATACCCTGCATAGGCGTAGGATTAAAGGACATGATAGTTGCAGCAGCGCCCGACGGAATATTGATTGCAAACAAAAACAGTTGCGAACACATAAAACCATATGTGGAACGCATGGACGATATACCGCTATATGAGGAGCTACGTTGGGGAACCTACACGGTGATAGATCGTTTCATCTCACCTGACGGCAAAAGGACTACGACAAAACATCTGTTCGTGAAGTCCGGAAAGAGCACATGCGATATTGAACACCCGACCTGTGACGAAATCTTAACGTTCGTGGATGGAGACGGAAATATATCGATAGACGGTCAAATGAAACATGTAAAAGCAGGAGATGTATGTCACATACAAAAGTCTCAGAAACATCACATCGAGGCTGCCACCGATATGCATATCATAGACATCCTGCTTGACGAGACATCTGATGCGAATGGCGGCAAGTGATAAAAACTGCTATCATCAACTAACATATTGATGTTATTAGCATTAGACTATTGCAGGTCATTTGTTACGGAATGTGGTTTCAGATATAGGGAACACATAACTCATTCGGACGTAATATTGACAACAATATCAAATGTGTTGGCATAAGGCAAATAACCGGAATCGATATTCCGGTTATTTGCGTTTATGTCGGGATGGCACAATATAAAACAACAGCTTATCCCCTACTGTCAAACTGTAAAATTACGGCGGCAGCGTACAATCTCCCGAATCGAGACTTCCCCTATTGCAGTGTCGCACGGAGCACTTCGCCGCCGCATAAAATATGCATAAAAAACCGTTATGCACATATCGACGCCGCGCAGGACGCTTCGCCGACTTTTTTCTTGCAAAAACGTGGCTAAATTCATACATTTGCACCGTTTCGACCCTTACGGGCCCGCATGAACCAAATATATTTTTAGCCATATGTACAGCAGAAAGGTTGCATCACAACTCAAGGAGTTGGAGACTCCGTTTTATCTTTATGACATAAATCTTCTTCGGCAGACGCTCAACAGCGTGGTCTCGGAGTCGAAAAAATACAACTACAAGGTCCACTACGCCATTAAGGCCAACTATGACGACCATCTGCTGTCGATAATCCGCGAATACGGTCTGGGCATAGATTGCGCCAGCGCCAACGAGGTGCGCAAGGCCATAGAGCTCGGCTTCGACCCCAAGACAATAGTATATGCCGGTGTGGGCAAGCGCGACAAGGAGATACGCTACGCCATCGAGCAAAACATTCTGGCGCTGAACTGCGAGTCGATCGAGGAGTTGCAGGTGATCGACGACATTGCCGCCGAGATGGGCCGTAAAGTGGATGTCGGCCTGCGCGTAAACCCCGACATCGACCCCAAGACAAACCATTGCATCGATACGGGACAGGCCGACAGCAAGTTCGGAATAGCATATGACGAGATCCTCGAAAACACCGAGCTCATCAAGTCGCTCAACAATATCAACATCATCGGTCTGCACCTGCACATCGGATCGCAGATACGCGAGCTGCACGTATTCGAGAATATGTGCAACAAGGTCAATGCAATAGTCGAGAAGTTGCGTTCGCACGGATTCTCGTTCCGCATGGTAGACGTTGGAGGCGGTCTGGGAATCAACTACGACGTGCCCGAGAACGAACCCATACCCAACTTCGCCTCGCTCTTCTCGATCGTACACGAGTACCTCAACGTCGGCGACTGCGAAGTGCACTTCGAGTTCGGCCGTTCGATCGTCGGCGAGTGCGGCGAACTGATCACCCGCGTGCTTTTCAACAAGACCACAGCTACGGGACGGCGCCTGCTGATCGTCGATGCCAGCATGACGGAGCTTATACGTCCCATGCTCTACGGTGCATATCACAATATCGAAAACATCACCTCGCAGGACGAAACGCGCATGAAATATACCGTTGTGGGGACGGCATGCGAATCGACCGACGTCTTCGACGAGAATGTCAGCCTGCGCAAGAGCCGGCGCGGCGACCTGCTCTCGATAAAGTCGGCAGGTGCATACGGTCGCTCGATGGCCTCGCAATACAACCTGCACGACCTTCCGGCCGCAGTATACAGCGACTCGCTGCCATTCAAATAGCGACACTGCTCGAACGGTATTATTTATCCGACAAACGGTTGCCGCGGCAACATTCGTGCGTTGCGAACGCTTTGACAGCTCCCTTCGGGGAGCTATTTTCGTGTAAATAAATTGGTATCTCGCCAAATTTCATTATCTTTGAACGATCTTTTATACCGAAAGATATGAATATCGAATTTATCAAATCGGAATTTGAAAAACTTACCCTCATACTCCGTTCGTGGAAGGAGGGGCATAACATTTCGACCATCGAGCGCGACATCGTGCTCGACAAGCTCAAGAACATATACGATGCCGTCCGCTTTGCCGACGCCGACGCCGACGCCACCGCAACCGCCGTCACCACCGATTCTCATCCCGCAGGCGAGGCTGTCGCACAGCCGACTGAGAATGCGGTCCCACAAAACGCAACAGCAGCAACTGCCGCCGCAAGCAGCGACCCCGCCGACAACCAGCTCAACATCAACATCCGCGGTATCGGTACGATGAACAACAACGAACCGCTGATCGTCATCGACGGTCTGGTGTCGGACAACGCCAGCTTCAACAAGCTCAATCCCTCGGACATCGAGAACGTCTCGGTGCTGAAGGATGCCGGTACGGCCGCCCTTTACGGGT
>ENA-ORSL01003270-ORSL01003270.1-human-gut-metagenome-genome-assembly--contig:-NODE-3270-length-10683-cov-3.791871_pt1 | contig 10683 bp, 11 predicted proteins | sample MGYA00242190_ERZ509157 | MGnify/ENA primary metagenome ERZ509157 (study PRJEB26280, sample SAMEA2338664) | human gut metagenome | biome: human gut; feature: human-associated habitat; material: faeces... | reverse complement strand
CAATATCTTTTCCATATTCATCATAATTAGCATGCCCAGATATAGTTATAACATCATTTTTTACTACTATTTTTATCATATTATCTTTCTTCTATACTAGTTATTTTAACTTTAGTATATGGTTGTCTGTGTCCTTGTTTTTTGTGGTAGTTATTTTTTTGTTTATATTTAAATACTACTACTTTCTTTTGTCTTCCATGTTTAACAACTTCACCTTTAACAACTACATTTGTTAAATATGGTTTTCCAGCAACACCATTTACCATTAAAACTTTGTCAAAAACAACTTCTTTACCAGCTTCAGTATCTAACTTTTCAATATAGATTTCTTGTCCTAGTTCAACATAATATTGTTTTCCACCTGTTTCAATTATAGCTTTCATTTTATTACCTCCTTTATACAATAGACTCACCTTTAAGGTACTTACGTTTAAAACCTATTCAGAGTGGTTGAAAGACCGAGGTCTTACAAACGTTTAGATAATACCATATTTTTATGATTAAGTCAAATATTTTTATTGCCAAAACTATATTTTTAGCATACTTATAAAAAATGAAAATACTAATTATTTAGTACTTTCATTTTATTGTGAGATTAGTTTATAATGTTTTATTTTCTTTCTCGTGACTTATTACACCAACAAATTGTTCTGCCATACTTTCTAAATATTCTTTTTTTCTTAATTTTTCTAACCATCTTTCTGGTATGGACTCCATTCCATATATTATCCCATTAATTGATCCAGTTATGGCACCAATAGTATCTGTATCATTACCTAAATTAACTGCTCTTACTACTGCATTTTCATAACTACTTTCTTTTAAAGTACACCATATACTAGCTTCAAGTGAATTCACTACATATCCAGAAGATTTAATATTTTCCTCTTTAACAGAATATAAATCTTCCTTCAAAATTCTTCTATATTGATTCACACTTTCATTTGAATAATATTTGTCATAATCTATTTGCCTCAATAAATTTAATGCTTCAAACTTATCTATCCCATCTAACAAAAATGAAACATAATCAGAAAATATTTTACAACCTAAACAACTAATTTCATGTGCATGAGTTAGCGATGAAGCCTTATTAATCAAGTCTGTCTTTTCAGCTTCATCAAAATTTAAAAACTTTAAATAATATACAAAAGGTAAAATTCTCATCAAAGATCCATTACCATTTTCTCTTATTCCAGTAGCTCCACAATTTACTGCAACCTCTCCATGTTTGTATTTAGAAATAGCTTTACTTGTAGCAATACCAATGTCAAATAGTTCATTTGTTGCAGTGTATTTAGCATAATCTACCCATTCAGTAAATTTATGCATTATATCATCAAAATCTATTTCTTTATTTTGAATTATTGAATCCATTGCTGCAATCATGAGAGAAGTATCATCACTCCAAGTACCTTCTGGCACCAAATGACTACCATACCCCATCATTTCTTTTACTGGATGAGATTTCAATCTTTCCCTCAACAGGTACTCCAAGAGCATCACCAACAGCAAAACCAATTATTCCAGATTTCATTTTTTCAGTCATCATGTTCACTCTTACCTAATTCGCCTGGGAGTATCATCTTGATTAGATTTTTCATTATTTAAACGAGAGTTTTTAAGTTCTCTCATTATTTCTTCTCTTCTTTTTAGCATTTCTTTAATTCCTTCTTCCAATTCTTCTCCATTTTTTTCATCATTTTTTAAAATAAACTCTACTTCTGGAAATTCTTTTCTATCTTCTTGCATACGTAACACTTCCTTTCTTAAATTATATTATAACACATTTTACTACAATCTTATCATTACCATTTGTATCTACTGCTGGAGGTAGTATCTCAGTTATTCTAAGAGTTGTGTCTCTTGCTAATAAAAGTTCATTTTCCAAATTATAAAAGCCTGATATTTGATTTATGTAAGCACCTTTAGTACCTGTTGGTGCTGTTATGTCTAATACAACTGGATAATGCGATGAATTTGCGAATGATGTATCATATCCAGGTGATGTACTCATATATCCTAAATCTCCAAATTCTTTTCCTTCTAGAGTTTTGATACTTGCATAAACTTCATCAAGATTGCTCATATCAAAACTAAATAATGCACCATACTTCTTCATGAAAGGTTTGATAAAAGAACGTACTGATATACCTCTAAACAATTGGGTTGTACACTCTAATCCACCATACCTTTCTATTGCAGAATCCATATATTCAATAAATTTATGAGCATCTATGCCATCTATATCCCCATTAATTTTTTTAGTTCTTAACATGCCATTAACAAGTTGTGCACCGTTACCACAATATTTACATAATGCCAAAATTTCTTGTTCTGATAATGTTGATAAATATCTACCAGATATAGTATTTTGTAAAAAGTTTTCAAAATCTAGTTTTTTCTTTCCATTAAGTTCAGAAAGTATTTGTGTTGCTGTTTTTCCACTTTCAAACATTTTATGAATATCATAACCAGCATCACCATAGTATTTTCCTAGTTCCTCAACTATTTTTGTTTTGTATTTATCTCGGCAAAACTTAAGAATACCTTGTTCACCTACATTAGGTGTTATTGATACATAATCTTTACCTATATTAGATGCTATATCAGTACTAGTTAAGGTTCCATCCATAGATGGTTCACTATATAAATCATTAAGTGAATATTCCATACTAGCTACAGATCCTACTTCACTAAATGGTTGTGAAATAAAATCTGATGTTGTGGCATCTGTATTTGGTTTTCCAAACTTAGATTTAATTTTCTCTACTAATGAACCCTTTAATTTTCCAGTAGGTGTTGGTGGAGCTATTTCTCCTGACTCAATTTCTTTCATAATAGTTTCAAAAGCACTTTCTTCGAGTTTTGTTTTTAGTTCAGTTATACTCTCTGTTGTTTTTACACCTTTTTCTTTTAATAGTTCTAACATTTTTTGTGCATCTGTTTTAGTGAATGTCCCTGAATCTAGCCCAACTTGTACTTGTGTTACTATCTCACCATATTTGCTAGCTATTTTATTGCTTATTACTACCGGCGTCTCGCCATCTAACACTCCTGCCCTATTTAATATAACTTCTCCTGGTTTTAATTTCTTTGTGGCATCTATTAATGCTTGTACTTCTTGTGTTGTATTCAAATCTAATCCTGATTCCTGTGCATCTATCATTTTTTGTATTATTTCATCTACCGTTTTTAAATATGAGTTCCCACCAGAAATTGCTTCTTCAGATAGCATATTTTTTAAAGCATTTGCATCAGAAGCTAAACTCTTTTCTTGAGCAAAATATTCTTCTAGCCAGTTAAGTTCATTAATTTTTACCCCAGTTAAAGTTGAGTTTGGTGCAACATTATCACTAGCATTCACTTCCTTTTGTGACTCTAGTGTTGGTGTATCAAATAAGTCTTCCATCTTATAATCTTGGCTAACTTTTTGTTCTGCTTGTTTTACTACATTATCACTTAAATCTGGCGCAAAATAATCTTCCATTCCAATTTTTACTACATTTTCTTGTAGATTTACATCTACGTTCTTGCTACTATCTAATGTTGGTGATGGTGGAGTTATTTTTTCAGACATAACTTCTTCTACAACAGCAGCACCTGATTCCACTATGCTTTCTCCAAGGCTTGAATCTACAGTTTCTTTAGATACATCAGCTTCTGCTACTGTACCTGCATCAGTTACTTCTGATATTATACTATCAACTTTTCCTTTGATATTTTCTATAACTATATTTTTGGCTGTAGTTATATTATTATTTATATCAAAATTCATATCACTTCCAAGTGTTCTTCCAAAGAAATTAATTGTATGTCTTACTCCATCTATTGTTGTTTGATATGGGAATGCTATCATTTTTGCTATTCCACTTACTACTTTTCCATTAAACACATTATCTTTAATAACTTCTATTCTTCCTGCAAATTGATTTATAAATTCAGATGTTGTTATAAACATATTGTGTCCGGCTTTTGTTAGTATATTTGTATCTGCATTTATTTTACCGCCTATTTTATTAATTCCCTTTGATATTGTATTTATATCATATATTCTATTTTCTATAAATGATTTTGATAAACCTCTTATTACATATCCTTTGTGAACATTTGATTTTATTATAGTTATCTTTTCACTTAGAATTTGTTTTAAGTAACTACTTATTCCACTTACTGTACCCGTACTACTTTCTGTTACTGTACCTGCATCTGTTACACTACCCCTTGCTGTTCCATGTTCATTAGTATTTATCCTACGTCCTACAGTATCAGTACTTACATTTTCATTTGTATTAACTGTTGTACCAGTAGTAGTACTTCCTGTTGTAGTAGTTCTTACTCCAGACATTACACCGGACATAGATGCTGCCCCTACACTTGCTGCAGAAAGTGTTTCGCTAGTTGTATTAGTATTTGTTTCTTCTGTTGCATTAACATTTTCTCTTGTATTAACACCAGTTTCTTCTGTTGCATTAACATTTTCTCTTGTATTAACACCAGTTTCTTCTGTTACATTAACATTCTCTCTTGTATTAACGCTAGTTTCTTCTGTTACATTAACATTTTCTCTTGTATTAACGTTAGTTTCTTCAGTTGCGTTAACTTTTTCTCTTGTATTAACACCAGTTTCTTCAACTACATCACTATTCTCAGATACATCAATAATCTCAGCATCTTCTTTTATTTGTGTGTCTTTTCCTGATTCTATTTGTTCAATTTTCTCTCTTACACCTATTTCTTCATTAAATACAATTTCTCCAGTTGATTCTATAGTAGGTTTTCCAATATATACATAATCTCCATCTTTATTTGCATTAATTGCTCTTGTTATTTCACTTTCTATAGTAGCTGGATCTGTAAATATTGAATCATAATTTATATTACTATTACTATATACTGTTACTGTTTTATAATTTCCATCTGCATCTTTATATACTGCTGTATATTTATATAATTCATCTGTTTCTCTTACTGGATTTGATACAACCATATCATCTGATAATGTTGTGAATACTGAATTCATTCTTGTATTGTACATATTGTTTATTACATTTGCCACATCATGAATATTTTCACTAAAGTTACCATTATTTTTCATATTATGTATTTGTTCTATTAGTGAATTAATCTTTTCTTTTGATAATGAATCTATATCTGGATTTGCTAGCATTTGCTGTAAACTTGACTCTGCACTGTTAAATAATGAATTCATAAATCTACTTTGTACTTTTGCATCACTAAATGATATTTCAGTTATAGTTTCTGGTGATAATACTCTTGAGACTGAATCACTTATATCTATTATTCCGGATGAACCATCACCTAATACATCTGTTTCTATTACTTCTCCATCTAAATTTATTTCAAGTTTATTATTATTTATTTTTGCACTATCTAGTATATTGTAAAGTGCTTCATTAGATAATGTTATTGTTTCTCCACCAATTCTTATTTGTGATGAACCATCTTTTATATTACTTAAACTATCTATTAAATCTGGTACTGGATGAGCATTTCTTGCATCTTCTGCCATTTTACTACTTATCGTATTTATTATTTCGTCTATAACTTCAACCTTAGAATATGTTGATCCTTCCATATTTATCATGTGTGCTAAAGCTGCATTTGCATATTCTTCTACGTTTGGAAACAATTTATTTAAATTACTTAATGAATCTAGTTGTGTATTAAATCTATTAACGTTTCTTCCTATTTCTGCTCCACCCATAAATATACCGGTAAGTGCTGATATTAAGAATGTTTGTGCTAAACTTTTTAGGCTTACATTTTCTTTATATACATCTTTTAGTTCATAATCACTTTTATATGTCATCCATTGCCATATAGGATCAAGTAGGTCTGATGTTACTTCTTCTACACCTTCACCTACTCCTTTAACAAATAAGTTTTTAGATATTTGTGCAATTAGGTTATCTGATAATTTTGGACTTATCTTATACATTATTTTATCTAGCCTACTAGCTACTGCATTATCAAGCCATCCTTCACCTATACCTGCAACTCCACTAAACAATTTTTCAGTAAGCATTTCTGTTGCTGCTGATAGTGTTGCATATTTTACACCTTGTTCATATGTTGCTCCATCTGCATATGCTCCTTCTGCTGCACTTCCAAATGCACTTATACCTAGTGCTGCTGAACTTGCTGTTGCACCAATTGATAATGTTCCAAGTGCTCCTAATGAAACTCCACCTGGAATAAGTGATAATGCTATTGGTATTGCCATTCTTCCTATTTGTAAACTTACTTGTCCTAAAATGCCATCATGTTTTATTAGGCTATATTGTTCTATTTCTTTATACCAATCTTTATCATATATTTTATTTTGAAAGAAGTCATTTACATAACTTATTGCTACTTCATCCATTGTATCAAATTGTTTTGCTGCATTTCTTAATGTATTTAAATCTATATTATCAAGATTTGAATAATCGCCTGTCTCTATTGCTTCTTCTACTGCTTTACTATATATTGTTGATGATGAACCATATTCATTTTTAAATTTATTCTCAATATATAATTTGAATTCGCCCATCGGATCATAACTTTCATTATTTTTTTGATACCATTCTTGAAACTCTTTTTTATATTCTTCACTTTGATAATATTCGCTCCAATAATCTTTAAACATTTTATTAACATCTTGTGTATGCTTAAATGGCGATACTCCTTCACCTTTAAGCCATTTCCCTGTATTTTGTATAAAGTCACTTGCGCCTAATGTTAAAGTAGCATCATATACTCCTTCTCCAAATCCAGCAAGTCCTTGAGCAAATGTAAGTGCTAAAACTCCTACATTTAAAACTCCACCTGTTGTAAGAGTAATAAATCCATTTCTTGCTATTTCTTCTAAACTTTGTCCTTCTTTTGCAACTTCTTCTAATGCTGCTCTTTGTGCATCTAATTGTTCAGAATATGATAATTTACCACTAGTTTTCAATTTATCTAGTAAGGCATCATCTTGTACCATGCCATTTAATACTTCCCACTCGTGCAATAATCTTTCTTCTTCTTTTTTATTTGATGCAGAACCAATATATTCTTGTTTATTTTGTTCTAATTCAGCTTTATATTGATTTAATACTTCAATTGACAAATTGTTTTTAGCATCAAATGACATCATCTTTTGAGCAATTTGTGTTTCATTATAAACACCCTGTGATACAAGTTTATTATAAAGTGTATTTCTTTCATCAACTATTTTCTTCATATCACCAGTTAACATTATTCCATTTTCTTCACAGAATAATATATACGCACTTTTTGCCATTGCTTCATCTTCATATGCTTCTAAATACTTATTATATAATTCTTTAGTACCTTCTTCTGTGTTATAGTACTCTTTTATTTGTTCTTCTGTTAATTCTACTGGCGTAGTATTTTTTACATCATAATATAATTCAACAAATGATTTATCACTATTTTTTGCTTCTAGTAATATTTTTCTTCTTTGTTCTATATTCTCTTTTTTTGTTTCATCTAAAGCGCCAGAATTTTGTAATTCAGTTAACTCAAAATCAAGTTTTTGCAATTCTTCTTCTATATAAAAATCTTTAATTGAATTACCCCATGCAACATACGCTGCTAGTAAGTAATCTGTTTTTTCTTTTAGTACATCTAATATTTTGTTTGCAGAATTTAATAATAATGCTCCATTTATATCATTTGGTATATCTGCTACTCTTATTTGATTTGCTATACTTGTTACTGATTCATTAAAAATACTGCATCCGCTCATAAAATCATATGTTGCCTCTGCAAGTGCATCACAATCCCATTTTATTGCTCCTTCACTTGGTATAGAGTAATCTTCATAATTACTATTATGGTAATTTTGATTATTTTGTGTATGAGTTTGCGCATTTTTGTTTGTAACACTTTCATTAGTATTATCATTACTAGATGTAATGACATCATAAAAAGAATTGTAAACTTCTTCATTAACAGAAAAAGTTGTTGTGCCATCTTCTAAAACAGAAACATTACCAATGTATATATCTGCTAAACCAGGGTGTTCATTAAGTTCTTCTATTAATTTTTTTACAAATTTTTCTTTATTTATCTTATCTAAATTCTCTACAAAGTTCTCTAAATATATATTAAATCTACTAGTTACATCATTATCAGTAACTTCTATTAAATACTTGTATAAAGTAATACTATCATTTACTAAAACTTTATCTTTATATGTCATAGTTGTATTTGAAGATAATTGTGCAAATTTAATGCTATCATTTTTCATTTTACAATTACCTCCGCTCTTTTTTACTTATTATTTTTCGATTCTTCCTGTTTTTTTCTTTGTTCCCATTCCCATGCTTCACGCGCTAAAGCATCTCTATACTCTTGATTTAAATATTCTAAATCAACTTCTAAATTCTGTATTTTCTTATCTATTTCTATAATAGATTCATTAAATTGTGCTATTAAACTTTTTATTTCATCTGCTATTTCTTTTGTATTTCCTTTATCTGGTGTATTGCCTCCAACACTAAGACCCGTTTGTAATTTTTCCGCCGCCGAATAAAATTTAGTTACTATATCATTAAGAGGATCTATTATGCTACTGATGAGACTTTCTCTACATTTATCAATTTCTTTTTTTACTTCATTGATTTTTCCTAATATCGTACTTGATGACATTACTTTTTCTCCTCAAATATCTTTGTAATCTCAGGATCTACAAACTCGTATTTATCACTTTTCTTCTTTAAGAAATCATCAAACAAAGCATATCTTTTACTTACACAACCTAAAAAAGTAATTATTCCTATATCTTCATGATTAAAAAGAGACATCGAATCTAAGTCAAGTAGTCCTTCTGGAAATGGTACTGCTATATAATCATATGTTTTTCCGTCTACTACTCTTTGATATCCCATTATCATCATTGTTTTTATTCCTTTATTAAGCATTACTATTGTACCGCATGGTAAATATTTATCAAATTTCTTTGGATCATAAGCCTTCATACACTCACCTATTTTATATATAAAATTATATCACTTTACACTTTCTATGTCTATATTTTGAAAGAAAAAACCATCGCTAAATGATGGTTTTGATTATTTGCAATTTACAAATACATTATCAGCGTAAACGTATTCTCCATTTGCAGTAATTGGATTATTATAAAAAGTATTGCATTCTATTGTTAGTGGTGTTAACGGAAATATAATCTTTGTCAACTGATTATAAGCAAATGCATAATTACCTATACTTGTAACGCTACTAGGAATTGTTACTTCTGTTAGTTTATTGCCAAAAAATGCATCTGCACCTATGCTTTTAACAGTATTTGGTATCACTACTGAAGTTATTCCTAAACCTTTAATAGTAATCTTCAATTTATGAATTAGTGTTTTATTGTCAATATATAAATAGGATGTTTCTACTTTCTTAGTATTACTTATATTGGTTGGTGCTACTCCTCTTGATGTAAATGCATTATCTGCAATTGCAACTACCTTCTTATCATCTATCTCACTTGTCAAGTTTACAATTATTGACAAAGCAAAAAGAATGCATATTTGCATTCCGTTTATTATAGTATATATATTAACTATTTAGTAATTCATCAGCTTTTCCTGCAATAGCAGCATCTGCAGCTTTATATGTTTCTACAGTATTACTTAAGAATCTTGAATATCCTTCTATTGCTGTGTAGAATGATTCAAATTTAGCTGCTAATGATTTAAATTTTGCATATAATTCTTCTGCTGCTGCACTTTTCCATGTGTCTTCAGTATTCACTCTTTGCATTTTTTGTTCTACTTCTGAAAGTATTTCTCTCATCTTTTTTGATGATGCACTTAGTGAAGCTGATGTTGCCATTACTTGTTCGTAACTTATCTTCTCTATCATTATTTCCTCCTATTATAATCTTCCTGCGCTACTTCTTACTTCTTCTTGTACTCTTTCTATATTTGCTGCAGTGTCTACTAAGAATTGTCCATAGTTTCCTATTGCTTTTCCTAGTGCTTCAATAGCCTCTTTATATTCATTTACTTTATTTACGTATTCTTGGTTGTCTGCACCTTGCCAATTTGCACCTAAGTTTTCAACTTCTCTATATATAGTGTTTACTTCACTTTGGTATTCACCTGCGTTTGCTAGCACTTCATTTCCTAGTGTTCTTAACGCACTTGTATCTGCTGATATATTCATACCTTCACCACCTTTCCTATATTAATATTATTTTAGAACCATTAATTATCTTTGATTCTTTTACAGTAATATTTATATCGTAAACATTACCTGTAGTCTCATCTATTATTACCGATCCTTCTTTAGCCGGATAATAACCATTTGTTGATTCTTTTATAGCTTTTTCTAATAACTTAATTACTGATGATATTCTTCTATTTACTGGTATATATACTTCATACCTTTCTTCTATTAAAGGTACAATTACTTCTACTAATACTTTATTATTCATAATTATCACCTTCATAACTACCTTCAGTTAAGAATTTTGTAAGAGTTGGCATTCCACGCTTTACAACATATCCAAAACCATTTGGTATATCATCTTGTAACTCTTTAGTTATTCTAGAAATTTTTAATGTATATTGATTAGCAATACCATTACCTAACCAAATACCTTCACTATTTTTAGCAACACCCTTATACCAATTATCATACTCTATTTTCTTAAATACA
>ENA-ORSL01003264-ORSL01003264.1-human-gut-metagenome-genome-assembly--contig:-NODE-3264-length-10701-cov-7.369622_pt1 | contig 10701 bp, 10 predicted proteins | sample MGYA00242190_ERZ509157 | MGnify/ENA primary metagenome ERZ509157 (study PRJEB26280, sample SAMEA2338664) | human gut metagenome | biome: human gut; feature: human-associated habitat; material: faeces... | reverse complement strand
CCCGATGCCAAACACCGGCAGGAAACCCGTCTGCTCTGTCTCCAAGTAGTTCAGGTAGCAGCCGACGGCGCTGATCCCACCGGTCGGGACAAAGGGGAAATCCTCCGCATCCAAGCCATAGTCCCGCACAGACCGCTTTACCTTTTGCTCAAAGCCGTAGGATGACAGTGGCCGATTGCACAGCACGGTGCGGTCATCGAGGAACCGCGCCATGCCGTCGGCGTGGCCGGTCATGTCGCTTTTCAGAGAGGGAATGATCAAAACCTCCGCCTCCAGCAGCTCCGAAAGCTCATGCACCAGCGCGGCAGACGGATACTCCGGGTTTTCGGAAAAGACGCGGTCGCTGATCAGGACGCGCGCCCCGGACGGCGAGAACACCACGTTCCCGCCGTCCAGATTGATGTCGGAGTACAGGGGCGTCAACGCCAGCTGCGGCGCTATATCGCGCAGAAAGTCCGTTCGCAGCTCCGGGCAATCCAGGAGGTACGACGGCTCATAGCGGAAGGATACCAGCTTTCCGGAGCCTGTCCGCACCGGCATGAAGTCCCGCACCCAAACGTCCCGTGTGCCATCCAGCAGCGCATAGGGGACATCGTGCGCCGCCAGCGCCGTGAACAGCGTCTCTGCGTCAGACGGATACTGCCGCGGAAGAAGAGCGGAGATGTAGATCATATGTAACCCTCTACTATCCTTCTATTTTTACTCGGCTTCAACGAGTTCAAAGTTCAGCTTGCTTTCTTCCTCAATCCCAATTCTGCTTTTGCATGTATATTTGGACGATACTGATATTTCAACCAAAGTCACATCACAGCCGCAAAGTGAAAACTTCCCGTGGCAGTCGCTATAATCTGGCTTTGTTTTATACAGATGGAGTTCTTGCGCTATTCCATCTGGCTTAAAGGTTACGCCATTTTCATCTTTAATGCCCTTGATGAGGACATTATCAGAATGCACACTGTCGTTAACGGAAAGCAATAACTGTCCTCCGTATACGCACCATGTTCCGGGTTTGGAGAAAAGTGGGGCAGAAACATCCGATTGTGCCGCGGATTTGGATTTGCCTGCCCCGTAACAAATTAGCTTCCCCCTCTTGTCCTGTTCATCGTGGTAGTATGCCTCGGTTTCGGTGATCCAATAACGGTGTGCGCCATCTTTGCCGCGATAGAGGATAGTACCGCCAAGCAAATCCTTTGCAACTGCTGCCGCGTCACGCTCAAAAAACTTCTCATTCAATGTTATAGTGGTACCCATCGTGCATTCTCCTTCTCATCATATTATTCTGCGTGCCATTGCCTGTACGTCCATTATAAGAGCCGTTGCCGAAAAACGCAAGTTCACCCATTTTTTGGAACTTTTTCACCAATTCAGCCGCTGGTTGCGCCAGCGGATGCGCTCCGCCGCGTAGCGGCGATACCACCTTGCCGCCTCCTTGTAATGCTTATCCGCCTCGTAGATCCCCGCCAGCCGCGACATGGCGGCATCGCTGCCCGCCTCGGGGCGCCCCGCTGATACCAGCGGATGCCTTCTGCCCGGTCACACGCCACATCCCGCCCGTAATAGTATCGATGCCCCAGATGCAGCATCCCGATGGCGTCGCCGCCCACCGCCGCCTCGTAATCGGCCATAAAGCTATCCTCCCGCTCCTGTGCGTCCAGCAGCGCGTCCACCGCCGCCGCGTAGGACTCGCACTCGAAGTACAGCCGAAGCCGGGCATTCTCCGCCTCACCCACAGGGTCAAAAGCGCTCATTACATCGGAAGTCACATTGTTCTCTGCCCGCTTATACCAGCGGATAGCCTGCGGGTAGTTGCGCTTTGTACCGCAGCCGTGCTCACAGCACCATCCGGCGGCGAACTGCGCCTCGGTAAAGTTGTGGGCTCCTGAGCGCTTGAATAGATCGAATGCCTTTGCCATAGCGTCGGGCGTGCCGCTGCGGATATGTGCCAACGCCTGCGCGAACTGTGCGTCCGCCGCCCGTCGCCGTCCGGCGATCTCCCACAGCTCCGCGTACACACGGAGGGCGGGTGAAAAAGTAACATCCATGGTCATTTCCTCCTGCAATGTGATTTGCGGTCAGTGTAGCACCTTTTTTTATAAGACCTAAATATTTATATTATTTTCGGCGGTTTGGGGGTAGAAATCGGCCTCCACCGCCCATTTTTTCGTGTGCAGGCAGCAAAAACCGCCGCATTTAATGGGCATAACGCTGCAAATATGCCGATTGCGGATGTGCTGGATTGTGCATCTATACGAAATTTTGCAGAAAACCGCCTTTTGACCTATATATGCTTATATAAATTAGGTCTTAATTATATGGGTGCTATACTGGCGGCAAAATTCGAAAAGGAGATTTTACCATGAACGCATTTGACAAGGTCATCGGATACAAGGCCACCAAGCGCGAGCTGCTGCAGCTGTGCGATATGCTCCGCAACCGGGAGATCTATGAGGAGATGGGCGCCCGCCTGCCCCATGGACTGCTGCTGTATGGTGACCCGGGCTTGGGCAAGACACTTTTGGCAAGGTGCTTTGTGGAGGAGAGCGGGCTGCACACCATCACGGTACGCCGCGACAAGGGCGGCGACGCCTTTATCGATGGAATTACACAGGCCTTTGCCAGCGCGAAGACAAAAGCACCGTCCATTGTCCTTTTGGACGACATGGACAAATTTGCCAACGAGGATGATACCCACTGCGACGCACCGGAATACGCCGCCGTGCAAGCAGGTATCGACGATGTGAAGGACGCCGGTGTGTTTGTGATCGCCACGGCAAACGATATCCGCAAGCTGCCGAGCTCCCTGCGCCGTTCCGGACGGTTTGACCGAAAAATCGGACTTCAAGCGCCCACGGCGTCCGACGCGGAGGAGATCATCACCCATTATCTGAAAACGAAACGGGTTTCGGACAGTGTCAACATGGAAGACCTGACGAGGATGATGCGCTATAATTCCTGCGCCGAGCTGGAGACTATTTTGAATGAAGCGGCGGTTCGTGCGGCCTTTGCCCGCAAGACCGGCATCGACATGGAGGACATGGTGAGTGCGGTGCTGAAGCAGCAATATGGCGCGCAAGAGGATATACCTCGCGTTTCGGATGAGGTTATCGAAAAGGTGGCACTTCACGAGGCGGGGCATCTGGTGGTATGCGAAGCGCTGTGCCCCGGCAGCGTCGGCTTTGCCTCCCTGCTTCCCTCCGACGAAAACCGGTGCGGCGGCTTTATCCACTGCTGCAAAGGTGTCTCCGATTCGCAAAGCGCCATCATCGCCCTGGGCGGCAAGGCCGCCGTGGAGATGCGGTATGCGGGGCAGGTCGCGGAGGGATGCAGCGACGATATCGCCCGTGCGGTCAACTGTATCCGTGAGGCGGCAGCCAAGGAGGGGACACTGGGATTCTCCCTGCTGAATGTCGAAAGCGATTCCTCCAGCAATATGTCCGAAAGCCTGAATGCCCGCAGCGAGGCGGCGGTACAGGCGGAGCTGGAGCGGTACTACGGCAAGGCAAGGGCGCTCCTTGCTCAAAATGAGGCGTTTCTGAAAGAGATCACAGAGGCGCTGGTCATGAAGAAGACCCTGCTCTATTCCGATATTCAGGCTATCCGCGGCACCGCTGTAAAGAGAAACCCTGCGGTGACCTGCGAGGCGGCTTCAAGGTATGACGCGGCGGAGATCGAGAATTCCCCGCCGGAGGATCCAGAGGAGGCGATGCGCCAGAAGATCATGCGCAAGCTGGAGGAGGCGGAGCGACGGCACTGCTCCTGATGCTTCAGGAGCGCGCCGTGGAGGACAAGCCCGTCGCGCATTGGCGCACAATAGGACCAAAATTTCTTTGCTGACGAAACATGGGGAGGGTGCGGTTCCACTGAACCGCACCCTCCTTGTATTTACGACTCCTTCAGCCACCGCTGGAAAGCCTCCGCGGTGATAGCTCCCTCGTCGCATTTCTTTTTCTGCTCTCTGGCCTGCTCGCTCCACGCATAAAACTCGCTGTCGCTGATACGACCGGCCTTGATCCACGCAAAGCGGCGTTTGTACTCCCTGCGATAAACCTTGAACACCGGATCGTCCGCCTGCTTCAGCGTCCACTGCTGGAATGCCCCCATCGCACGGCAGCTGGACTGACCGTCGAGCGGTGTGCGGTCGCAGTACTCTGCGCTGACACGGCCTGTCTGGGCAAAGTACCGCCCGCAGTTTTTGCAGCGACGCACGGTGATATTGCGCTCCACGCAAGTCTGCAAAGAAAAGCTGATCATATCCGCCACGGTGTTCGCATATAGCACCGGCGCACAAGCGTCACCATCCACCGGCTCGAAGCGCGTGGTCAGCAGACGGAACGGGAACAACTCCGGGTCGCTGGGCTGGTCGGGCTGGTCGAAATGATAGTACCGCATGACTTGCCGGCTGGGCTCGCGCCCGGCCTTGTCTATATCCAGTATCAGCGCGAAGAAACGCTGGATCCGCTTTTGGTACAGCGGCAGCTCCTCCGGCAGTGACCGCAGCTCGTCCAATGCGCCCGATACCGCAGCCTCGGTGTTCCCGAAGCCTACGGAATGAAGGTAGAACCACTTGGTATACAGCACGCGGAAGAAGCTGTGCATCTCCGCCAGCGCTCCCAGCCTGACCATGGCGTTGGTCACGCGCTCGCGGTCGAGGCTCTCCAAGTCATCGGAGATGCACCGCAGCGCGACGGCAACCTTCCCGATGTCCAGTTCGGTGAAGGACAGCAGCGACTCCAAAAAAGAAAATATCTTTCGCTGCGACGGTGCTCCCTGCGTGCCGAAAGCATCGCTCTCGATGACCTCATGCCTTCCGGGGAAATACATTTTACAGTACCACATAACGCCCTCCAATTATGGACTAATTGTAAATAATGCTCGACAGTGTTGACGGATCATGCCGCCTCTGTTATGATAGGCTCAAGCTAAATGTCTAATCTAAATTGCAATTAGTCTACACCGTTCGCGCAGCTATGTCAACAAAAATCGGAGGTATGTATTGAACTTGCAAAACAACAAACTGAAAAACTTCACACCACTGCCCAATGAGATATTCTCTCTGCACTTAAGCACCGGTGAGCTGGCGACCTACGCTGTGTTGATGCGGCTGGAAGACCCGCGCACCTACGAGTGCTGGCCCAGCTACGAAACCATCGGTAAAGCCATCGGCAAAAGCAAGAGCTCCGTCAAACGCTACGTGGCGGGGCTGGTAGAAAAGGGGCTCATCACCGTAGAGCCGACGTCGGTCATCATGCGGAACGGGCTGAAGAAAAACGGCAACCTGCGTTATCACATTCGCCCCATCCGTGAGGCGGTGGAGTGGTACACACAGCACCAGCTCTACCTCGCCGAAGCCGCCGCCGAGCGACAACGGGTGCAGCGGAGACTGTCGGCGCAAGCCGCAGAACCGCCGCATTCGCCCCTATGAGCCACTGCGTGACCTCGCAGGGCGGAACAAGTGTCACAGGACGCTGGGAGTCGGGGAAAGCGGAGCATCGCGCCTTCGGCGCGATGGCAAGTTTCGCGTTTGTGGTACGGTTTTCGGCCCCTGGCCGAAACCGCTCCCCGAACGCTGCATGCGGGCTAAGCCCACACCCCTTTTCATGGAGGAGCAACGTATGAAGAAAGAAGAATTTATCCGCATCCGCGTAGCGGGGTGGCAGAAGAAATACATCTCGCTCCAGGCGGAGAAGGCGCATAAGTCTCTCAGCCAGTATGTGCGGGACGCGGCCATGGACAAGGATGTGACGGTCATTGACGGCGTGGATGACCTCATCCGCGAACTGCGTCGGCAGGGCAATAACCTGAATCAGCTGGTCGTCATGGCGCGGCAGGGTCATGTCGAGCTGGTCAACATGGAGCCGTTCATGGAGGTGTATGAAAACACATGGCAAACGTTAAATTCATTGCTGTCTCGCGTGGGCTGAGGGGCATCGTTGACTATGTCACCAACCGGGAAAAGACGGTGGAGCAGCTTATCAGCGGCGTCAACTGTGTAGCGCGGACGGCGGTGCCGGAATTTGAGGCGGTGAAAAAGCAGTTCCGCAAAACGGAGGGCCGCGGCTACTACCACATCGTGCAGGCGTTCGCGCCGGATGATCCGCTGGACTTCACAACGGCGCACGAGCTGGGCGTGAAGCTGGCGGAGCATTTTGAGGGCTACCAGTGCATCGTGGTCACCCACATGAACACCGCCCACATCCATAACCACATTATCATGAACTCCGTCAATTTCGAGACGGGCATGAAATTCCATCAGTCCGCGCGGGAGATGCAGCAGGTCAAGGACTACTGCAGCCAGCTCTGTCAGGAATACGGCTTATCCGTCACGGAGTCCAAGGCTGACCCGTTCCGCATCCCGACGTGGAAGAGGCGGCTGACGGATCATATCAAAGAGGCTATGGAGCAGAGCCGCACACAGCAGGAGTTCGTTGCGTATATGAGTGCCTACGGCTACGATGTGAAATGGGAGCCGAATCAGAAATATATCACCTACACCACGCCGGAGAACATCCGCTGCCGGGACAGCAAGCTGTTCGACCAGACGCTGAAGCGCGAGAATATGGAGCTGTACTTCCGGCTGGGCGGCGCGGATTATCTGCAAGCCTGCCGGGAAATTGCCTATGACCATCGTGAGCCGACACCCACACTGGAGGATGCCGTCTGCGGCATGGCGGGTACAGTGGCTGCCATCTGCGCCCTCTGCGAGGACGAGGACAGCGAGGTCAGCGACCTCGCCCGTGAGCTGTATTACAGCAGCCTCTTGCTGCAGGAGCTGGTGGAGTGGTATCAGTCCCGCCGTCAGGAACAGGAAAATTACGAGGAAGAATATGAGCAGTATCACGGTTTCGATATGACCATGATGTAAGGAGGAGCGAATGAACGAATGTACCTATAAGAATTACGACGAGCTGCCCCTGATGCTGAACGTCGTACAGGTGGCGGCGGTGCTGGGCATCTCCCGCGCCGGAGCGTATGAGTTAGTTCACAGCGAGGGCTTCCCGGCGCTGAAGATCGGCAGCCGCATCGTAGTGCCGAAGGACAAGCTGCGGGAGTGGATCGACGCCAACACGGCGCAAAAATGACCACGCTGTAACCAAAGAATACCCCCGCTGTGCAATTGATAACTTTCTCTTAACTCTGCCCATCTCCGATAGCTATTAAGGTCGGCTTGTGGTATGTGTGTTGACTACCAAGAAAAGGAGTTGATACCATGCCGAAGAAACGTGCAAATGGAGAGGGGAGTCTGCGCAAGCGGAAGGACGGCCGCTGGGAGGGCCGCTACACCGCAGGCTGCGATCCCGCCACCGGCAAGCCCATCCACAAGAGTGTCCTCGCCAAAACCCAATCCGAAGCCAAGGAAAAGCTCAAGCAGGCCATTGCGGAGGCTGAAAAGCTGGACATGAGCCGCGCCAAGTCCTACACGCTGGGCGCGTGGATCAAGCTGTGGTATGAGGTCTACGCCGAGCCGCGTCTGCGAGAGAAAACCAAGCACTACTACCTCAACTACATTGACAACCACATCGTTCCCGAGCTGGGCAACACGCCGCTGGAAAAACTGACCACCATCCAGATCCAGAAGTTCTACAACGACCTGCAAAAATCCGGCCGCATCCAGCGGTATACCCACATCAAGCTGAAGGATAAGGGCCTCAGCACCCGCGTGGTACGGGGCATCCACACGCTGCTGAACAACTGCCTGGAGCAGGCGGTAGCGGAGCGGCTGCTCCTCACCAATCCTGCCAAGGGCTGCCGCCTGCCAAAGCTGGAAAAGCGGGAGATGAAGATACTGCCGGAGGATAAGATCGGCCCGTACCTGGCCGAAGCAGAACGGCGCGGGCTGCTGGCAGCCTTCTATCTGGAGCTGACCACCGGCCTGCGCCGGGGCGAGCTCCTCGCCCTGCTGTGGACGGACTTGGACGTGGAAAATATGACCATCTCTGTCAGCAAGCAGGTAAACCGTATCAACGGCGAACTGGTGGTCAGTCAACCCAAGACGCCCAACTCCATCCGTAAGTTAGCCATCCCGCAGCGGGCGGTGGAGCTGCTGGTGGAGGAACATGGCAAGCATCCCCACAGCCCGTACCTGTTCGTATCGCCTAAAACCGGCACCATGTTCGACCCGGACTCCTTCCGTCACACCCACGAAAAGATATTGAAGGCTATCGGCGCGGAGCACATACGCTTCCACGACCTCAGACACACCTTCGCCACGTTGTCCCTTAAATACGGCGTGGACGTCAAAACGCTGTCCGGAGCGCTGGGGCATTACGACGCTGGCTTCACGCTCAGCACTTACACCCACGCCACAGCGGAGATGAAGCGTGACGCCGCCGACGCCATCGGAAACGTCATCAGTCAGGCGATGTAAACACAAAAAAATAGTGGGGAGAGGGACGGATGATGCCATCCGCCCCTCTCCGGTGCTTTCCTGACCTCTCGGCTTTTGGGTCACGGTTTGGGTCATGCGAAAAACGCCAAAATACCGCGTCACTATTTGGGAGTATAAACAGAAAAAAGTTCCTGATTTCTTACGAAATCAGGAACTTTTTGGTGGAGACTGCTGGACTCGAACCAGTGACCTCCTGCGTGTGAAGCAGGCGCTCTAACCAGCTGAGCTAAGCCTCCAAGTTGGTGACCCGTACGGGATTCGAACCCATGTTACAGCCGTGAAAGGGCCGTGTCTTAACCACTTGACCAACGGGCCATATGAGACACGGGATGCTTTCGCATCCCGTGCTACATGGTAGCGGCACCTGGATTTGAACCGGGGACACTGCGGGTATGAACCGCATGCTCTAGCCAGCTGAGCTATGCCGCCAAATATTCCTGCTCGATAGGACACGAGCTACTATACCAAATGTAAAGGGGCTTTGTCAATAGTATTTTATAAGTTTTTTTGTGACTTCTGAAAAAATGAGGGAGAGGGCGCGCCCTCCCCCCTTTTTTCTCAGGAAACGACGTTTTTCCCCGCCGACCAGACGGAGACGATGTTGTGCCGGTGCATCATGTAGATGGCGCGCTCGAAGCGCTCGCGCAGCGAAAGCGGGCGGGCGGCCTCGGTGAAGTCCGCGTCGTCCACGACGATGGCGTGGAGCTTATCGCCGGGGACAAAGCCGCCGTGGGCGCCGAAATACTCGTGCCCCGCGGAGGAGCCGAGGTAGTAGCCCTCCTCCACCGTGAGGAATTCGTCGCGTCCGTCGGTCTGCATGTGGCGGAACTTCGACGCGCGGATGGACATGGTGATGACCTTGTTCATCGCGAGCAGCGCCCCGCCCGCGATGTCCGAGCCGAGGGTGACGAGGTTTCCCTCGCGCAGCAGCGTCCGCACGGGCGCAACGCCCGAGCAGATGTTGATATTCGACCCTGCGCAGTGCGCCGTGACAACGCCATGCTCGCGCATCGCCTCGCGCTCACGCGCATCGGAGTGGACGCAGTGCGCCATCACGGTGTGGTCCTTCCACAGCCCTGCGCGGTCATAGCTCTCCCAATACTGCGTGCAGTCGGGGCAGAGCTCTTTGACCCACGCGATCTCACCCTTGTTTTCAGACAGGTGCGACTGGACATACAGCCCGCGCTCACGGGCGAGAGAACCGAGCCAGCGCATCAGCTCGTCGGTGCACGAGGGGGTGAAGCGCGGCGTCAAAATGGGCTTCACCGCCGTAAAGCGCGCGCATTCGTCGAGCCAGCGCAGCGTTTCGCGCTTGGACTGCTCGGTCGTCTCCTGCAAGTCGCTGCTGCCGTTGCGGTCCATGTTGACCTTGCCGACATAGCCCGTGACGCCAGCCTTTTCGAGCTCTTCCATCAAAATGAGCGTCGCGTCCGTGTGGAGGGAGGAGAACATACAAACGCGCGTCGTGCCGCTCGTGATGAGGTCGCTCGCGAGCTTTTGGTAAATGCGGCGGGCATAGTCATTGTCGGCAAAGCGCGCCTCGGTCTTGAAGGTGTAGGTGTTGAGCCAGTCAATGAGCGGCAGATCCATGCCCATGCCGAGCATGGGATACTGCGGCGCGTGCAGGTGCATGTCGACGAAGGACGGCATGATGAGCGCGTCGCCGTAGTCGATGACCTCAGCGTTGACATGCTGCGGCACAGCCTTTTCGACGCTTTTGATCGTGCCGTCGTCATCAAGCACGAGACAGCCGTGCTCGATGATCTCAAGCGCGCCGAGCGCGGGCGCGGAGATGAGATGGCCTTTGAGAATTTTCATGCTGTTTCGCTCCTTTTCGGTAAAAAACTGCAAAAGAAAAAGCGTCCCCCCGGAAAATCCTCCGGAGAAACACCCATAGCAGAGCCTTTCGGCGGCTCCGTAGAAACTTTCGCGCCATGTCAGCGAAATTATATGAGCTTTTTTCTCTTCTATATATGGAGCATAGCACGCGAAAGGAGAAAAAGCAAGCGAAAGCGCGCGCCGAAGCATGGTCATATCGCGCCCACTGCGCACATAGGATTGTCCCAAGAGGTGAAATGCGATGCAAAAGAAACATTTGGGGCGGATGCTGTGCTCGTTTGCGCTTTCGGCGCTCACGCTGTGGGGTGTGAGCGTTACCACGGCGGCAAAAGATGCGCGCGCCGCGCTGCGCTCGCTTCGGGAGGAGAGCCTGGGCGTGATGCTGCTGCGCTACGAGCGCGGAGACGGCGGAGAGGAGTATCTCAGCATGCAGACGTCGCTTGCCCTGCGCGCTGCGCCGCTGCTGCGCGGGGAGG
>ENA-ORSL01003263-ORSL01003263.1-human-gut-metagenome-genome-assembly--contig:-NODE-3263-length-10707-cov-2.007698_pt1 | contig 10707 bp, 9 predicted proteins | sample MGYA00242190_ERZ509157 | MGnify/ENA primary metagenome ERZ509157 (study PRJEB26280, sample SAMEA2338664) | human gut metagenome | biome: human gut; feature: human-associated habitat; material: faeces... | reverse complement strand
TCTTTCTGATATTAAAAATTCTTTGACGGGACCATTTGTAAGTGTTCTGTTCGATAAATCTTCTTGTATATCGAATATATAATTAAGAAAATTCATCATAAATCTTTGAGTGCTTTCTTTCCATTTGCTACATTTTACAGAAGCTTTGTAAGCTTTATATAAATTATTAGCGTCGCATATAATCTCCTCATATGTCATTATTATTCACCGTTTTATAGCAATACTTACCGTAGTAAATTGCATCCGGCTTTGTCATTTATCCTTATGGAAAGGATAGCATCTCCTTCCTCATTGGTTAAAATAAGGAATCCGGACGAACACCATTGTCGTTGTTCGCGTTGTTGTAGTTCGCATTGCCATTGTTGTTCACATTAGCGAAATAGTCACCAGACACTACTTTATTAGATGTTACCCTGTAAATATGATTTGATTTTATTATCTCGTTGACGCCATTTCTTTATCAATCCGATTTCTCGGTTAATAGCGCGAATATAACGACCATAAATATTAATATCCACTTCAAATATTTCTACCACCCGCTGCAATTCTTTTATAAGTTGCTCGCAGTTGGCTATGGCAATATTCTGATAATCTCTACGTTTTTCATATTCGTGGAGTGAAGTAGGATATAATGAGTTTGCCGCTCTGACATTATTGGTTAAAGATGAGGCTATATCATTGATATGCATTTTGAAGTTATGCATCAAATTCCGATATTTAGAGAAATCTTCTTTGTCATCTTTTCCATAGGCGTATCTCAATCGAACAAAATGGTCCACATCTTTTACACCGAAACCTCGTTGCATTAATTCAATGAGCATATCGTGTATTTCTATGGAAAATGTTATAGCCTCGAATTTTGACTCTTTACGGTCTTTAACCAAAACACTCATTAATAATCCACACCTACAATTTCTTTAAATTCATCGGCGGTAATCCAATTCTTCACTACGGCGTTTCTGACGCGATCTTCATTCCACATTTTCAAATTGTAGTATTTCTTGACTACGTCGAACTTATTGCTATGTTTCATGGTTGTCCTCCTTTCTAAAGTTCAATATCAGTCATCATTGCGATATAGTCGATATCGGAACGGGTTTTTATGTCTCTGAGTTCTTTATCCGATAATTTACGCAAAATAAACCAATATTCATCATCGTATTTTGCAACCTGAACAAGTTCCATATTAGTATGAACGACATCTTTTTCACCATCGTTTATCGTTACAGTGGAACAATTGTCAATGAACATATCTTCGGTAATTATCTCCGTTGATATATAGTTATTACCATTCAACCTAAGATTCTGGATAACAGTGCCGTCGGCAAGTGTTATTTTATAAATCTTTTCTTCCATAACGAAAATCTCCTTTCAAATATCATTACTTACCGCCCACAAGGGGCGGAGATTAAAGTTTAACCAATAGAGAATACCGGACGAACACCACCGCCGTTGGTCGCGAGGGTGAAGGACGCAAGGCCATCGTTGCCCACAAGAGCGAAACAGTCACCAGACACTACGTCTCTAAGCCAATAATAATCTCTATTCGTAATAAATTTTGGTGCCACATCAAATAATGCAAGCTGTGTTTTACATAATGTATATCCGTTAAAAGTGGCAGTCCCGTCATTTATAGCAGAGAAGATATTTGTGCCATAAATCATTATTTCACTCGGCAACCCAACCGTCGAATCCTTAAACGCCATTCCTGTTACGACACCGTTTGTAACCGCATTGCTCAAATATTCTTTATGTGTTAAAACCATATCCGGAAATGCCGCTGCAATTGTAGTTTTTGCCTGTGTCAATCCCGTAGTGTACATTTTTGAGCCAACATAACCGCCCGTTGTTGTCATATCGTCATTCATAACATAGTCATATAAATTTGTATCTGGCATTATAACCAAGTGATGAGTCGTAAGAGCAGTAGAACCGGTATTATACCAGTAATCCATGTCCACAATTCTCCAAGTGACATCATTTATCACCCAATAGTCACCAAGAAACAAATCTTTAAATGTACCGTCCTGAATGGCTGCTTTTTGTGCCGCAGTAACACTTGTTCCAAGATTTTTTCCTCTGAAAATTCTTGAATGTGCTTCAGGAGAAATACTACCGACAAGTGCTACAGCAGCGTCTTTAGTCAAAATATATTTAGTGCCGCCGTCAGCATCTACGATAAGTGCATCACTATCTGCAAGCGTGGTGGCATTGGGATACTCTTTGAACTTCATATCAGTTCCTCCTTCTTATTTTTAAAATGTGCTATCAAGTATAGCATGCTGTTTCAGCTTTTCTATAGTTTCGTTTATATCCGTAATCGCATTGATTACGTTTACGCGACCCAATATCGTTTGTCCGTTACTATCAAGTAATGTGCCTCCGTCCGAATCATTTATTTCACATTCCAGCATAGTCGCATTAGCAATAGCATTATCAACATACTGCTTATTTGTGTAATCACAAGCGTCAGACGGAATGGCAGAAGAAGTTATTTTATTTTTATCCATTACTATATCGCCCGTCATAGTACCGCCTTTCAACGGCAAACGAGTATTAATCTGTGCCTGCAATTTTCCAAATGCTTTTATAATTGTGTCGGATGCAGTTATAGCCGAATTGGTAGCCGTGGACAATCCCGTCAGCAATACGGATTGAATCGTTGTAAGAATTGAAACCCATTTTTTTGTTCCTATCCACATTTGCGATGATGTACCCGCTGTAATCTTAGGCTCTTTTGTATCGTCCTTTATCGTAATATTAGCAGAACCGTCAAAGCTGACACCGTTAATGGTTCGCGGTGTTGTAAGTTTGGATGCGGATAATACTTTTTTTGTGCTGTCGGCAGTATTATCAACATTACCCAATCCAACATCACTTTTTGTTAACGTAACTACACCGGTTTTACCCGCAACACTTTGAACGGTATCGGTGGGGGTTAATAATTCCTGCCAATTCGCTAATGTGCTTGCAGGTTCATTTTGAAGAATAAATGATTTGCTCAAATCTGTTCGTATAGCAACATCGCCAACTTGAGCAGACAGAGCGAGCATCGCTGCTTGAGTGTTCACAACGTATGTTTCCGTTATGGCTATAGGTGGAAGTTGTTCGGTGGGAATTTTTCCATCCTTATCAAGCCCCGCATAACCGTTCGGTTTGCCTTTTTCTGCGAATTTTTCCTCAACACTTTTACCATCGGACATTTCTACGTCTTCCGCATCCATTAAGAAAAAATCTGCGTCGTTAAACTGTTTAATTTTATCAGCAACTCTGACCGCCATATGCTCCGCCTCCTTTCTTTATGTTATAACCATCGTTATCGTTCCGAGATTTTTCTGCCCGGTTCTGTATATGTTATAGCTTTCTGTATAACCACTTGCGTTTTTATTGCTAATTGTCCCCGCTGAAATAAGTTCAGTATCAAACCCTCCTATTTTTACAGATGGCGTACCATATCTTGCGGGTATGCATATGTATGCGTATTCATCGCTTCCTGCCGTCATTGTGAAACTGCCAACACGAGAGGAACATAAACGACTATTTGCCAAACCGAGTACAAACGCACTGTCAAATCCGCTTGTTTTGTTTGACGAGCCATAATATATTTTGGGTTGGAAACTTATTGACAGACTTTTCGATGTCGTTTTCTGTCCATCGGAAACGGTCAGTGTAAATGTTTTATTAGATGAAACAATTGCCGTATTTTTCGTTGTGCGTAACGAGGGGCTCAAACTTGTCCCATCAAATACTATGCTTGTAACGCTTTTATTCAATGCCCATGAAAACGTCAAAGCATTTACCGCTATTGTGTGACCGATTTCATATACGGTTGTACTTGGAGACATAGTTAAAGAAGTTATTACGGGTTCAATGTAATCAACTTTTTCAAAAAGCTTGTCTATGGCTAATTTTGTGGTCGTGCAGTCGGGATAGTCGCTATTACTATAAGACAAAACTGCGGTATCTTTAGCATCAACATATTTTTTATTTGTATAATCGTTATCAGTAGATGGTGTGGCGGACGATGTGATTTTATTACCATTCATCGTGATTCCGCCGGTCATAGTTCCACCGTTTCGACTTAAACGTGTTTCTGTGTCATCATTAACTGCTTTAATACTATCGTGAAGAGCGCTTCTCATATCTCTTCCATAAATAGCATTTTTTATAGTGTTTAAAAGTGACGATATATTCGCCATTCTTGTTCACCTCCTCACTCAGTCAACATCCAATCAAGCTCAAGTATTTCTTCACCATTTAAAAGACCAATAACTTCTTCGTATGGAATCGTCATAATTTCAACATCATGCTCGATATTTTTTATAGTATCAAACTCTTTTACAAATTCATTAAAATTTGATGCTGACGGTGATATGGATATTGTTCCTGTATCATTTCCGTTTTCATCCTTGTCTGGATTACCATACTTGCTTATCAATTCTCTCTTAAAAGTAAAATATTCTGTGAGTGTGTCATTAAGTATACGAGTATTTCTTGCCGCGATATACCCGATTTTATCACGATGCGGAAGTATCGGTTTTAGTGCTTCCAGCATCATTTCCATCTGTATGTTCTTGTACTTCATCATTTTCACCTCCAAACAAAGTTTGAGATTCGAGAGGTTCGGAAGCTTTTCCCGGTCCCTTTTTAAACAAAAAACTTTCCATTTCAATATCCATCCTTTCATTAGGTTATAAATCCGTTTGTAAGTTTAACCGTTATATAACGACTAACAACTCCGCCGCTTCCAAATGATACCGGTAAATATACATCGCCATTATAGTTTGCTCCGCCATTACACCCACCGGTGTCAGGATCAATCCACCAATTATACGCTAACCAGCCATTCGCATCTATATCGCAACCAAAATGTACTCTATCAGCTTTGAAATAGCCTCCATCGTTTTTTGGTAATTTTGTGGATGCATACATAAGTTTTATGGTATATGATTCGTCACTCGCATTATCCATATAACTCCAAGTGATATATCCCGTTCTGTTTTCCATAGAGATAGATAATCCTTTTACAGATGGTTTTAAACCCCATTGTTGAGTTCCATATCTTCCAAGATAGTCACCACTTTCATAAAATGACATTCCACCCGAATTTAGTGTAATAACATCGTTATAAATTGACCATGCGTCAATGGTAAAGCCTCCTATATTTCCATACTCAGCTTTCAAATATCCATAATCATCTACTGAGAATCGTCCATTAGGATACGATGAAGAAATTCCCAAAGAAATCGACCCTTTTTTCATTGTTAAGACACCGGTCGAAAGATTCCAATTTGTATTTCCTTTTTCATCCTCTAAAATACCCGTTCGTATTCTGTCAGCAGACATTGTCCCGGTTGTAATGAAATTAGCGACAATTGCCCCATCCATGGTTATGGCAGCATCGGTAAAATTTCTGCCACCATCTTTTGAATACGCTAAACCGTTAATACTCCATTTCCATAATTTCGTACCGGTTTTCCATTTATCAGTTGACGGATTGTAGGCAACATTAGCATTTTCAGATGAAACGGCTAAATATTCAGAACCATTTTGATTTTTTATAATTGTTACATAACCCTGTGTAGCCATATTCATAATTGAAGTGGCATTGTCTTGAGCCTTGTCGAGAATGGTTTTTTCGTTCGGAATTTTTGCAATTCGTTCAAGTATGGCAGTATTAGCAGCCCTTGTTGACGCGGTCAACGTGCTTTCTTTTATAGTATCGCCAAGTGTATATGTTGAATTTTCCGGACTATCCAACTGAATAGACAGTTTAGTTACCGGAAAAACCTTATCCATTCCGTGTGGTCTGGATATACACCTGACATTATCCAATAAGCTTATAGATTGTACATCTTTTGAAAGGTAACGCAAGTCAACGGCTGACACCTCTATTACCACGTCGTCAAATTGTTCATCAGCCAAATAATCTTTAGCTTTTTGCAGCAATTCACTTGGGTCGGTTATATCTTCCCAGTCAACAACCAGTTCAATCCAACCGTACATCTTTATGGCATCCTCGTTTGTAACATACCTACTGCCGCCGTTAACACTTGAAACATCAAGATATGCGTCAACGGATTCAATCGGTGAGGTGTCAAGTTTTGCACCTCTTGGCATAATAACAGTCGCATACTCACTCATATCCCAATTACGCGTAAAGTCCAGTAAATTCTGTCCAAATCGTATTGTCTGACCGTTTGTGTTTGGGTAGGCTTTAAGATAATCGAAATATCTATGTAAAACTCCGTTTTCATCGTAAACTCTTCTTATACGGATATGCCCACCAAGCTTATCTACCAAATGTTCACTTATGGATTCCATGGTTGTTTCGTTATTTGTGATCCTGCTTATTGTTTCGTTAACTGTAATAGAACCCATTTCGAGTTGTTTATCATCAGCAACCTTAGAGTTATGTTCAGTCAATAGTGCTTCTACAAAGCTGTACACATCGATTTCGTTGTATTCAGTCGGAGGCTGCGTGGTATCATTGAGATATGCGAGTTCTCCCTCACAAGTCAGAATTCTGCTATTTTGAAAGTTTTTCTTTTCGCTTATAATTCGCCCCGCCCAGATTTCCTCGTTATCGCGTTTAACGACCATTTCAGAGCTTAATCGCTCAAGTTTATCATAGCCCGCGTTACCAACCGGAAGTGTAATTTCCAATGTACCGGCCGTATTATCGGCGAGGTCAAGTTTTGGTGTAAGTGCGTTTACCGCACCGGCTAAGTACAAATCGTTATATATACAAATTCCATCGCCATATACACTATACATTATTACAACCTCCCAACTCTAAACTCTATAGATACTGTCCCAACGCCTTTGAACATAAGAGTATATGAATTCTGACCATAAAACACAAAATCCGGAATCGTGTTCTTACCATCCACCAAATAGACCGTTTCATCTATTCCAAGATAGGCATTCACAAATCGAACCATAAGACCGTTTGAGTTTGAAACATTGAAAACAGGACTTATTGGTGACTTTCCGAATAAAACACCATCAAAAGTATCACTTGTCCAAGAAGATGGACTATTGATAACAATATTAGAAAATGATTGTTCCCATATAATGTCTTTCTCGAAATTAAACGGGTCCCATAGCCACGGGTCAACTGATGATAAAACAGACCATTTGTACGGGTCGACCGTATATCCGATTGTGATTTGTGACCATGTATCACCGGACTCCCAGCTGTCAACCGTAAAACGACCTTTATAAAAGTAATCAGGGTCATCTGCAAGTATAGCGTTCATACTGCGTCCGTGCAAATGTTCCATAATCTCCGTATAGCGTTCGTGCCATTCTACGTAATCATTCATTACTCTGAATTTGAAAGACCCTGTGCGATTTTCATATATGGGGTAACCGGTCAGGGACTCTGATAAGTCCAGAGCCCCGTTTCCACCCGGTATATCGATATATGTGGTTTTTGGTTTTGGCGGTGCGAACACCGGTCTTTCAGTGGGGAGGATTTTCCAATCATCCCATGTGTTTTTATCGCCAAATGTTATTGATTGAATCATCTTACACCCCTCCTGTTCATTTTTGCCAGTCCACCTAATGCACTATCCATATCCGGTGCAATCTCGCCAACCAAGGCACCACTGTCAAGTACAACCTGCATACGTTCAAGCTTAGATGCCATATCATTGAAATCGGATCTCAATGAATCAATTGCAGAGGTTAATTTACCGTTTGCTTTCTCCGCCATATCCTGCATCTTTCCGAATAATTCGGATTGATAGCTGTTTCCATTTTGATTGTTGGCGGCGATAGCCATACCCAAATTCATGCTACGATTCGCACCGAAAGCGCCGTTAATCATTCCTATGCCATTTCTGACATTGGTTAGGTCAATTACCGGTGTAATGGTTGGTTCAACATCCATATCGCTGTTGATAACATCTGAAATTCTCGAAATGGAGGAAGATATTGCAGATATAGATTCTCTGCCTACATTTTCGCTGGCTTGCGAAACTCTATCACTATACTTTGTTAAACCTACAACTATCCCCTCATCCATAAACATACCAAGCTCGGCAAATACCCTTGACGGTGAATGGATTTCGAGAACATCTTTGACCGCATTAACGGCATTGATGGCCACTTCTTTCATTTTATTAATGAACGTTTTACCCGTGCCAACACCATTACTCATACCTGCAACTATCGCCTGACCTGTTTCATCCCAGCCTGCTTCTCGCATTATAGATTGAGCGGTCTCTGACATTTTTTTGATTTCCGCTTCGGTATTACTCTTAATGAGTCCTACTTTTTTGTTAAACTCTTTCCTCAGTTTATCAAGTTGTTCACTTGTATCTTCATTTAAGGTTTTCATTTTCTCATTCCAAAGATTACAATACTCATCAAGATCTTTATTTGCCTGAATTTTAAGATTGCGAATTTCGGTATTTGTCTCTATACGCAAATCTTCCAATTCTTCAACAGCCTTGTTCTTTGCCTGCTTATGCTTCGTGCTCCAAAGTGTAGCATATTGTTGTAACTGTGAATCCGACATCGAACTTAATGCTTTTATTTCCGCAATAGCCGAGGGACCCATTTCAGAAAGTTCCTCAACTAATGACTCATTCAAGCCCCTTGCCGATAATGAATCTAAAGTCTTTTGCCAATCTTTGAATTCATCAACTTGATCTTGGAGGTTTTTAATTAAAGTAGCGCTGTTTACAGTTTCTTTTTCTTTAACCTCATCAAACAGACCATATGCATCGTATAGGGACTTTGTGCGTGATTCTAATTTGCTGGTGTATTTTTCATCAGCAGCCTGAATATCTGACTGTAATTTCTCATTGATTTCTTTAATCTTATCAGCCTTTTCTTCTTCAAGCTCTACACGCTTTTCCGCAGCTTCATTTTGAATTTTCTCAACATCTTCATTGTAAGATTCACGAGCTTCATAAATCTCTTTCTCGATATTGTAAATTTCCTTGGCTGCTTTTTCATATTCCTCCGTGCCCTTTTTATGCCGTTTTAAAACTCTTGTATAAGCTGCCAATTTATCAGCAAGTCCATCCCATAAATTGTATGTATCCTGACGATCAATCCAGTTCATAGAATTATCGTATTTTGCTGATAATAATTTGTCATTAAGATATGAGCGTTCTTTGACAGCATTGGCATAAGCAACCGTCCCTTCTTCGAGACCGGCTATTAAGGCATCTTGATTTGCTATTTCCTGTTCCAAAGCCTCAATAGAATCATCAATTAACTCGTGTTTGAGTTTGTAGACCTGCTTATCGGCTTCCTTACGTTCATCCGTACCCTCTACATAGCGTGCTTGAACACGTTGCCAAGCTTCAAGTTCTTCTTGCAGACTAAGGCGATTGTATTCTTTTTCGGCATCAATCCAGTTCTTGGAATTTTCGTAATTCCCTTTCTGAAGTTCCTTATATACCGAATAAGCTTTCTTTTCAGCTTTTGTTCTTTCTTCGGTGCCTTCGCCGTATTTTTCAATAACAGCTTCCCAGATTTCAAGTTCTTCAGCAAGACTCAATTCATCAAATGCCTTAGCATCTTCAACCCATTTTTCAACATCTTCGAACGTTTTACTTGCTACTGCTATAACCTTTTGAGCTGTGTCTTCGGTCCAATATACAGCCTGCCAAGCGGAATCTCGAATACCTTGAGCAAGACCTTCGCCGATATATCTTCCAATAGCCATAAACGCACGGGAGGGAGAATTAACTCCAAGGGTATCGCAAGCCGATGAAATAACTTTTCCTGCCAAACCGACAGTTGAGCTAATAACCCTTGATGTCTGGGACTTATCGGATATACCTTTTTCAAATCCCTCGCCTACGGATTTACCTATACTCATAAATACTTTCGAAGGCGAATTGATATCCAAAGCCGATTTTGCTGCATTTTTAGCGGCATTAGCCATCGCACGAGCTTTTGCTGTTGCGAGATATGTGTTTGCAGAAATACCGTTTGCAAATCCTTGAACAACATATGCTCCCGCACTGTAGTAAGACGAATAAGTTCCTCTTATTGTTGAAACTATTGTATTCATCATACTCTTAAATGTGGAAGTCATTGATGACTGTTTGCCTTTTGCAGCGTTAACAAATGTGGTAATCATTTTTTGTGCCGCAGAGGTTACCTTTGAAGAACCGTCACTAAATGATTTCACAAAACCATCCACCCCGGTTTTACCCAAAGTAGTTAGAGCTTTAGTAAATCCACTAAGTTTTGATGTTACACCCGATATATTAAGCCCCGAAACTGTATTTGAGAAATTAACGAGACTTTTTCCGAATTTTTCAAGATTTGAACCAAATGTATCCATATCGTTGTTGCCCGCAAAGAATCCTGCCACGCCACCGGAATTAGGTAATGCATCAGCTAATTCAGCAAGAGCGTGTCCCGCTGTTACCGATGCTTGAATTCCGCTGGTATTAATGTTCGCGACTGCCTCGCCATAAGCGGTAATTGACTCACCGAAAGTAACAAGTTGTTCACCAAACTCATCCATATCGTTTTCGCCGGCAAAGAAACCGGCTACACCGCCGCTATTAGGTAATGCGTTTGCAAGATCTGATAACGCTTTTCCCGCGTCTACAGACTGTTGAATTCCACTTGTGTTAATGCCGGCAACAGTGTCTCCATATTCCTTTATAGCTTCACCAAATGGCACCAACTTTTCTGCAAACTCATCCATATCGTTTTCGCCGGCAAAGA
>ENA-ORSL01003259-ORSL01003259.1-human-gut-metagenome-genome-assembly--contig:-NODE-3259-length-10719-cov-9.455645_pt1 | contig 10719 bp, 8 predicted proteins | sample MGYA00242190_ERZ509157 | MGnify/ENA primary metagenome ERZ509157 (study PRJEB26280, sample SAMEA2338664) | human gut metagenome | biome: human gut; feature: human-associated habitat; material: faeces... | reverse complement strand
GTTTCGACTTGTCGTGAAAAATTGTGACAAAGACAGAGTCTTTGTAGGTTCGTTTGACTTCCTGCGCTTGCACTTGTCCGGGTTCTTGCGTTTGCACTTGTGGCTGTGCCTGTATATTCGTATTCATTTTAGATTCTCCTCATATAAGTATAGGAGAATGACGTCATTCTTTGTAAGTATTTTACATCAAATGGCAGATATTATCAATACATATTTTTACAATTTAAACGGTAAACCATCCGTGCTACATGCAAACACAAAACAGCCATGCCAGCTAATACAGTTAGCCGGTGTGACTGCTTTCTTCGTACCCTTTATGCACATGGGTTGATGCTTACTTCTTTTCCTTTCCGTCTGTGTTTTTCTATTCATTAAGGAAATCAAAAGGCACATTGTTTTACTTGTTTGGTGCATTTTTATGCGTCGTCGTCCTCGTATGCCCTTTGATTTCCCCTCCACAAGGTGGAGAGGAATATGTTTACTACTGTCATATATATTTTAAAATAGTCAGTAAAAGATTACTTCTTCGAAACAACCCACTGAATACCGACTTTTTCTACTCTATAGTGATTCGTATCAACATAATCACTTGGATCTACATAGAACTTTCCGCCGGTAACAACAATCTTGCCACCATTGTCTTCTTTAAACACTTTTTTTCCATTGCAATAAGTTACATTGCAATCGCTAATTACAATAGTTCCGCCATTGGCGTGGAATACAACGCTTCCAGTCCCAGAAGCACTAAAAGTGCCGCCGGATACATTCACAACTGCATTATTAATAGCTTCTACAATTTTAGCTTGGGAACCAGAAATTTTAAATTCCCCACCGCTTATATTGGCAATAGTGTCCGCACCCGAAGCCTTTAGCATAATCCCTTCACTGCCAGAATTTGAGGTATTTCCTTTTGTGATATTCAGCGTCCCACCATTTTTTACTTCAAAAGGCATCGCTTGATAAGAATTGCTATCCGCAAGACCTACTCCGATAGTGAGGCTAGCGTTAGCTGAGTCCACAACAATCTTATTGTTTACTAACTTGTTACCGTCATTTCCTGTGATTGTCACAGAACCGTTATTAATTGTCGCAACATGGTTACTATTGTCCGGTTTAATTTTCAATTTTTTGTCTGCAACATCCACAGTTATGTCCCCACCGTTGAGGTCTGCATCTCTTATATCATCGCTTAATGTAATCTTTGCAGGAATGCCTTGGTTGCTCGCACTTTGAATTGCGTTTGCTATATCCATTGCATTTGTTGCAGTAGCGATAACGGGGAATTTAGCATCTTGATCATATGTATTGCCGTTGCTGTCATATTCAACTGTATCTTGTGTTGCATAAACTTCAACGCCGAATCCATCAATTTTAAGACCCTGATAGTCATTTCCTGCTTCCGCCTTCATGTGTGCAGAAACATCGATTGTCATAGTTGCGCCTTTAGGTAACTGCTGATCAGCGAGAATTTCGATGCCATTACCCAATGTCTTAAAGTCAACATTATTACCATTTACCTTCCACTCAAGAACATCGAGTAAAGTCTTTCCGTCCTTATTAGTGATGTCTGTCGCCTTCAAAATCACTTTGTACTTTACGGCAAGGTTTCCTGCATTTCGAACTTTGAATGTTTCCAAATTGTATGTACAGTTTGGTTCCCAAAGAACTTCTTCAGCTTCGTGTCCAGCCGCTTTTTGCCATGTAAGCGAGGTGTCTTTACTAAGCTCCCTGTCATTTGCACCCAACAATTTAATCTTGAGTTCACCTGCTTGAATCTTGTTCACACCTGTGCTTGCTGTGTCAGTGAACCATGCGAAGGTCATGCCCACAAGCATTGCCACACACAGCACCATGGAAAGCACGCTCATTAAGAGGGCTTTCTTTGTTTTTGTCTGAGTCATTTCTTCCTCCTATTGTTCTGTTCGGCATTCGGCATGTTAAAGATACGCCGTGCGTTAATGCCGTCAAAACGCAAGGAGTATCTATTTAACTGTTATGTAGTTCTCGTTGGCAGTCCAGTTTACTGCCTTAGGAGAGCCGTACCCTCCCCCTATAGATTCTTTGAGTCATTTTTATTTCTCCTTTCCTGCATTCCGCTTAGGAAATCAAAAGGCATAAAACGTATGCCCTTTGATTTCCTCTCCACAAGGTGGAGAGGAATATTTGTATAAAAGATTTTAACTATTGTACTATTGTACTTTCGTACCGTCAATTGTAACGCTTAAGTGCGCTGCATCCATGCTGTTTTTGTTTGCCCATAATTTTGAGCCTGTATTTTTACCAGCTGCAAAGCCATTTACAATTGCCTCGTTAACAGTAAGGGTATATGTTGCATTGTAATCATTTCCGATTTCAATTGCAGCTTTGCCTGCTGAGCCAATATTCCTGTCGTTAAACTCACAATTCGTCACTACGAGGTTGGTTGGTTTTGCTCCAGTTGCCTGTCCATAAAGCAGGATTGCTTTACCGTTTGTATTGAATGTGCAGCCTTCAAATGTAACATCTGTGCCGCCCCATGTCCAGATCGAATACTGGTTTTCCATACCATTTTCAAATGTGCAGTTAATGAATGTTGCCTTTCCGTAGAGCGTAAGCTTACCTTTGATTGTACAATTCTTATATGTTAATTCATCACATACAATACCGTCAAAATTTCCGTCTCCAGCCTGTATAGTGAGATTTTCAAAAGTGAAGCTTGAACCTCTCTGGTAGTTCAATTGACCGCCTTCTGCGTTAACAGCTTTTGCAACAACATCCACTGTCTGTGAGCCGTCGCCTACGAATGTAACATTGCAGCTCTTATTTCCTTCATGTGCAATTCCGCTGTCAAGTGTGATAGTTTCATTCTTTGGAAGTGCTAAAACAACGTTCTTATTTGTTGAATCTTGGATTGCAGAATTAACATCAGCCTGATTAGAAACTACCGTTGGTAATGGTGCATCTTTATCATAATCAGGTCCGTAGCTGTCATTTTCAGAATTCAGCTGCGTTGCATAAACTTCAACGCCGAATCCATCAATTTTAAGACCCTGATAGTCATTTCCTGCTTCCGCCTTCATGTGTGCAGAAACATCGATTGTCATAGTTGCGCCTTTAGGTAACTGCTGATCAGCGAGAATTTCGATGCCATTACCCAATGTCTTAAAGTCAACATTATTACCATTTACCTTCCACTCAAGAACATCGAGTAAAGTCTTTCCGTCCTTATTAGTGATGTCTGTCGCCTTCAAAATCACTTTGTACTTTACGGCAAGGTTTCCTGCATTTCGAACTTTGAATGTTTCCAAATTGTATGTACAGTTTGGTTCCCAAAGAACTTCTTCAGCTTCGTGTCCAGCCGCTTTTTGCCATGTAAGCGAGGTGTCTTTACTAAGCTCCCTGTCATTTGCACCCAACAATTTAATCTTGAGTTCACCTGCTTGAATCTTGTTCACACCTGTGCTTGCTGTGTCAGTGAACCATGCGAAGGTCATGCCCACAAGCATTGCCACACACAGCACCATGGAAAGCACGCTCATTAAGAGGGCTTTCTTTGTTTTTGTCTGAGTCATTTCTTCCTCCTATTGTTCTGTTCGGCATTCGGCATGTTAAAGATACGCCGTGCGTTAATGCCGTCAAAACGCAAGGAGTACCTATTTAACGATTGTCTGGTTGTGCGCTGCGAGAGTTATGTCTGCCGCGAGCGTTTTGTTAGGAAGGCGTACCCCCCCCCTTAAGGATTTTTTGTGTTCTCATTTTATTTCTCCGCTTGATTTGTATTGTTTTGAGTGTTTTGAATATCCTGAACGTTTTCACCGGCATTGCTGTCGGTGTTATTGTTGCTTGGTGCTTGAGGTTCGTTATCCGAATCGTTATCAGTCACTTCTGTATCCTTCTGTTCTGTTGGCTCGGTTGCAGGCTCAGGACTTGTCGCAGGTTCATCCTGCTTTGACTCATGTTTCGGTTCGTCTTGCGATGCTGTGTTCGAATCCTCTACGGACGGCTCAATGTAGATTTTTTCCCTGTCGGCAGTTTTATCTGCATTATTAGATTGTGCTGCATCGTTAGAATTTCCCTCATCCTCTTTCGTTGACGTCGTGTCTTTTCCGATGTGAGTGCCATCACGCAGGATTTTTTCACTCTCACTTCCGCTTGAGAAATCCTGCCAGCCGGAGTCGATGGTAATTCTGTCATTTTCAGAGCATACGGTGAATGTAATGCTATCACCCTTTTGCATACGCTCCGTGCAGTATGTGACACCGTCAACTCTGACAGCACTAAAACCGCCGTTTAATGTGCTTTCTACGACCGTAAGCGTAACCTTGTATGGAGTATTTTCGGTGAGTGTGTATGTGCCGTCCCCGCCGCTTTGTTTTTGTGTTCTGTTGGCGTCTTCAATTTCTACTTGCACCTTATGCTGAGCTGAACGCAGGGGAGCTGCACTAACTTCGCCTGTGTCGGTAAACCAAGCCCATGTCATGCCTGCGAGGCACACTAAGCAGATTATGATGCCCAGCACTGATGGCATCAAAAGCTGCATGATGTTAGCATCCGTCGCTTTTTCCTGCTTTCTCCAATGATATATACTCTTTCTTCTTCGAGATCCTCTCATATTCAGTTTTCCTTTCTGTTTGTGTTTTTATTATCCACTAAGGAAATCAAAAGGCATAGGATTCTTGGTTTGTCCGGTGCGGCTTTCAGTCCGCCGGTTTCGTATGCCCTTTGATTTCCCCTCCACTCCCTTATTAGGAGCGGAGAGGGATAAACCACAGTTTATATATTTATTTAGGTACTACATTGTACCAGTCGCCGTCCTGAACTACCTTGTAGCCTGCATCGACGATAATCTCGCCTTCTCCGACAGTAACATTGGATGGATCAAACTTGTAGAACGAACCACCCTTGACGGTGATGGTAGCCGTGTCGTTGTCATTGCAGTTCAGCGTCCATGCAGGGGCAACGCACTTGAATGTGCCGCCTTCGATGGTGATCTTCGCATTGTCCTCTGCATAAATCAGGGACAGAGCGCTACCTGCGGGAGCCTGATTTGCAAAGCTGCCTCCCCTGATTATGATCTCGGATCTACTGGAAGCGCAGACAGCCATTGCATAGTTGCTGACATAGGTACCGTAAACCGTTGTAGCATCTACGGTGATCTTAGCAGTTCCGGTGCCGTGAATTGCGCCGGCTGTACCGTTTGCCTGAATGTTTCCTGTCACAGTGTGCTCGCCGTCGGTATATTCCACACGTTTGAGAACAGTCGCTGCATTTTTATCATATGTAAAGCCAAAGCTGTCGTTTTCCACAGTCGCCTGCGTTGCGCGCACTTCAATGCCGAGGCCGCTAACCGAGGAAGGTCTGTACTTTGAAGCATTTGCTTCATTGCCGACAGATGTAGGCATATAAATTGCTACGGCAAACGGCTCGGATTCTGCATTAGGATTCAGTGTAATCCAGCCATTAGTAAGCATGACATCTTTAGCTAAAGTTTTCTCTGTAGCAGCAATAGCACTCCAAACATCCTCTCGACTAGCATAGGCAGTTTCCGTTTTTGCAGTACCAATCTTCAGATAATTGTCCACACGATACCAGTCGCCGTTGACATTTTTACCTTTGTTAGAAGTGTAGTTTTTGGAGAATCCGGCCTCATACTTGAGTGCCAGATTGCCCTTATTCACAACCTTGAGATACACAACCTGTGTATAACCCGGTTCCCAAAGAGCATTGTCGTCAAAAAGCTTCGTCTGATCGGTAGCTTCTTTCCACGTCCGCATATCTGTACTGTACATAAGCTCTACATCCAGCTTACCTGCCTGAATCTTGTTTACACCTGTGCTTGCTGTATCTGTGAACCATGCGAATGTCATTCCCACGAGCATTGCCACGCAAAGCACCATGGAAAGCACGCTCATTAAGAAGGCTTTCTTTGTTTTTGTTTGAGTCATATTTTTATCCTCCTATTGTTTTGTTCGGCATTCGGCGTGTTTAAAGATACGCCGTGCGTTAATGCCGTCAAAACGCAGGGAGTACCTATTTAACTGTTATTTGGTTGTGTGCCGCAAGCGTTATGTCTGCCGCGAGTGTGTTGTTGTGCTAGGAAGGTGTACCCTCCCCCTAAAGATTTTTTGAGTCATTTTCATTTCTCCTTTCCTATATTCCGTCAGGAAATCAAAAGGCACAAAGCATATGCCCTTTGATTTCCTCTCTGCGCAGAGGCAGAGAGGATTAATTTACGAATTTTATTTATTCTATTTAGCCACTACTGTATACCAAATATCACCGTTGCTCTGTGTCTCAGATACAACCTTATAGCCTTCTGCTACGAAGTTAGTTCCTGCACCTTCAGCCGCATTGTTTGACGGATCAAAGTTTACAAAAGTTCCGCCTTTTACTGTAATCTTTGCAGTTCCATCCTTATAAGCCGAATCAAGACAGTTCAGTAAGAAACCATATCCGTACGGATCACCAAATGGCTCAACTGCGAAGAATCCGCCATTGATGACAAGACTACCTTTCTGTACCTGAACCGCAGTTCCACCACCATAGTAAGTACCACTATTGATTGTCAAGGTTGCACCTTTTCTTACATTAAGTGCATATCCTCCGTTTTCACCAGTGTCAATCCCCCCATTCGCGCCTGCATTAATAGTCGTGTTTGCATCTACAATTAATGCCACGAAATTCGTGCTATTATTTCCCATGTTGTCCGGTGAAATAATTTTCTTTTCAAGGTTTAATATTGTAGGTTCTGTAATAGCAATTCTTGCGTCTGCAGTATCTTCACCGTTGGTTTCAATATTCTCAGTTACTGAAACAATACCGCCTGCAGTAAGTGCTTCTTTAAGAGCGCTTTCACTTCCTACCGGATATGTAGCCTCCTCATCGTATGTCGTACCGTAGCTGTCGTATTCTGCCTCAAGCTGCGTTGCATAAACAGTGATGCTGATTCCGTTAAGCTCTTTACCCTGGTATTCGTTTCCGGCTTCTTCTTTCATGTGTCCGCTAATTCTGTACAGAGCAGTTTCGCCTTTTTCTGCACCTGCAACATCAAGGGTTGAGTCCGCTGGAAGAAGTTTGCCTTCCCAGCCTGCAAGCGGTGATTCGGTTGTTTCATCACCTTCCTTTAATGTGAAGTCAATCGCTTTAAGCAGTCCAGCATTGCCATCAATACCATTGATAACAACTTTGTACTTCAGCGCAAGATTACCTTTGTTTACAATCTTGAATGGTGTCAGATTGAATGTTGCGCCCGGTTCCCAAAGGATATTCGTATTTCCGTTTACATCGCTGAACTTAAGTATTTCACCCTTGAGTGACCTTCCTTCTTTATCAACGATGTCAACTTTCAAGGTTCCTGCCTGAATCTTGTTTACACCTGTGCTTGCTGTATCTGTGAACCATGCGAATGTCATTCCCACGAGCATTGCCACGCAAAGCACCATGGAAAGCACGCTCATTAAGAAGGCTTTCTTTGTTTTTGTTTGAGTCATATTTTTATCCTCCTATTGTTTTGTTCGGCATTCGGCGTGTTTAAAGATACGCCGCGCGTTAATGCCGTCAAAACGCAGGGAGTACCTATTTAACTATTATTTGGTTGTGTGCCGCAAGCGTTATGCCTGCCGCGAGTGTGTTGTTGTGCTAGGAAGGCGTACCCCCCCCCCTAAGGATTGTCAGTGTTTTCATTTCTGTTCCTCCTCTGTGGATGCACCTGTGTCCGCATCCTGTGCTTCCGGGCTTTGCATGTTCTTCATCTGCTCTTTGAGCGCCAGAAGCTCCTGCATCATCTTCTGCGATTCCATACGTTCTTCTTCGAGCCGCTTGCGCTCTGCTTCCATCTCGGCCTTTTGCTGCTCTTGTGCTGCCGCCATCTCTGCCATCTGTTCCTGCTTATATTGCCTGAAAAGCTTCACGCTGTTCAGACCCTGAATGATAATCAAAATCAGGAAAGGCAGGAAAATGCATACAATATAGCCCGGTGTGGTCTTAATGAATGCAAAAAGCTTGCCTGCCGCCGGAAGTGCTTTGACGTATTTACCAACTACGAATTCGTATGTAACAAGGCTTTCGTCGTTTGTGTCGGTAGTTGTACCGTATGTAACGAACGCCGGATTCCCATTACTGTCCTCCGTAAGTTTGCGGATTTTGTGGGTTACGACTTCACCGAAGTTTTCGGTGTTGCTGGATGTGAATGCTATAATGTCACCTGCTTGAAGCGTCGCAGGGTCAACATCCTTGACAATAACCAAATCTCCTGCATTGAAGTCTGTCGCGCTCATGGAGTCGGAACGGACGATGAAGCCCTTGTATCCGAAAAGTGATCTTTCGGTTTGGTTGCAAGTGAGTACGGTTATGAGCGTGAATATCATCATGCATATTGCCAGAATCACCACAATCCAAACGAGTATCTTCTTTATGGTTTCCCATGTTTTGTTCATTGTATTATATCTCCTTCTTTATGTACTTACCTTCTTGTGCTGCGCCTGCTAGAATTCGGCATTCCCATTGTGTCTAACCTGTACGGCTTCCGCCTTCATGGTGAAGGAAAGCCACTGACCTTGGCCGCTGTTGCCCTCATCTTTCGGATAGTGAAAGAGCACCGTGTATTCTTTTTGTGCACCTACTGCAATTTCGGTTTTGTCCAAAGCCATGCTGTCTGCATTCGTACCCGTAAATTGGGATGCCTTTCCTTTGTAAAGCACCTTTTCACCGTCTTTTATCGTGATTTCGAGGATGTCAGCAAGTTTTCCGTTTTTATCAATATCCGTAAAGTACAATTTACAGTATACCGGGTCACTGCTCTTGTTTGTAACAATTGCCGGTCGTTCAACCGTCATGCCCGGTTCGAATAGGAAATCACCTTCGCGAATGATGCTCTTGTCAGAATTATCGGTAGTCTTAGTCGCTTCGTAGTACTGACCCCAAAGGTCTATGTCCACATATCCGGTTTCAAATATATTGTTCTTCACCCATATGGATGATACCAATGCAAATGTCGTAATGCACAGGCAGAGTGCCAATATAATTATCGTTACAATATTAATCGTGATTCGGCGAGGAATATTGCTTTTAGCATTGTTTGTCATCTTCTGCCTCCTCCTTCCGTTTCGTTTTTACGGTGATGATGAGAAGCATCAGTGCCGATGCCGCCATTACCGACCAGAGTGTCAGGTTCATGGCATCGCCGGTTTTCGGCGGTTTAATCAGGTTTCCGTCTTCATTCGGCTTATCCGGCTTGTCAGGCTTGTCAGGCTTATCCGGCTTATCCGGTTTGTCAGGTTCGTCCGGGGTCGGCTCGTCAGGCTTGTCAGGATCCGGTTTGTCAGGGTCAATCGGCGTTATCGTTCCGCCGCCACCGCCGCCGCTGTCCTTGACATACCATTCAAAATCAGCTTCCAGACGCGTTCTCTGGCATTCGTTTTCGGTCGATGTCGGCAGGCACGCGTTTATCTTGAAGTACACATCCGTCATGCCGCTTGCCAAATACGGAATGTTTACCGAATATTCCTGTCCATTCACCTTGCTGAAAACATCATTGCAAAGCGTTATCCTGTTTGCTTCTGCCGTCCCGGCTTCCGATGTGCCGAGATTTACCGTCTGCAGAATCAGATTGTCCGCAAGCGGCGTCTTGTCTTCCGCAGTCTTGGTGGTATTCGTTACAGTTGCCTTGAAATACAGCGTAGTTGAGCGATTGTGATAAATGCGAATGCAGTAGTACTTCGCTTCCTCATCCGTATAGCCGTCGCCCGGGAACATATTCTTTACATCGAAAGGCTCCTTGGTGTATTCGTTGCCTTCGAACAAATTCAGGAGGATTGCCGATCTTCCCGATGACCCTCCCGTGGTCGTCGGATTTGTGTTCGGGTTGTCGCTATCTCCGGTGTTGTCACCGCTTGGATCATCTCCGGTGTCGTCTCCCGGATTGTCACTTGGATTATCTCCGCCGGTATTGTCTTCGCCCGGGTCATTGCCCTGTTCATCTTCACTGTCTTTTCCTGAAGCACTATTCTTGTTTGTATCAGCGCTTTGGCCATCGTCTGCTCCGCCGGAAACACTCGCAGGCACGACAAAATCGGCAGTTCCGGTATTCCCGCTGCCGCTTGCTTCTTCTTTGTCACCCACTAAGTTGTCCGGTATTTCTATCGACGCAGGCGTGTCTGCAAGATGCTGCAGATATATATAGCGTGCCGCAAGCCCCGCTGCACTGAGAGCAAGCAAGACTGCAAGTATGACTATTATTTTGCGCTGTTTCCTTTCCTTTGTTTCTTCAGTATTGTCAGTGATGTTTGTGTTGTCGCTGTTTTCCGCAACAATTTTGTTAGATTTTTCGTCTTCTTTTTTCATAAACCCACATGTTTCCTTTTTTACTAATTTTCAAATGAAAAGAAATCATCTTCCACTTTATATTTATACTACAAAACCGTTATTTTTTCAATTGTCTGCTTGCCAAATGCAGAAAAAAACATAGAAAATATAGCGAGTTCTCCAACAGTTACATTGTACAATATACATCCATGTCCAAGTCAAGCTTTTTTTGGTTTTTTTTTCAAAATAATGCAAAAGGGGCTGTCGCATTAACGGAAAATAACCGTTAGGGCGCAGCCCTCTTTCTTTAAGGGTCAGCCTATGAAATAAGACGGAATTTTGCTCCGTCTTTTCTTCATTTTTGTGTAACACAAACAAGAACTGCTTCTGCCGTTCTTCTATGTTTCCATCATTTTTTTGTTTTTAAATTATGCAGCT
>ENA-ORSL01003258-ORSL01003258.1-human-gut-metagenome-genome-assembly--contig:-NODE-3258-length-10722-cov-5.198369_pt1 | contig 10722 bp, 10 predicted proteins | sample MGYA00242190_ERZ509157 | MGnify/ENA primary metagenome ERZ509157 (study PRJEB26280, sample SAMEA2338664) | human gut metagenome | biome: human gut; feature: human-associated habitat; material: faeces... | reverse complement strand
GACATTGTATATTTTGGCTATTTTGACCCATAGGGGCACTTAACGAGACAACCCCTTTGTCGACACTCTGCACCTTCCCCGGAGGGGAAGGCTTTGAGAACGGATTGCCACACCACTTAAGCGGACTGGTTCGCAATGACATTCTAATTACAAACAGAGCGCGGTGCTGGTGCACCGCGCTCCTTCTTTGTCTTTTTATTCGTACCGGGCGGCCAGATCGTTGTAGAAGGCCATCATTTCTTCTTCCGTGTCGAAGTTGGCCACATACATCTGATTGGCCATAGCGCCGGACAGAGCGTCCGGGATTCTTCCCCACATGACCATGTGAGCGCCGTACTTCATCATGACCTCGTAGTCGTCCAGCTTGTAGTGTCTGCCATCCCGGCGTCCGTAGAAGGCGCAGTAGTGATGCTTGCCGATGGGCTTGGTATTCCGGTCGAAGGCCACCATGTCCGCCCAAATCTTATACACGTCCGTCTCCTGGGAGTAGTTGTACATTTCCGGGGTGAAGCCGCCGCAGGGCCGCATGTTGACTTCCAGCCCCAGCACGTCGCCCTTCTTGCCCAGGCCTTCCTGATCCTCGTTCAGGACGAAGAATTCCAGATGGATGAACCGGCTTCTGACCCCGAAGGCCTTTACCGTGGCAAGACCCGCCTGGCGGATTTTCTCCGGCAAATCCTTTACCAGATAGTAGACGGAGTCATCATTGTTATTCACGATATCCATAATGGAGACGGGGCTGATGTTGCCGGACTCGAAGAGCATGTTGCCCTGGGAATCCACAATGCCGTCGAAGGTCTGGACATAGCCGTTGACAAACTCCTCCATGATGTAAACCGCCGGATCCTTGGTGTTAATGAACCACCGAACATCCTCGTCAGACTGAAGCTTATAGGTGTTGTTGGCACCCACCCCGTTGTCGGGCTTGACTACCACGGGATAGCCCACGGTGTGAGCAAATTCCAGAGCGTCCTCCAAGCCCTCCACCAGATGATACCGGGCGGTGGGCAGGCCGGCCTTGGCATAGTAGGCCTTCATGGCAGACTTATACTTGATCTTGTCCATTTCGTCCAGCTTGGGGCCGGTGGTAATGTTGAACTCCGTGCGCAGCCAGGCATCCCGCATGAGCCAGTACTCGTTGTTGCTTTCCAGCCAGTCGATTTTGCCGTACTTGAAGGTGAAGAAGGCCACGGCCTTGAACACCTCGTCGTTATTCTCCAGGGAGCTGACCTTGTAGTACTCATGAAGGGAATCCTTTAGCTCCTGCAAAAGCTGGTCATAGGGGCAGTCGCCGATGCCCAGTACCCGCATACCGTTGTTTTTCAGCTCCCGGCAGAACTTCCAGTAGGTCATGGGGAAGTTGGGGGAAATAAAAATAAAGTTCTTCATTTGTGTCTTATCTCCTTCTATTGCTATCATTCAACCCAGAAGCCACGGCAGGTATGTCTGCACCATTTTGAACCACCAGGGCCAGTCGTGGTTCACGTCCAGACCCCAGTATTCAAACCGGGTGTGAATGCCCTTCTGGCAGCACACCGTGTCCAGCCACCGGGTGGATTCCAGCAAAGGCTCTTCCCAGGCACCCTGGCCGCAGACGATCAGGCTCTTCTGGTGATTGTACAGATCCATATACCAGTGGTCGGCAGGCATATTCTGCAAATACAGGCAGGGGCAGTTGTTATAGACCAGGTCGTCGCAGTAGTCACCGAAAAACTCCCGGTTGTCGTAGAGGCCGGAAATGGCAAAGCAGCTGTCGAACAGGTCAGGCCGGCGGTAATAGAGGTTTGCCGCGTGCATGGCACCCATGGAGGCGCCGAAGGTCAGAATGCCCTGGTCATAGCCGTTGGCAAGACCCGCAAGGTGCCGGATAGTGGGCACCATTTCATTAACAATGTAATTGAACCACTTTTCGTGATTTTCAATGCGCCAGCGGTTGTCCGCGCCGATGGCAGCCCAGGCCTCGTTGTCGATGGTGTCCACGGAGAAAACCATGCACTTTCCCGACTCAATCCAGGGAGCCCAGCAGTCTGCCATGTGGAAGTCCTCAAAGTCCCAGAACCTCCCTGCCTGGCAGGGAATGAACATGACGGGCTTGCCGCTTGAGCCGTAGATTTTGAACTCCATGTCCCGGTTCAGGTAGCTGCTCCAATGCTTTTCATAGCGAATTTCCATTTTCTCTCTCCTTCTCATACGAGTTTTTAATAAAACGCTTAAAAGCGTTTTATTAGGCCGCAGGATTGCGGCCAGCGGCCACTGCCGCTAAAAACGAAGTCAATACATTTCTTACCGCCGCCCAGGCGGTCTGCCGTGAAACAGCAGAATAAAATGATGAAATCATTTTGTTAAGAAATAGTATTACAGTCCCAGGCATTCCATAAAAATGGGAATCTGCTTTTCCCAGCTGGCCTCGCAGTGACTGCCGCCGGGGACAATCCGCAGTGCCAGGTTCACCCGCTTGGTCAGCAGCAGGTGCGCCGTGGAAATCATGGATTCCTGGGTTGCCGCATGGTTGAACATTTCCAGCTCGCCGTAGTCCATGTAGACGGTGGTGTCCCGACGGACGTGGGCACGGGCTACCATTTCCAGCACCTTTTCCGGCGCTACCCACAGACTGGGAGACAGGCAGGCCGCCCGCTGGAACACATGGTTGTAGGCCGTTGCCCCGTAAAGAGCCATAAGCCCGCCCATGGAGGAACCGGCGATGATGGTGTGGTTCCGGTCTGGCAGGGTGCGGCAGGTTTCATCGATATAAGGTTTCAGCTCCTTGACCATCCAGTTCAGCATGGTTCCGCCCTTGCCCCGGATGGTATCGTGCTCGGAATTGGTATAGGTCATGGGAGAATACTCGATGAGCCGCCGGTTTCCTTCGTGATTGCACTCCACGGCGACAATAATCAAATCCTTCGGGTTTTCCTCCAGGAATTTCGCCATGCCCCAGGACTTGCCGTAGGTGGCGTCCTCGTCAAAAAACACGTTGTGTCCGTCGAACATATACATTACAGGATACCGCTTGTTCGGATTTTCCTCGTAGTCCTCGGGAAGCCAGAGGTAAGCTCTTCGGGGGCTGTCCCCGGAAAGCTTTGGGATCGTCACATCCCATTTATAGACCATTTTTCCATCTTCTCTCCAAATAATATGGGCTTTGCGCCAAGTATCCGGGATAGTATAATCGGAAAGGGGAAAAAAGTCAATTCCTCGGAAGGGAAATAGTGTATTTATACAAAAAGCATTCGCCCATAGCCTGCGGACACACAAAAATTGTCCTAACGGCTTTCGCGATTTTCTCACTTTTGTGATTTTCTACAAAAGAAATAGGGATTGCTCCCCAAATTCCGGCGCAAAAAAGCATTGAAAAAGCCGGATTCTCGGAGTATACTGACTGGTGATGTTTGGGGAAGCTTTGTTTTCATCGGTAAGCACTGTGAGCGGGCGGTTTTCGTCCATGCCCGCAGACGATAAAATCAGTGTATCCCCAAAAACAAAAGAAAGAGAGGCACATATTCTTATGGAAAACAACGAAGCGGTTTACGACGTAAGAAAGCTGGGCACCTCCAAGGCACTGATTTTGGGTGTGCAGCACCTGTTCGCCATGTTCGGCGCAACGGTGCTGGTTCCCGCCCTGACCGGCCTGAACGTGTCCACCACCCTGCTGTTTGCGGGTCTCGGCACATTGCTCTTCCATCTGGTCACCGGTCGGAAGGTTCCCGCCTTCCTTGGCTCCTCCTTTGCGTTCCTGGGCGGCTATGCCGCCATCGCTCCCGTGCTGGCGGACGGCTCCGCCAATACAGAGCTGCTTCCCTACGCCTGCTTCGGCGTGGCGATTGCGGGTCTTGTATACCTGGTGCTTGCCGGATTTTTCAAGGCCTTCGGCGCAGGCAAGGTCATGCGCTACTTCCCTCCCATTGTCACCGGCCCCATCATCATCTGCATCGGTCTGTCCCTGGCCGGCTCCGCCATCAGCAACTGCCGCACCAACTGGCTGATTGCCATGGTGGCCATCCTCATCGTGGTGGCCTGCAACATCTGGGGCAAGGGCATGGTAAAGATCATTCCCATTCTGCTGGGTGTGGTGGGCTCCTATGTGTTCGCCCTGATTGTGGATCCCTCCGCCCGGGCAAACGTGGTGTCTGCCGTATCCCAGGCCAAGTGGTTCGGCAGCCCCGTGATCTGGGACAACACCGTGTTCGCTCTGCTGTCCCGGGAGCATGACGGCGGTCTGCTGGTCACCTCCGCAGTCACCATCGCCCCCATTGCTCTGGCTACCATGGTGGAGCACATCGGTGATATGTGCGCCATCTCCTCTACCGTGGGCGAAAACTTTGTGGCCGACCCCGGCCTGCACCGGACTCTGACCGGCGACGGTCTGGCCACCAGCCTGGCCGCCCTCTTCGGTGCCCCCGCCAACACCACCTACGGTGAAAACACCGGCGTGCTGGCTCTGAGCAAGGTCTATGACCCCCGGGTCATCCGTCTGGCCGCGGTGTTCGCCATCATCCTGTCCTTCTGCCCCAAGTTCGCCGCGCTGATCGTCGCCATGCCCGCCGCCACCATGGGCGGTGTCAGCCTGGTGCTCTACGGCATGATTTCCGCGGTAGGCGTGCGGAATGTGGTGGAAAATCAGGTGGACTTCACCAAGAGCCGCAACGTGCTGATTGCCGCCATGATCCTGGGTCTGGCAGTGGGTGTCAGCTACAACGGCGCCATCGTGATTCCCGTGGGCTCCATGACCATCAGCTTGTCCGGCCTGGCTGTGGCGGCTCTGGTGGGTATCTTCATGAACGCCGTTCTGCCTGGCAAGGACTATGAGTTCGGCACCAACGCTCAGGGCGACACCTCCGTGAACTTCGGCACCAACGCTTACGAGAAAAAGTAAATTTCGGAAAAATCTCCGGGTTTCCAAGGAAACCCGGAGATTTTTATCTACGGTAGCACCGCACAATTTGGCAAGCAGATTCGGCGAGAGATTTTTCGTCAAGTCAAGGTTTGAAAAGCGAAGGAATACTGTATGTATTTCGAACTTTTCAAACCGCCGAATTGGCGGAAAAGATCCGCCGAAGCGCGCAGACACAATTGTGCGGTGTTACCCTATATAAAGCCTCTTTTGCCTGTCTGATTTCATCCCGATCCGTCACCGGAATGTGCCATTCGTCCAGCCCCGGGGCACCCATGGGCACGCCTTTCCGACGGAACACCATGCCGCTTTCCACTTCCTTTTTGCCGCTCATGTGGAAGGCCTCCGCCTGGGGAAATGCTTCCCGGAAAGCCTCGATCACCCCGGCGTTCACCCCCGCGCCGATGAGCACCTGGGGGCCGCCGGTTTCCTTCCGAAGAGCCAGAAGCTTCCCGATTTCCGCCATGCCATCCAGGCACTTCCCTGCCCCGCCGCTGGTGAGCACCGTGTCAAAGCCCAGACCCGCCGCCTTTTGATAAGTTTCCCCCAAATTCCGGGACACATCGATACACCGGTGGAGCGTCAGGCCAAAGCCCTGGGCGGCCTTCAGGAGCGGTGCCATGGCAATTTCATCCAGCTCCCCCTCCGGTGTCAGGCAGCCGATGACGAAGCCGCTCGTTCCGGCGGCCTTCAAGGCCTCCATTTCCGAGACCATCTGCGAAATTTCTTCCTTCGTATACAGAAAATCTCCCGCCCGGGGACGCATCAGGCAGCGCACCTGGATGTCGCTTACCAGGCGAATCTGGTGCACCAGCGCGGCGCTCGGGGTCAGGCCTCCCACGCTCAGCGCGCTGCAAAGCTCCAGCCTGTCTGCCCCGCCCTGGATGGCCGCCATGGCGGAGGCGTAGGAATCTACGCAAACTTCCAGTAATTTTTCCATGGTTTTCCCTCCTTTTTTTCCCAGTTTATCATCCAAAACCTCCCCCTGTCAAGTCCCGGCTTGACAGATTCGGCCTGCCGGGTATAATAGAATCACTACGAAAAACGGGAGGCTTCCATGGATCTTCGCAGTCTGAATATTTTTATCGAGGTGGCGGAGCTGGGCAGCTTCACCCGGGCAGGAGAAAAGCTGGGCTATTCCCAGCCCACCATCTCCTTCCAGATCAAGCAGCTGGAAAAGGAAATGGGCACTCAGCTCTTTGACCGGATCGGTCACACCGTCACCCTGACGGACACCGGCCGGGACGTACTGAACTATGCCCAGCAGATTTGCCGCAGCTGCCAGGAAATGCTCCTCAGCAGCACCAGTCACCGGGAGCCGGCCGGTATTCTGCGGCTGGGCATGGCGGATTCTCTGTGTCAGCCCCTGATTGCCTCCCAGTTTGCCCGGTTCCGGCAAACCTATCCCAAGGTATCCCTTTACGTCACCACCACCGACACCACGGCGCTTCTGGATAAGCTGGATCACAACGAGGTGGACATGCTGTGCACCATGGACGACCATGTTTACGACACCAACTACGTCATCGCCGATGAGGAGGAAATCGGGGTGCACTTTGTGGCCTCCCCCGCCCATCCCCTGGCAGGCCTGAACCGGGTAGAAATCCGGCAGCTTCTGGAAGAACCCTTCCTGCTGACGGAGAAGGGCATGAGCTACCGCCGGCTTATGGACGAGCAGCTGGCCAGAAGCTCCCTGGAAATCCGCCCGGTGCTGGAAACCGGCCAGGCGGATGTGATCTGCACCCTGGTGGGGCAGAACATGGGACTTTCCTTCCTGCCGGACTATGTGACCGAGGATATGGTTCGTCAGGGCAGACTGACAAGACTGAATGTGCCGGGGCTGCATGTGGTGGTGTGGAAGCAGCTGCTCTACCGCCGGGAAAAATGGCTGTCCGCCCCCATGGGAGCCATGATCGATCATCTGAAAACCGTCCGTCTGCTGGGAGGCATGGTATGAACAAGCAATGGCTTGCAGGCATTTTGGCCGGAGTGCTGCTTCTGGGCGGCTGCGCCCGGGTGTCCGAGGAAACCTGGGAAACGACCCAGCCCCCGGCAGTCATATATACCTATCCGGTGGAAACGATACCGACCACCCCGCCGGAACCGGAGGATGGGGATTTCGTCCGGATTCTGGACTATATTCCGGAAGCCTACCAGGCGCTTCCCTACGCCACCACGGAGAATTTCACCGGCACGGTAATCTACGATTTTACCGACGCCTGGCTGCGCTACGGCACGGTGAAAAAGCTGAAGGCCGTCAGCGATGACCTGGCCCAACTGGGGCTGACCCTCAAAATCTGGGACGGCTTCCGTCCGGTGGCTGCCCAGAAAAAGCTCTGGGAGGTTTACCCCAATTCCGCCTATGTTTCCAATCCCGCGAACGGCCTGAGCCCCCACTGCCGGGGCAACACCGTAGACCTGACTCTGGTATCCGCCGACGGAAGCGCCGTGGAAATGCCCACGGGCTTTGACGATTTCTCCGAAAAGGCCGACCGGGACTATTCCGACTGCACCAAGGATGCCGCCCAGCACGCCCAGCTGCTGGAAATCCTCATGGAAAAGCACGGCTTTGTGGGATACAAACGGGAATGGTGGCACTTTGCCGACGAGGATGAGTACCCCATCGAGGAGAATTTCACGCCGCCTGGGAAAAGTTAACACCAATTTCAAACATTTTCCCGGAAAACGCGCTATAATATTATGTTGAAAATAAGGGCAGTGCCGCCTTGCGCGGTGTCGCCTGAAGCATTTGGAAAGGTGAGATTATTATGACGAAAATTGACATTTACTCCGGCTTCCTGGGAGCCGGCAAGACTACCCTCATCAAGAAACTGATTTCCGAGGCCTACAAGGGTCAGAAAATCGTGCTGATCGAGAACGAATTCGGCGAAATCGGCATTGATGGCGGCTTTTTGCAGGATGCGGGCATTCAGATCACCGAGATGAACTCCGGCTGCATCTGCTGCTCCCTGGTGGGCGATTTCGGCAAGGCGCTGACCAATGTTATCGAGCAGTACCACCCCGACCGGATCCTCATCGAGCCCTCCGGCGTGGGCAAGCTGTCCGATGTCATCGGTGCGGTGAAGAAGGTCATGAATGAGGAAGTGACCCTGGGCTACACCGTAGCCGTGGTAGACGCGGGCAAGGTCAAGGTCTATATGAAGAACTTCGGTGAGTTCTACAACAACCAGGTGGAGACCGCCTCCACCATCGTCCTGTCCCGGACGGATTCCATTCCCCAGGCCAAGCTGGACGCCGCCGTTGCCATGCTTCGGGAGCACAATGACAAGGCCGTCATTGTCACCACCCCCTGGGCGGAGCTCACAGGCGAGCAGCTGACTGCCGCCATGGAGGGTCAGTCCACCCTGGCCAATGAGCTTGCCCAGCTGGTGCACGAGCACGAGCATCATCACCATCACGACCATGACGAGGATGAGGACGGCTGCTGCGGCCACCATCATCACCATGATGACGACGATGAGGACAGCTGCTGCTGCGGCCACCATCATCACCACGATGATGAGGATGAAGACGAGCACGAGCATCACCATCATCACGACCACGACCATGATGAGGAGGAAGCGCACGAGCACCATCATCACGAGCATGACGAAAACTGCACCTGCGGCTGCCACGATCATGACCATGAGCATCATCACCACCACCATGACCACGACGCCGACGAGGTGTTCACCTCCTGGGGCGTGGAGACTGCCCGGAAATTTGACAAAGAAACCGTGGAAAAGGCGCTCCACGCCCTGGATTCCGGCAAGTACGGCATGATTCTCCGGGCCAAGGGCATTCTGCCTGCCGCCGACGGCAGCTGGATCTACTTCGACTATGTGCCCGAAGAGACCAACGTCCGTCTGGGCAGCCCGGATATCACCGGCAAGCTGTGCGTCATCGGCTCCAAGCTGGATGAGCAGGCCATTGCCCAGCTGTTTGGGGTGTAAGTATGCAGCAGATTCCTGTTTACGCCTTTACCGGCTTCCTGGATTCCGGAAAAACAAAATTTATCCAGGAAACTCTGGAGGATCCCCGGTTCAACGCCGGGGAGAAGACCCTTCTGCTGCTGTTTGAAGAGGGCGAGGAGGAATACGATCTCTCCACCTACCCTTCCCAGAACGTCTATATTGAGGTTCTGGATCAGCAGACCGTCACCACCAAGGAACTTCTGGCCTTGCAGAAAAAGTACAAGGCAGAGCGGGTGGTGGCAGAGCTGAACGGAATGCAGCAGGTGGGAGACCTCTACATGCGCTTTCCGGAGAACTGGGCCATTGCCCAGGAGATCATGTTCGCCGACTCCACCACCATCATGGCCTTCAACGCCAACATGCGCAACCTCGTGATGGATAAGCTGGTAGGCGCCCAGATGGTGGTCTTCAACCGGCTGGAAAAGGGGCAGGATGTGATGCCCTTCCACAAGCTGGCCCGAGCCGCTTCCCGGAAAATCGACATTCTCTACGACTACACCGACGGCACTACGGAATTCGACCAGATTCAGGATCCCCTGCCCTTTGACATCAACGCTCCCATTGTGGAGATCAAGGACGAGGACTTCGCCCTGTGGTATCGGGATGTCACCGAGGAGCCTCAGAAGTACGACGGCAAAACCGTCCGGTTCAAGGGTCAGGTAGCCATGCTCCGCCGGGACAAGAACGGTATGTTCGCTCCGGGTCGGTTCGTCATGACCTGCTGCGTGGAGGACATTCAGTTCTGCGGCATTCCCTGCCGGTATGACGGAGCCGCTCAGCTGAAAAGCCGGGATTGGGTCATGGTCACCGCCAAGGTTAGTGCCGAAAAGCATCCCTTGTACAAGGGTGACGTAGGCCCTGTGCTCACCGCCGTTGAGGTCGTTGCCGGCGCTCAGCCCGCCGATCCTGACGTTGCCACCTTCTAAAGTAACCTCTTTTTGAATACAGATAGAACAAGGAGGAACACACTATGACCGAGTCTGATATGCGAAAAGCCGCCCGGGAAAACCTAAGGGGCAATTGGGGAATTTCCGTCGGTGTCACACTGGTAGCCGCTCTGTTGGGCGGCATGGCCATGGACATTACCGGCGGCGACACTATCCGCTACATCATTAATTACGCCTCAAACGGTAGGGGCGAGCTGCCCGCGCTTCTGCGGACGATCCTCGTGCCTGTACTCTCCGGCGTTGGCATCTGGGGGCTTCTGACCTTCCTGGTGGGCGGCACCGTCGCGCTGGGTCACGCGGAGTTCCTTCTCCGGCAGTACCGGGGAGAGCCTCTGACCTTTGACGTGCTGTTCAGCCAGTTCGACCGGTTCGGCACCGGCTTTGCCCAGAACTTCCTGCGGACGCTGTACGTCATCCTGTGGTCGCTGCTGCTGGTGATCCCCGGGGTCGTGAAGAGCTACAGCTACGCCATGACCCCCTTCATTCTGGCCGAGCATCCGGAAATGACCGCGTCTGCTGCCATCGACGCTTCCAAAGCCATGATGGACGGCCACAAGATGGACTTGTTTCTGCTTCAGCTGACCTTTATCGGCTGGGAACTTCTCAGCGGCCTGACCCTGGGCATCGGCCACCTGTTCCTGAACCCCTATCGGAACGCCGCCACCGCCGTGTTCTACGAGAACCTGAAAAAGGGCGCCCCGTCCCAGGCAGACTATGTGCCCCCGGTGGAGTTCTGACCCAGTTTGGCGAAAAGAGCGCGATGCACCCCAAAAGCCAGCTTCAGAAACAATATAGAAATCACAAAAGCCAGAAAGCTTTCGCTTTCTGGCTTTTGGGTTACTCAGGGGGAACTTCGTTATCTTAGGGTCTATCTGAAAACCGGAAATATGACCAACGGCGAGGGATTTTC
>ENA-ORSL01003252-ORSL01003252.1-human-gut-metagenome-genome-assembly--contig:-NODE-3252-length-10742-cov-27.445682_pt1 | contig 10742 bp, 9 predicted proteins | sample MGYA00242190_ERZ509157 | MGnify/ENA primary metagenome ERZ509157 (study PRJEB26280, sample SAMEA2338664) | human gut metagenome | biome: human gut; feature: human-associated habitat; material: faeces... | reverse complement strand
CGCTTCTCAAGACCGTTACTTGAGGATACATTTGCCATAATTATTTGCCCTCCACATCAAAGGGGAAATCAAGTCCCAGCTCATCGAAAAACGGTTTCAGTTGTGCGTCGATGCCTTTGATCTCAGCCTGAATATTGCGGATTTCTGCTGCAACAGCATTGAGGTCGATTTCCTCTTCCGGCTCAAAGGTATCAACATAGCGAGGAATGTTCAGATTGAATCCGTTCTCTTCAATCTCCTGCATAGTGGCAACATGGGCGTACTTATCGACATCCACACGATGCTCGTAGGTTTCGACGATTTTATCAATGTCGCACTCACGGAGGATATTCTGATTCTTTCCAGCTTCAAAGTCGTTGGACGCATCAATGAAGAGAATGTTATCCGAGTTGCCGTTACGCTCCCGTTTGAGGACAAGAACACATACCGGAATGCCCGTTCCAAAGAAGAGGTTGGCAGGAAGACCGATAACAGCGTCCAGCACATTCAGCTTTTGGATCAGGTGCTTACGGATCACTTCTTCGGCTGCGCCACGGAACAGAACGCCGTGAGGCAGCAGGACAACGGCTCGTCCGTCTTCGTCCATGTGGTAAACCATGTGCTGCACAAATGCAAAGTCAGCCTTGCTCTTAGGCGCAAGTTTACCGTATTCGTTGAAACGCTCATCCTCCATAAAGTGCATATCAGCAGACCAATTTGCAGAATACGGAGGATTTGCAACTTGAACACGGAACTTCATATCTCCGAAGTAGTCATGTTCAAGCGTATCGCCATTGTAGATATTGAAGTTACGATACGGGATGCCACGAAGAATCATGTTCATTCGGGCAAGGTTATAGGTGGTCGAAGTCAATTCCTGACCGTAGTAGTTGCGCACATTTGCATAGTTCTTGAGGCGAAGAAGCAGAGAGCCGGAACCGCAAGTCGGATCGGCTGCGTCCTTAACATCGGTCAAGCCAAGACAAGCAAGGCGGCACAGCAGTTCGGCAGGACCCGAAGGCGTATAGAACTCACCGGCTTTCTTACCGGCTGTGGCAGCGAACTGACCGATCAGATACTCGTAGGCATTACCCAACACATCAATCTTCGTGTCATCCACGCTGAAATTGATCTCGTCCAGAGAAGCAATGATTTTCGCCATGACAGAACTTCTATCTTTAACGGTATGCCCCAGCTTCGTAGAATCAAGCTGCATATCGGAGAACAAACCGTCAAAGTCTTCCTGCGAATCGTTGCCGATAGTGGATTCCATCAGAGCGTTGATTGCTTTCTGCAAGAACTCAATGTCGAAGGAACGGTTCTCAACCATCTTGACCATCTTGCGGAACAAATACTCCGGTTCGATGATGTAGCCGAGGTCACGCAGAGCTTCTTCTACGATGGCAGCCTTGTATTCTTCGTCATTCCAAGCATCCTCGTAGCTGATATTATCGTCTTTGAGAAGATTAACCATGTACTTCTCAGTCTTGTCGGAGAGGTAGTAATAGAAGATCATGCCCAAGATATAGTTCTTGAACTCGTATGCCTCCATGTTACCTCTCAGGGCATTTGCCATCGCCCATAGTTTGTTGCAAAGCTCTTTCTGGTGAGCCTGAATAGAATTATCCATTGTTCTCTCTCCTTATTGGTATTTCTCGGTGTGCTGCCGGATAAATTCGACGATCCGGTTGACCAAAGACCTCTTCTTGAGCAGCGGCATGGGCTTCTCAATACGGTCACGGATGTTTCCTGCATCCATTGTGCCGGAGAACTCATACTCAGAAATGATGTCCGTCAGCATGGAGGAATCAATATCCTCAGTCTTTGCGAAAGCAACGATTTCTTCTCGTTTCGTTTCATTTTCAAAGTCGTTGTATGCAGCATCAATCTCGTCCGCACTTTCAAGTCCAACAACGACACGATCCAAGAACGCTTGAAGAATTTCAACCTTGCGAAGCAACTGCGGATTATCCGTCCTGCTCAATTCTTCCTTGATGTGCTTGATGTCGTAGTCCTTCTGCTTCTTGTCATCAAAGTGGATGTTGCGTATCAAGTTCATGATATAGGCAACATTGATACGGTCACTCTCCATGATTTCAATGCAGAAGTCCACATCATTCAGGACAGATACGACTTCTCGATCAGTTTTTTGCCGGGAGTAAAGCATCAGATACTTGCTCTTGTAATCCTGATACTCCTGCTCGGACATGATGAGCGCATCCTGATCAAAGCTGAACTCAATGAATGTCTGCAAGGATTGGAGGTATTTTGTCAGCTCACGGAAAGTGATGACAAACTTCTTCTGGTCATCCTCGCTCTGCATGGTATCGACGGACTCAGGGTAGAGTGCCACTTCCTTGAGCTTCATAACCATTTCATTGAACTTCTCAACAAAATACTGATAGCCCGGAACGACAATGCCGGAGGTGTCCTGACTCTTGGAGAAGAGCGTCAGCGCATCATCTGTCCGTTTCTTGAGGTTGCGGTAGCAAATGATGATACCAAACGGTTTGGTTTCTTTCTCGACACGGTTCGTGCGAGAATAGGCTTGCAGCAAATCATGATACTTCAAATCCTTGTCCACATACAGCACAGAGAGCTGCTTGCTGTCAAAGCCGGTCAGGAACATATTCACGACGATAAGAATGTCCAGCGACTTTGTTTTCTTTCCTTTGACTCGATCTGAAATATCCTTGTGATATGCAGAGAAGGTGTCGGTAGAGAAATTCGTGCCGTACATCTCGTTATAGTCCTTGATGATACGCTCCAAGGCATCCCGGCTATGCTCGTCCTTGCCCTCAGCATCTTCGTTCTGCCCATAGGAAAAGATACCGCTAATATTCAGATCGTGTTTGATTTTCTTGAAGATGTCGTAATATTTGACAAGAGCTTCAATGGAGGAAACGGCAAAGATAGCCGTGTACTGACCATTTCTCGTTTTGGCTTTGTGGTTCTGGACGATGTGGTTTGCAATGAGGGACATTCTCTCATCAGACATATAGAGTTCGCCAACATCAATCGCGTCAGCCAATGTCGGATCGTCCCAGTCAAAATCGCCTTCCATCGTCTTTATGTACTCAATATGGAAACCGAGGACATTGTTATCGAAGATAGCATCCTTGATCAGATAGTTATGCAAACATTCCCCAAACAGCATTTCGGTGGTCTGTGTGATCTTGCCCTCCGTCTTTCCGTTCACTTCAAAACGGGGCGTACCGGTAAAGCCAAAGAACTGCGCTTTCTTGAAATGCCGAACAATATCCTTGTGCATATCTCCGAACTGGCTGCGGTGGCATTCATCAATGATGAAGACAACCTTTTCGTCACGGTATGCGTCCATTACCTTTTCGTATTGAGGACGCTTAACGGCATTTGCCATCTTCTGCATCGTCGTGACAATGAGCTGCCGGTTCTTATCCTTCATTTGCCGCACAAGAATGTCTGTGCGATCTGTGACATCAACAGAGCCAGCCTCAAACTTGTTAAACTCTTCGGTGGTCTGAGAGTCCAAGTCCTTACGGTCAACAAGGAAGATAACCTTCTTGATGTTCGGATTGGCTGCGAGGATTTGAGCTGTCTTAAAGGATGTCAGCGTCTTTCCTGCACCGGTGGTATGCCAGATATAGGCGTTGCGATTTGTGAGCGTAGCCTGCCTTATAAGGGCTTCTACGGCATACACCTGATAGGGGCGCATAACCATCAAAATCTTATCCGTATCGTTCAGGATGGTATAGCGTGTCAGCATCTTGATGATGTGATCCCTTGCCAGAAAAGAGATTGAGAAGTCCTTCAGGTTGGTAATACGGATGTTGTTGAAATCCGTCCAGAAGAAGGCGAGGCTATACATCAAGTCCCTGTCGGAGTTGGCAAAGTATTTGGTATCAACGCCGTTGGAGACAATGAAAAGCTGAATGAAGTGATATAGTCCGTTATAGGAGTGCTTCTTATAGCGCATGACCTGATTGACTGCTTCTCGAATGTCAATCCCCCTGCGCTTTAACTCGACTTGAATCAACGGCAAGCCATTCACAAGAATCGTTACATCATAGCGGTTGACATACTTGCCTACAACCGTTGTCTGATGTGTAACTTGGAAGATATTCTTGGTGTGATCCTGATCGAAGAAGGAAAGGTAAACCTTCGTCCCGTCCTCACGCTCAAGGACAAACTTGTCTCTCAGAATTTTTGCGCTCTGGAACACGGACTTTCCAAGCATGAGGTTAAAGATACGCTCCCACTCTTTATCGGTGATAGGCGTATCAAGTTTGGGCGCATTGAAGGCTTCAAACTGAACTTTGAAGTTCTCCACCAATGCGTCATAATCAGGAATATCGACTGTGCTGTATTCCTGCTTGTTTAGCTGCTCTATGAATTGTTGCTCAAGAGCCGCTTCGCTCTGGTATGCCATATCTTCATCTCCAATACTTGAGGATCATTTTTGGTTGCCAACCGATCCTCATTTTATTCTATCACGGCTACTGTCCGATATAACGGACTCATTTTCGTCTTATTTCCAATGTCACATCGCCATTATCCGCAATGGACATTTGCATCGTTTTCAAATACTTGTCCACAAACTGTTTCTGTTCCGAAGAACTCATTTCAATTCGAGTCGCTCTTAACGCCTCTGTGAACATCTCGTAGATATTCAGCCGCACCGCCTGATCTATGTAATGATACATCTCTTTGAACAGTGCGCCGATCTTAATATCCTCTGCATTGCCGGAGTAGAAGTCATCAATGTAGCAATAGAATATACCGGCATTGACAAGTGCGTTCTTCAAATCCGGTCCGCAGTTTTCGCGCTCTATCATGACAAGGAACCGAGCCTCCGGTAAAGAAGAAATCAGTCCCCAATAGTCGGAGTCGCTGGACACCAAAATAAAGGAATCCACATTGTTTTTGTAATGCTCCTGACAAGTTCGGGCAATCAGCATCACATCGACCAGAGACTTGTTCTGCTTTACCCGTTCGGTCATCATGTGTTCGACCGGGATGTGGGTAAAACTATCCAGAATACGCCAAGCAGATGCACTATGCACATCATCAAACAGGATGATGGATGCTATCTTCTGTGTGTACTGATAGTCAAGATTCTTGAGCGTAGCGCAGAGCTTGTACGGATCAGAGTTTTCACAATCTACCACTACGACAACCTTTTCGCTGCTACTAATAAACTCGTAGATGCTTCCTTTAATGTAACTTCCAGCATCAGAAACTTTACTGTACTCTGTAAAGTAGTCACCGTTCATTTGATAAAGCAGCGTCACGAATTTTTTATCGTTATAGAGCAGATTACCGACATCCTCCGGTTCCCAGTTTATATACATCTGGTAAGGATAAAAGAGCAAGTGAGCGTAATAAATATCTGCTGCTGCTTTTGTCCCTTCCTCTTTCAAGCCATCTGGCATGAGAAAGAGGTTTTTTACATACAGCCAATTCAGCCAAAGAGGAAATAGCTTCTTGCAATTATTGATCCGATCAGAAATCAGCTTGTTTATCTCAACGATATGCTGACTTAGCTTCGTGCTGGACTTCTTTATAAAACTAATGCCATCCGCATTTAGTTGTTGAAGGCTATCCTGCGGCACATATTCCGGCATACTGCTGATTGAGAGATAACTAAACTTCATGCGCTCGTTGATATGCTTGAAGTTTCTTTCAATCGCTGTCCTTATGATACACAAATGACGGATTATCCGTGCCGTTTTGTCTGCATCAAGTTTTTCGTATATCTCTATTTTGGGTGCTTCATGCTCATTATCAAAAATTCGTTTCGGAACACCAATCAAATATGCAACCTTAGAAACAATTTCATAGGTGCTGTCTTTGTAGGTGACTCGATCATCTGTGGGAAACGCCTCCGCTTCAACGAGGGCATTTTTCTCAGTCACAGCATTCTCAAGGACATCCATATATGCTCCTTTCGCTGAGGTATTTTTCTCTACCTATAACAAAATAGCCGCACGAAAACTCGGACCTACTTCTTGCCCGTTCGCACAGCTTCACATATATCTCCAATGTCACAATTCAAATAGTCGCAAATGCGCAGCAGAACAGAGAGAGCTACATCCTCGTTCTTATTGAGCTTACTCATCGTGCCAGGAGACAGCTCTATATCCTTGCGTAAAGTTGATTTTGGGATCTCTCTTTCGATGAGCATGACCCATAATTTCTTATAGCTTATCTTCATAAAAGCACCTCTCTCAAACGCTTATAGTGAGACTCATTATATTATACACCAAACGCTTCAAATTTTCAATACGATGCTCCAAAAATTCTAAATATATTTCAAGTTCATGGAGCGCATTACGAAGAAGAAAGCCTGAGCCGATTTATTCATACGGCTCAGGCTTTGGTGGTTATTCCAACTCGCTACTTTTGGCTTTTTCATGCTCCTGTGAAAGCGTTGGACTGAGGAAATCATCGACATTTGCCTTCATGGTATCAATCACTTTAGCCTCTTTTTTGAGCCTTGCTCGTTCGTCGTAGAGACGCTGCTGCTCTTCCAAAAGGCGTTGCTGCTCGGCTTGCAGAGACTTCATACTTGGAAGTTTTTCACCATCTTGCATAGCAAGCAATGTACTCTTTGCTGCTTCAAAAACGACAAGCTCTGCCTCGTGCGCAGCTCGAAAACTCTGCTTGTTCTTCGTCTTTGAGTAGGCATCATAGACCGGCTTGAGCTTTTGATAGGTTGAGATATTCTTGATAAGCGGCTGCACCTTTCGGAGCTGCGCTTCAACGACTTTCAAGTCAGCGCCGGTACGCTCATAAGAACTATGAATGTCTTCGACTTTCTTTTCAAGATCGGCATATTGAAGCAGCTCGTTCTCAGTGAGGTAGTTTAGCGTTCTGGCGGCTTCTTTGAGGATCTTAATCTTCATAGAATGCTCAAAGCCCTTGCTGTCGATCTGCTTAATTCTGTTTTGAATATCGCTGATGAGAGAGATGTTCTTCCTACCGTTCTGCATCTGCCGTCTGCGGGCATTGCGTCCTTGAATGCGTTCCTTGATCCGGTCCTCGGTGTAGTTATCTCCGATGGTTTTTGCACGGGTGAAACGCTCTTGCCCTTCGGCACGGAAGGAGATGTATTTGCCGGTTTTGATTTCATATCCGGCGTCCTGCATCAGCTTCAAAAACTCATCGTAGTCCTTTGCTGTGACCACACAGCGATCAATGGTCTGCTTGAGTTTTTGCTTCCAACTTGTACCGCGTTTGGCTTCGGTGTATTCCTTGTAGTCCATGCCTTTTCCCTGAGAGGGAGGAATAACTGACAGCCCGTGTTCAGCACATATCTCATCACTGAGATGCCGCATCTCACGATAGGTTTTCTTATTGCTTCGGTACGCATGGAAGTCAACATAGTTGACAGCGTTAAAGATAATATGATTGTGGCAATGCCCCTTGTCGATGTGCGTTGCAATCACATACTCGTACTTTCCCTTGAGCCATTCGTCGGCAAACTGCTTACCGATTTCATGCGCTTGTTCCGGCGTGACTTCATCAACCGCAAAGGATTGGATCAGATGTCGGGCGATCACCTTCGGCATCTGCATTCCTTGTTGAGCAGCAAGATTTCTTGTCCACTCAAATTCCTTCGCTGCGGCATCGCTGGCAGCGCAACCATAGGAAGAGACATAGAGCTGGTCATCTGTTTTCTGCGGATCAAGAATGTATGCGAGAGCCTTGTTCACAGTTCCTCGGATTGGCTTGATTTTAGTAATCGCCATATCTCAGCCTGCCTTTCTTTCAGCTCTGCAACATCGTCCTCATAGAAGTGTCCTGTGGAGTTGATTCGACGGCAAATGTGATTGATATTTGCCGCTGCGCGAGATACTGCTGCGGCAAGTTTCTTCTGCTGCGTGTAGTCCACTTTGATGATGTAACCGTCAATCGCCATCTTGCGAAGATACGCTCCCATGTTGTTTGTACCAAGCTGTTTCATCTTTCCTTTGATAATCCGTTTCTCGTCATCTGAAACAAAGAAGAGTATCTGATTTGGTCGTGTTCTGTTTGCCATAAGCGGTTTGTCCTTTCATAAAGATAGAGGGTTTGGGAGACATCCCAACAAGCATTTTCGGGATTAAGGGGAGGGTTTCCTTAATCCAAAATCGCCGTGTGTATATACACCGGCTGTGCTTGCTATTCTCTAAAATCGTAATCTTAGTTGGAAGTCCCCCGTAAAATACCCCTTCGTAATACAACGGACAAATTCCGCGTTTTTGTCTCACGCATAAAAGAAAAAGACGCTCGAAAGCGTCTTTTTAGTATTGTTCAAGCGATGAGAACGCATCACTCTCAATGGTCAGAATGTCATCCATCGGAATCTTTGTGCCGTCCTGCATGGTAATCAGCCGTTCAAAATCATCCAGCTTTTTCACGATGCCTGTTGCTTCAAGATAAGCACCACCGGCTTTTCTCTCATCTGCTTTGAAATATGTGACTGCTACCTCCGGCTCATCTTCAAGGTGCTCCACAAGAAACTGAAACTTCAAATTTAGGCTATGGAGTTCTTCATCATCCAACTCAATCTTTGTGTCGGTCAGACGCCCGGTTTCTTTGATAGCAGCATCATAACCAGTGAGAGCTGCGAACGGAGAAAACTGAGCTGCACGATCTGACATCGGCATCTGCGGTCTGGTTGCAGAGACATGGTGAGGCATATTAAGAATATCTCCATATTTTTGCTCAGAGTAATTCATGCCGCACCACCTTTCTTTTAGATCCTGTTGTATATCTCAAGTGTTTTATTACGAAGCTGCTGTAAGTGTTGGTGTAACTCCCATGTTTGATTTTCGTCTTCACTCAATCGTTTAGCAATCTCTTGGAATTTGCGTTCACGCGCGTAGTCATCGGATATGTAAACATAGTCAATAAAGCATTGGTGACACCAATAATTTCGGATTTCTCGAATTTTCTCCAACAACATATAGTCCCGTTTAGTAAGATCGGGGTGTCCATCGCTATAATCTAATTCCTTTACTTTTTTTATCATTGACCCCAGATTTACTTTTTCAAGAGCATCAAGGTTTTTGTCAAAATCACCCTTGCACATTCCGGCATAAATCAACTTCAAGTCATGCTCAATACACTGAACTTGCATTATCAACTCACTGTGAATCAGTTTGAATTTGTCTCGTGTCATATCTATTCTCCTTACGCCTTATGCCCACCAATCTGCTCATTGCGGTCCTTTGCGGTTGCGCCTTCCTCCAAGTTCATGCCTTTGAGTATGGCGTTCTTTCCATACTTCTTCTTAATGATGAGCATTGCCTGTTGCATTTTCTTTTCCCGATCCAGCCCTGCTTTTTCGCGCTTTCGTTGTGCTTCTAAGGCAGTGAAATCTGTGAAGAGATCAAGCTGCTCATAGCCTCCGTTTTTCACTGGCGCGTCTGCTTCTGGAACAACATGATTTGCTGTGATATTCAGCCGACGCACAAGAAGATTCTTGTCCACGATCCTATCAAAGAGTTCTGCCGTAGCACACATTATTTTCTTCGTAGATGATGTGTGACCGTCAAGATTGATTGAGCCGTGCGCCTGTTTTGGTATCTGCCGTCCGTAATGGTCTTTTACAACTGTCCCGTGATATTTTCGGCTTCGTTCGGGATCGGTGAGGTTTTCTATATCGTAGCCAACTGTGATGACGATTTGATCTGTCACAAGTCCTTTGTCCACCAAGTCCAGCACGAGAAGATCAGCCATCTCACGGAGGACGAGCTTTGCCTTTTCAGCCTCATAGGGGCAATGCAGGACTTGTCCTGAGCCTAAGCTGTTGGTGCTGGGCTTGTAGGCTTTGATTGCTTCAACCGTGCAAGGCTCCCAGCCCCACGCATGGTCGATCAGCAGTTCTGCGTTCTTGCCGAAAAGTTTGTAAAGCAAGTCCTCATTTTTCACCGAGCATCGGGCAACATCGCCCATCGTAAACATTCCGTTTTCTTCGAGCTTCTTTGCATAGCCTCTACCGACTCTCCAAAAGTCTGTGAGCGGCTGGTGCGTCCAAAGCTCACGGCGAAACTTCATCTCATCCAACTCTGCAATGCGAACACCGTTTTTATCTGCCGGAATGTGCTTTGCCACAATATCCATCGCAACTTTGCTGAGAAAAAGGTTTGTTCCAATCCCGGCGGTTGCGGTGATACCGGTTGTCTCAAGCACATCCAAGATCATCTTCATCGCAAGGTCATGTGGCGTGAGATGATAGGTGTTCAGATAATCCGTCACATCCATAAACACCTCGTCGATGGAGTAAACCACAATGTCTTCCGGCGCAACATACTTCATGTAGACCTCATATATCTGCGTACTGATCTCCATGTACCGAGCCATTTGCGGCGGTGCGATGATGAAGTCAATCGCAAGCTCAGGATTAGCTTGCAGCTCAGAAAAGAAATGCGATGATCCTTCGAGCTTTCGTTTCGGTGCATCGTGCTGTCTTCCTGTGTTCGCTTCTTTGACACGCTGCTTCACCTCAAACAATCTGCCGCGTCCTGAGATGCCATAACTCTTGAGGGATGGGGTAACAGCAAGGCAAATGGTTTTGTCAGTCCGGCTTTCGTCCGCGACAACAAGGTTTGTGTCCAGAGGATCTAAGCCTCTATCACGGCATTCGACGGAGGCATAGAAGCTTTTGAGGTCGATGGCAATATAGGTGCGTTGTTTCAACTCCTGTGTCTCCTTTTTATCACTGCATCAGTTCGCCAAACTGGAATTTATAGTCCTCTCAAAACCAATTTGCTTTTTCTTCTCGAAATACGGGAATA
>ENA-ORSL01003248-ORSL01003248.1-human-gut-metagenome-genome-assembly--contig:-NODE-3248-length-10747-cov-3.949869_pt1 | contig 10747 bp, 6 predicted proteins | sample MGYA00242190_ERZ509157 | MGnify/ENA primary metagenome ERZ509157 (study PRJEB26280, sample SAMEA2338664) | human gut metagenome | biome: human gut; feature: human-associated habitat; material: faeces... | reverse complement strand
CTTTTGGGCTTTGCCACGCTGATGTTCGGCATGGACACGATGAGCGGCGCAGTTTCGGGGCTGAAGGACGTGCCCGTCTTTGCGGAGCTGTTCCTGAAATTCCAAAACCCGATCCTCGGCGTGCTGGCGGGCGCAATTCTGACGGCAATCATCCAGTCCAGCTCGGCGTCGGTGGGCATTTTGCAGGCGCTTTCCTTTACCGGACGCGTCAGCTATGCGGCGGCGATCCCGATCATCATGGGACAGAACATCGGCACCTGTATCACCGCGATCATCGCCTCGGTCGGCACCAATAAGAATGCAAAGCGTGCGGCGGCGGTGCATCTGATGTTCAACGTGATCGGCGTTGTGATTTTGCTGACGGTATTCAGCCTTGTGAAGGCGGTGGCTGCGCCGGCGATCCTAAACGAAAACGCGACGGCTTACGGTATCGCGATCGCACACAGCGCCTTTAACATCCTCTGCACGGCGATCCTGCTGCCGCTGGGCGGCTGGCTGGAGAAGCTGGCGCTCCGTCTCGTGCCGGACAGCCGCAAAAAGGAAAAGCTGGAGGAGCTGGACGAGCGTCTGCTGGCGACGCCTGCCATTGCGCTCGAACGCAGCCGCACCGTTGCCGGCGAGATGGCGCAGTGCGCGGTGCAGTCGCTGAAAAACGCCCTTCTCTGCGCAACGGACGGCAGATTTGAGCTTGCGCCGCACATTCGGCGCGGAGAGGAGCGCTGCGATCACTATGAGGACCTGCTGGGTACTTACCTTGTCCGCGTCAGCGCCCAAAAGCTCAGCGCGGCGGAAAGCGGCGAGGCGACGGAGCTTTTGAAGGTCATCGGCGATTTTGAGCGTATCTCCGACCACGCGGTCAATATTTTGGAATCGGCAGAGGAGCTGCGGGATAAGAAGCTCTCGTTCTCTGACGCTGCACAGCAGGAGCTGCGGACGCTCAGTGCGGCGGTCGATGAGATCCTGACCATGACACTGCGGGCATTTTCGACGGGGGATGAGCAGCAGGCAGAGCAGGTCGAGCCGCTCGAGCAGGTGATCGACGCACTCAAGGAGCAGCTTCGTACCAGCCATATTCTGCGGATGCAGCAGGGCAGCTGCAGCATTGAGGCGGGCTTCGTCTGGGCGGACCTGCTGACCGATCTGGAACGGACCTCCGACCACTGCTCCAACATTGCGGGCTGCGTGATCGACATTGCGCGGCGCCATCTGAATCTGCATGAGACGCTCCGCACGGCAAAGCTCGACGACGGCGCCTTCCGCGAGGCATACCGCCGTTATGCGGAGAAGTACGCGCTGACCTGAATTACGGAATAAAAAACGCCGCGCACCTCCGAGCTTCGGAGTGCGCGGCGCTTTTTACATGGCTGCGATCTTTTGGTTCAGCCCCTGGATGACGGGCTTGGCTTCGGCGAGCAGCTTTTCTTCATCAATAAAGGTGAATTCGCCGTGGCGGACGAGAATTTCGCCGTTCAGGAACACGGTATCGACGTTTTTCCCGTCGCCGGCGTAGAGGAAGTTACTGAGCCGATAGTCGGGGTTGAGCAGGGCAATGTCGTGATCCATGTCCACAAGCAGGAGGTCGGCAAGGTTGCCCTCCTTTAATTCGCCGAGGTCGGTATAGCCGAGGGCGCGTGCGCCGTTGACGGTCATCATCTTATAAACCGTGCCCGCGTCCAGTACGGTCGGGTCGAGGGTGCGCCCCTTTTGCAGATAGGCTGCGGTCCGCGCCTCGCGGATCATGTCGCGGTTCGAGCTGGACGCTTCGCCGTCGCAGCCGAGGGTGACATTGATGCCGCGGTGCAGCATTTCGGCGATCCTCGGAATGCCGTCACTGATCTTGAGGTTGGTGCAGGGGCAGTGCACGGGATTCGCGCCGCTTTTTGCGATGATGTCCAGCTCGCGGTCACTCAGCCAAATGCTGTGCGCCAGCAGCGTATGCTCATCAAGAATTCCGAGCTGCTCGAGCGCCTCCGCCTCGCCGCTCAGCCCGTAGGCTTTGGCGACGGCTTCCGTCTCCATCCTGCCCTCGGCGAGGTGCGTATGGAAGATCAGACCGCGCTCATCGGCAAACCGCTTCAGCGCCTGCACCATCCGACCCGAGACGGCGGGCAGCCCCGCAGGAGCGACCGAGGCTTTCAGACGACCGCCAAGCCCGTGGACCCTTTGGTAGACCAGCTCCGAGCGGCGCAGCGCCTCCTCAATCGACAGAATGGGGGTGACGGCGTTCTCGGCGACATCGGTTGTGCTCAGACCGATGGTGGCACGGATTTTGCTGTCATACACGGCACGGATACCATCGTCGAGCGACGGCCACATTGCCATGTCGTTGACGACGGTCGTGCCGCGACGCAGCGCAGTCAGACAACCGAGCAGACAGGAATAGTAGTTCTCCTCCGGCGTCATGAAGTCCTCAATGGTAAACAGGCGCACGAGCCATTGCGTGATCGGGTAGTCGTCCATCGGTCCCTTCAGAACGGACTGCACCAAATGCGTGTGGCAGTCGGCAAAGGACGGCAGAGCGAGCATTCCATTTGCGTCAAGGCGCTCGCAGTCCTCGGGCGGGTCGATCTTTTCCGCGATCCTTTTGATCCGCTCGCCCTCTATCAAAATTTCCTTGGTCGAGGTCGTCATGGTGTCGAAATCTGCCAATTCGCAGTTTTGAATCAGATACTTTTTCAAATCGCTACCTCCTGTGTACGCATAAGCGACGGTCATCACGACCGTAAAAAATCATAGTCGGCTACTTCTAAATTTACCAGCTTTTTGCGCAAATGTAAACTGTTTTCTTGCCGTTTTGCGGAAGAAAAGCAGTCAACCCGAGCGGGCGGGAGGAGAAATGGGGACTTGTCAAACAGCGGAAAGCGTGGTATGGTGAAGGGGAAAGGGGCGTGACGGAATGAAACGGGTTTTTGCGGGGGTGCTGGCGGCAGTTTTGCTTTTGTCGCTTCTGCCGACGGGCGTATCGGCGGCGGACCTCCGCAGTGCACCGTTCGGACGCGTGGTATACGTCGGCGGCGAAACGATGAACTATACGGACGAGCTGACGGCGCTGATCGCACAATATCAGTGCAGCGTACCCGAGGTGACGCGCTTGACGGAGACGGAAATTTCGAGCATCACGGCGCCGCTGCCGGAGCTGTTGATCTACGCGCCGGAAAACGCGTCGGCTTCGGCGGAGACGGTGCGGCGGCTTGCGGCACTTGTTGCGTCGGACGGCGTTTTTGCGGTGTGCGGGCTTGGCTACCGAACGGACTTGCCGATCGAGGAATATGCCAAGGGGCAGGTCGCGCTGCGGCACGCGGCAGAGAACGCGGCAGCGGTGTATTTTGACGCCTATGCAGCGATGGGCGGCGCGCCGTGGAGCGTGGAGGCGGACGGAAAAACGCCGAGTACGGCGGGAAAACAGCTTCTGGCGAACGGTCTGTTCGCTGCGTTGGCGCGGGAGTGCACCTGTCTTGCGGCGGAGCACAGCGCACCGCTGGATATGGACGAAACGCCGAAGCCGCCCCCCGAAGCTGCAATGCTGACGGCATTTGCCGAGGCGCGGGATGCGGCGCCGATGCGTGCCGTGCTGGAAAGTCGGAAAACCGCGCTGCCGCTGACCGCCTACACGACGATGCAGGCGGCGGAGCGCGCGGCGTTTTTGGAGCTGCTGACCGCTGCCGACCGCTCCGATGTCGATAGCCGGGAGGCGGCGGAGGAGATTTATTGGACGGTTCTGCTTCGCCTTCAACGGCAAGCGCCGCGGCGCAGCGTGCTGAAAAACGGTGTACTGCGCTATGTGGCGGCGGGGGACAGCATCTCCTGCGGCGCGACGGCGGTGTATCGGGAAAACGGCTGGGTTCCGACGCTGGCGAGACTGCTGGGCAAGATCTCCGGACAGAAGGTGCGGCTGGTCAACAAGGCTGTCTCCGGCAGTCGGATGTGTCTGAAAACAACGTGGGCGGATTACCCGCCCGCGAAGGATACCGTGCAGGACTACATTGTGCCGAATCACCCCGACCTTCTGACGGCGGCGTTCGGTATCAACGACCTGCGTGCGAATGTCCCGCTGGAAACCTTCCTTGCCGCCTACCGCGGCTATGTCCGCGAGGTGCAGGCGGGCTGTCCCGAGACGGTGATCGTGCTCGTCGGCATGATCCCGATGGGCGACGACTTCCGAACGGAGGAAATTATTGCATGGAACGCTGCGATCCGTGCCATGGCAGAGGAGCTGGGCGTGTGGTACGCCGATCCGTTTGACGATCTTTACGGGACGCAGTGGCTGCTGACGGACAACCTGCACCCATGTGACGTCGGCTATCGTGTGCAGGCGAGCGCGGTTTTGCGCACCCTGTGCGCGGCAATGGACTTTTCCGCTGCGGTGACGCTGCCGTGGGAAAATCCGTTTCGGGATGTCACTGAAACGGACTGGTTTTACGCGGGTGTGAAGGCAGTGACGCGCCTTTTCCTGTTTCGCGGGGTGACGACGGAGCGCTTTGCACCCGAGGCGACGATGACGCGGGGAATGCTCGTGACCGTGCTGTGGCGGATGGACGGAAAGCCTGCTGCGGGCGAATCGGGCTTCTCCGACGTTGTGCGCGGGGCATACTATGCCGAGGCGGTCGCATGGGCAGCGGAAAAGGGCATTGTCAACGGCATCGGCGGCGGGAGATTTGACCCCGAGGGGAACGTGACGCGGGAACAGCTGGCGGCGATCTTCTTTCGATATGCGCAGTTGCGCGGCGCAGATACGAAAAAACGCGCCGATCTGAGCGCGTTTCCGGACGGAGACAAGGTAAGCGCCTATGCTATGGACGCGCTGGGCTGGGCGAACGCCGTCGGACTGGTCAACGGCATCGCGGAGGGCGGCACCGCCTACCTCCGCCCGCAAAACACCGCCGCAAGAGCACAGGCGGCAACGATTTTGGCAAGGTACTTGGACAAGTCGGCGCAATAAGTCGGACAAATATAAAAATCTCGCTGCAAGAGCGTCTCTTGCAGCGAGATTTCTATTTCATTCAGCGACCGGTGTCCTCGACGTAGAGCTCGCGGACCGCATTGGGATCGGCGGGCTTTGCGGGAGCGGAAGCGGGCTTGGGATTGTCGCGCTTTTCGAAGAACTTCGGTGCAACCTTCGGGAACAGGCAGTAGGTCAGGACGTCCTCCTCACACTTTGCCATGCCCTTGCACTCCTCGCGGTACTTCTCCAGCTCCGGCTCAAGGAGATCGGCGGGACGGCAGGTGATGACCTTTGCGTCGCCGATGCACTTTTTGCGGACCTCCTCGTTGACATCTCCGGGCAGCTTGCCGTACTCACCGCGGAGCAGCGCCTTGGATTCATTGGGAACCATCTTGTAGCGTTCGCCGCTGATGATGTTCATAACTGCCTGCGTGCCAACGATCTGGCTCGTCGGGGTGACCAGCGGGGGATACCCGAAGTCCTTACGGACGCGGGGCACCTCGGCAAGAACCTCATAGTACTTGTCCTCCTTGCGGGCGTCCTTGAGCTGTCCGAGCATATTCGACAGCATACCGCCGGGGACCTGATAAAGCAGTGCCTTCGGATCAACGCGCAGCACCTTCGGATCAAGCGTGCCCTCCGCCATCATCTTATCGGCGACCTTGCGGAAGTGGGCAGCCGCCTCGCTGAGCTTGTCGAGGCTCAGACCGGTGTCGCGGTCCGTGCCCTGCAGCGTGGCGACCAGCGCCTCGGTGGAGGGCTGGGACGTGCCGTTTGCCATCGGGGACAGCGCGCAGTCCACAATGTCAACGCCTGCCTGCGCAGCCATGAGGTTGACCATGTCGCCGGTACCCGCGGTGTTGTGAGTGTGCAGATGGATGGGAACGGAGACACTATCCTTGAGCTTACGGATCAGGTCATAGGCATGATACGGAAGCAGGAGGTTTGCCATATCCTTGATGCAGATGGAGTCCGCACCCATCTTCTCCAGCTCCTTGGCAACGCCGACAAAGTAGTCGTCGTTATGCACGGGGCTGACGGTGAAGGACAGTGCGACCTCCGCCCAGCCGCCGTACTTCTTGACGGATTCGACTGCCTTTTGCAGGTTGCGGATGTCGTTGAGCGCGTCGAACACACGTACAACGTCAATGCCGTTTTCAATGGACTTTTGGCAGAATTCCTCGACCACGTCGTCGGCGTAGTGCTTGTAGCCTAAAATATTCTGACCGCGGAAGAGCATTTGCAGCTTGGTTTTGGGCATATGCTTTTTCAGCGTGCGCAGACGCTCCCACGGATCCTCGTCGAGGAAGCGGATGCAGGCGTCAAACGTTGCGCCGCCCCAGCATTCCAGCGACCAATAGCCCATGTTGTCAAGCAGCTCGCAGGCGGGAAGCATATCCTCGATGCGCATACGGGTCTTAGCCTGCGACTGATGCGCGTCGCGGAGAATGGTTTCGGTAATGAGCAAAGGCTTCTTTTCCATAGTTTACCTCCTTAGCCGAACAGGGCGATGAACACGCCCGCAGCAACAGCGGAACCGATAACGCCGGCAACGTTCGGACCCATGGCGTGCATGAGCAGGAAGTTGCTCGGATCCTCACGCTGCCCCTCCTTCTGAGAGACACGCGCTGCCATCGGAACGGCGGAAACACCGGCAGAGCCGATGAGCGGGTTGATCTTCTTGCCCTCCGGCAGGAACAGGTTCATGAACTTTGCAAGCAGGACGCCGCCGGCAGTGCCGCTCGCAAAGGCGATAACGCCGAGAACAACGATGCCGATGGTGCGCGGGGTAAGGAAGCTGTCAGCCTGTGCGGTCGCACCGACGGAAACGCCGAGCAGGATGACGACAATGTTCATCAGCTCGTTCTGCGCGGTCTTGTTCAAACGCTCGGTTACGCCGCACTCACGGAAGAGATTGCCGAGCATCAGACAGCCGACCAGCGGAGTTGCCGAGGGAACGAACAGTGCAACGAAGAAGGTAACGGCGATCGGGAATACGATCTTTTCCTTCTTAGAAACCTTGCGCAGGTTGTCCATACGGATCAGGCGCTCCTTCTTGGTGGTCAGACCGCGCATGATCGGCGGCTGGATAACGGGAACGAGCGCCATGTAGGAGTAAGCGGCGATCGCGATGGGTCCGAGCAGCATCGGAGCGAGCTTGGAGGTGACGTAGATGGCGGTAGGACCGTCCGCACCGCCGATGATGCCGATGGAGGCAGCCATCGCCTGCGTGAAGCTGAGTCCTTCAATGCCGACCTTGGAGATCAGCAGCGCGCCGAGGTAAGCGACAAAGATACCGAGCTGAGCGGCAGCGCCGAGCAGCAGACTCTTAGGATTGGCGATCAGCGGACCGAAATCGGTGGAGGCACCGACACCGATAAAGATCAGGCAGGGGTAGATCTGAAGCTTGACGCCCAGATACAGAACGTCGATCAGACCGAAGGTGTCGGAATTGCTGAACGCCTCCCAGTTGATGTGACCGGTCTCGTTGATGAAGATCTCGGTGTGGTACATACCCGCGCCGGGAAGGTTCGTCAGCAGCATGCCGAAGGCAATGGGCAGCAGCAGCAGCGGCTCAAAGCCCTTACCGATGGCAAGGAAGAGCAGCACGAAGGAAATCACGATCATGATGAGGGATTTCCAGTCGATATTATGAATAATCATCATAATACCGGTTTGGTCGACAAAGTTCGTCAGCGCCTCGGCATTGGAGGTGGCGCCCTTCTCATCGGCTGCGACAGCGGCGTCGGCTGCAGGCTCTGCGGAGGTCACGACGACAGCGTCCGTATCCTTGTGTGCCTTGCCTGCTGCGGACGCGAGGGTCATGCACAGGCAAACCAGCAAACCGAGCACCAGCAGAGCGATCATCAGCCGATGCATCTTTTTGTTATTTTTGAACATGGCATACGTCTCCTCTGCGAATTAACCGATGGTGCAAAGGAGCGCGGCAGTCTCGACGGAATCGCCCTTGCGGACGTTGACACCGGTGACCTTGCCGTCGCAGGGCGCCATGATTTCGTTTTCCATCTTCATTGCCTCAAGAATGATGAGGACGTCGCCCTTCTTAACGGACTGACCTGCCTGGACCTTGATGTCAAGGATGGTGCCGGGCATGGGGGCCTCGACCTTCTGACCGCCTGCGGGAGCTGCGGAGACAGGGGCGGCTGCGGGGGCAGCGGGAGCGCTCATGGTTGCGGGAGCGGACATTTCTTCGATCTCGATCTCATACAGAGAGCCGTTGACATTCACACGATACTTTTTCATTTCTAAATTTCCCTTTCGTTTTGTGTTAAAGTTTCTTGACGGACAGGATGCGGATGGCAGAGGCGTCGGTGCCGCTCATTTCAGCAATGGCTGCGGACACGGCAGCGACAAATTCGGGGCGGTTGGGAATCTCGGATGCTGCGGCGGTCGGGGCGTTCTTTTTCTCCGCTTCCTTCTTGCCGCTGCCGCGGAACATCAGTCCGAGCAGAGAGCAGAGAACGATGATGAGCGTCAGGACGACGAAAACCGTAACAAGTCCCATGACAACAACAAACCAGTCTTGCATTGTTTTCCTCCTTCTTGGAAATTTGTATCCAAATATCTCTATGGGGACGGCACAGTGCCGAAAATAAAATGGAAGGCTTACGCGATGGTGAAGCCGGTGGAAGCCAAGAGCTTCCCGTTGATGTAGATCTCCAGCGTATAGCTGCCTGCTACGGATGCCTCTCCCTGCGCAGCGGGCAGGGGAACGGCATTGGCGTGGCGGCGGTTATACCACAGACTATCCCACGCAAGTTCCCGCGAGACGTCGTTGACGACATTGCCGCTCGCATCGCGCACGGCGTAGAGCAGGGTCACGGTGTCGTCGGACTGATTGACGGCGTTGACCTCCACGCAGACCGCGATCTTCTGCTCCGGAGAGAAGGAGGTGCGGTTGTTGTTCAGATCATAGTACGTCCAGTCCGCCTTATCCGGCTCGACCCAAAGGGAGATCAGGGAGGAGCCTGCGGCGTAGGGCGGCTCGGGCGTGATGCCGTAATCGGTAAACGCTTCGCTGACCGGTGTTTTTACTGTAACGGTGGATTGCCCGAAAACGGCAGAGGAGGCATCCGCAGCCGTCAGGGACAGGGAAATTTCGTATTCTGCGTCGGGGACCAGACCGCTGAGCGTCACGGAGGTGCCGTTGACGGCGCTGCCCTCTCCGCTGGGCATATAGGCGGCGTGGAGACTGCCGACGGTGTTGTAGGAGACGTACCAACCGCCGGAGGGCGTTCCGGCAGGTGCGTTCCAGCTTACGGTAACGCTGCCGTCGTCATTGGCTGTCGCGGTCAGACCGTCAACAATGATGGGGTCGGCGGGCAGCGTAAGCTTCGGGATCAGGTCCATGCCCTTCGCGGAGAGCGTGAAGGTGTATTCGCGGTCAAAGTCCGGAAGCTCCAGCGTGCAGGTGCAATCGGTCGCGGTGGCGGTGAGCGGCGAAATGCCGTCCGCCTCGCACAGGACGGACCATTGCTCGGGGCTGTTTTCGCCCTGCTCCCACGAGAGTGTGACCTTTTTGCCGTCGATCTCGCTGACGGTCAGGTTCTTTGCCTCAACGATCGGGAGAATTTCGTACTGCGTGGTCGTCTCGCCCGAGAGGAAGATGTCCCCGGAGTCCTCCAACGTGAAGGTGTAGACCTCGTTGGGCAGCAAGCCCGAGACGATATACGAGCTTCCGACGAAGGAATAGGTGTTGCTGACCGAGCCGTCGGCGTTCGAGCAGGTGAGCTGCCATTGCGACGGGGCGGGTCCCTCATAGCTGAACGAGAGCTGGACCTCGCCGTCATTGTCGCCGCGCACGCCGCGGAAATCGGAAATGGCGGTGGATTCCGGCGTAGTCACGCTGATCGTATAGGAATCGGCTTTGCGCAGCTTATGATACTGCGCCGCGCTGACGGCGACGGTGTAGGTCGTCTTCTCGGAAAGATCGGAGAAGGTGTAGAGATTGCCGTTGCGGATACCGGGGTAGGCGTTGCCGTAGCTGTCCGTGCAGGTCAGGACGAAGCGGCTCGGCTCGTCCGACGAGACCAGCTCAACGACCATCTCCTGCGTGTCGCAGGAAAGAATGTTGAGCTGCGTCATATCCACAAAGTACCAGCCGACCAGGAACCAGACGACCGCACCGATCGCGGCAAGCAGCGCGAGAATCACGGTCACGGGGAGCCAGCGGGACTTTTTCTTCGTCTCCGTCTCGTCCTCGTCGTCCTCTGTGTCGCTGTCCACATAGTCGTGCGACGGCTCGGCGGGAACGGCGGTCATGGTCAGCTCGTCCTCCTTGCCGTCCTTCTCCTCCGCCTCGGGAGCTTCCTCCTCGGCGGGAGCATTGCCGACGACCGCATTCACGGACGCAAGCAGCGCGTCGAGGTCCATCTGATCGGGATCGACCTCCTCGGCAGCGGTAAGCTCGGGCATATCGGACGGCTCGGTCGGCTTCTCCGCCGTATCTTCGGGCGGCTGCTCCTGCGGGGCGTCCTGCGTCGTGGTTTCGACCGGCTCCGACGCCTCCTCGGGGGCAGCCTCTTCAACGGGGGCAGCCGGCTGCGGCGCTGTCTCGGCGCTCGGCTTTTCGGACGGCGCGGGGGCGTTCGGGTCAATGTCGTCCGCCGTGCCCGCGCCGCTCAGATCGGGCGCGAAGCTGCGGCGGAAATCGTCGTCCAGCGCTTCGGCTTCGGTCATGCGGATCAGCTCCTCCGGCTCCTCGCCTACGGGAATGCGCGTGCCCGGACTGCAATTATGATCGGTAGCGATGCCCACCTGCGCGTGCCGCAGGAAATGACCGCC
>ENA-ORSL01003244-ORSL01003244.1-human-gut-metagenome-genome-assembly--contig:-NODE-3244-length-10755-cov-6.610000_pt1 | contig 10755 bp, 10 predicted proteins | sample MGYA00242190_ERZ509157 | MGnify/ENA primary metagenome ERZ509157 (study PRJEB26280, sample SAMEA2338664) | human gut metagenome | biome: human gut; feature: human-associated habitat; material: faeces... | reverse complement strand
GGGAGCAGCACAGCCCGGTCTACGTCTGCGCCCTCTGCCCCGGCCCGGTGGACACCGAGTTCAACGAGCGGGCCGATGTGGTGTTCGCACTGCGGGGCATCAGCCCGGAACTCTGCGTAGAGGAGGCCATGCGGGGAATGCTGCACCACAAGACCATCATCGTCCCATCGGCCCTCATGCGGGCGGCAACGACGGCCCAGCGGTTCATGCCGATGGCGATCTTAATGCCCATCATGGCCCACCAGCAGAAGAAAAAACTGGGCTGAAGGGCTATTGTGTGCAACAAGCAGCAATCCCGGCCTTTGCAGAGTCCGTTTTTATGACGATTTCACGAAAACGCAGCAAAATGAGAAAAAATTTGCAGTAATTGTGCCAAGAAAACACCTTGACAGTCGGAATAAAGAATGCTACTCTAGTATACAAGAGGGTGCAGGGCCGGACAGTCCAAATTGCTGCTTCCCGTGGCGGCAGTTAGACTACAGGTATCGTCCGGCAGCGCAGCGCCCCGCAAAGCAAAATTCTGATTGGAGGACTTAATTATGGCACAGTGTACTCCCAAATCCTTTGACCTGACCGGCAAGGTCGCGCTCATCACCGGCGCATCTTACGGCATCGGCATGGCTATCGCAAAGGCAATGGCCGCAAACGGCGCTACCATCGTCTTCAACGACATCAAGCAGGAGCTGGTCGATAAGGGTCTCGCCGCTTATGAAGAAGCTGGCATCAAGGCTCACGGCTATGTCTGCGACGTCACCGATGAGGACGCCGTGAACGCCATGGTCGCAAAGATCACCGAGGAAGTCGGCCATATCAACATTCTGGTCAACAACGCCGGCATCATCAAGCGCATCCCCATGACCGAGATGACCGCTGCTCAGTTCCGTCAGGTCATCGATGTTGACCTGAACGCTCCGTTCATCGTCGCCAAGGCTGTCATCCCCGACATGATCGCTCAGGGCGGCGGCAAGATCATCAACATCTGCTCCATGATGAGCGAGCTTGGCCGTGAGACCGTCTCCGCCTACGCTGCAGCCAAGGGCGGCCTGAAGATGCTGACCAAGAACATCGCCTCCGAGTACGGCGAGTACAACATCCAGTGCAACGGTATGGGTCCGGGCTATATCGCCACCGCCCAGACCGCCCCGCTGCGTGAGGTCCAGCCCGACGGCAGCCGTCACCCCTTCGACCAGTTCATCACCGCCAAGACCCCGGCGGGCCGCTGGGGCGACCCGGAAGATATGGTCGGCCCCTGCGTCTTCCTGGCCTCCCACGCCTCCGACTTCGTGAACGGTCAGATTTTGTACGCCGACGGCGGCATCCTCGCCTATATCGGCCGTCAGCCTAAGTAAATCAGACAGCAGAAAAGCCCTGCGGCGTGCCGCAGGGCTTTTGTCGTATCATCTTTGAGCACTCAGGCCATATTGCGATGGGAATGTATCCATGAGCCACCGCTGCCGTTTCCGACGGCAGTGTTGTAGACTACGTTTTTCAGCTCCTTGACCATGGATGCCTTGGCGCTCTCGTAGGCCTTTTGTGCATTGTCGGCGAGGGATTGGTCGCGGCCATTCTCCCGCAGGCAGGTGCGCATCTCCGACAGCAGCGCATTGAATTCCTTGTCGCAGGCGCTCTGCATGGAGGTCAGCTTGCCGCCTTTGGAAACAACGATGGAGACTTTCAGACCGAGGCTGTGCTTTTCGGCGGGGTACTCCATGTACTCATCGTAGGCGTCGCAAATGACAGAATAGAGCTGCGACTGGAACTTTTTCTGCAGCTTTTCCATCTGAAGAAGATACTGTGCAAGCTGTGCGTCACACTCGTTCTGAGGGGTGGGAGCGGAAGAGGAAGACGAGGAAGCAGCCGGATGGGAGGCAGTCGGCTCCTGTGCGGCAGTCTGCCCGGTGGAGGATGCCTCGGATGCCGCCTTGGAGGAAGAAGCTGCACTGGAAGTGTTGTTGTCAGCAGAAGTGCTGGATGCAGAGGCGCTTTCGGCGGCCTCCTCAGAAGCAGCGGCTTCTTCCGAGGCGGCCTTTTCCTCTGCGACGAGCTCGATGACAGAGGCAAATTCACTGTTGCTGGTGTCGGTCAAGAGCTGGTCCCATGCGTCGGCGCTCTCGGATGCGGCTTCGGACGAACTGGATACGTCAGAAGGCTCGGCAGCGATGGACACAGAGCGGAACATATCGAGTACGGAGACGGCAGGGATCGCAACTGCAACGGCAACACACATCCCGACTGCCGCAGCGATGCGGGAAATCAATTTTTTCTTCATAGAATAACTCCTGTTTCAGAGGATCGGGTCGAAATGACTGATGATAAGGATACCATCCCTGAAAAAGGAAATCAATAGATAAAACGTGAAACTTTTGGATATTTTAGAGGGAATCAAACAAGCGGGGATGCTGTGTTTTGCAGCATTCCCGCTTGTTATCTCAGATAATGATGCCGTCGCAGTGGTCGAGCTCGTGCTGGATGATCTCTGCTGTCCAGCCTGAGAAGGTCTTGATGCGGGGCTGGAACTTTTCGTTCTGCCACTGCACCTTGATGGTCTGCCAGCGTTTGGTCTTTCGGGTGCCGGTGAGGGAGAGACAGCCCTCATCCGTCTCATACGGCCCGGACTTTTTGAGGATGACCGGGTTGAACATGACGAGATAGCCGTCCTCGCTCTCGAATGCGATGATGCGTTTAGCGACGCCTATCATGTTCGATGCCATGCCGACGCAGCCGTCTTTGTGGGCGATGAGCGTTTCCAGCAGGTCCTGCGCGATGGGCAGGTCTTCCGGCAGGGCAGGCGCGGCTTTTCGGGCGAGAAAAAGCTCGTCTTTGCAGATGTCACGAATCATATTATTTCAGCTTCTCAAGAATTTCGTCGGCGCTCACACCGCTGGCGAGGAGCTTTTTCAGCACATCCTCGGCTTCGGCCTTCTTGGATGCCTCGGCGGCTTTCTGGGCGGCAGCGGCCTGCCTGGCTTCCAGCTTGGCTACTTCTTTGTCGAGCTTCTTGACAGAGGCCTTTTTGGCTTTCAGGTCGGCGTTCAGCGACTTGACGTCGGTCTTCAGCTCTTCGATGCTGGCAGCCACTTTCAGGATCTCAGCTTCCACGGCGGCTTTCTCTTCCTGCTTTGCTGCGATTTGTGCGGCGAAGTCGGCGGTCACTTTAGTGGTCTTGACTTTATTCTTGCTTCCTTTGGGTCTGGGCATGGCGGGATACCTCCTGATTTTGGTTAGTTTGTGAGATAAGTATATCACACTTTTTATGTGCATTCCAGTCGGCTTTTAAGCAAAAATCCAGAACAAAAAACCGCAAAAAGCGCAGATGTTCCTGCAGCTCTTCGCGGTTTTTCCTTTTATCGAGCAGAGCCGGACAAATCCGAACTATTTCCCACTGTTTCTGTGGTAGTCAAGGCATCCTCAAAGCGGATGGTTTGAGAGCCATCCTTGTAGTTGAACGTGATCAGCATCCGGTCATCATACAGGAAAATGGCGTTCACAAAAATCTCAATCAGTGCTTTGCGCTGTTTTTGCTGCGATATATCGAACTTTCTGAATTTCATCAGCCAGAACCGGATGAAATCGGCATTGAAGGATGGCTTTCGCAGTTTTTCATCAGCGATTTTTGCAGTCAGCTCATCCTTCTGAGCTTCCAAGGCATCCAGACGTTCCTTGGTCGTTCGGGTGAATAAGCCTTCCTCGATTGCTTTCATCAGGTTGTCCAGTTTCCTGTCCACCTCTCGGAGCTGCTTTTCCAAGAGCGGAATCGTAGTGTTCTCCTGATTCTGAAAATCCATGACCAGCTGAACGATTCTTTCGATAACTGCATCATCATGAATCAGCTTCATCGTCTCTTGGACGACCAGATTCTCCAGCCACTCCTTTTGTACGGTTTTCTTATTGCAGCCTTTGCGCCGCTTGGCAGTAGCACATTTATAGTAATAGTAGGTTCGTCCAGTGGCGCTTGTTCCGCTTTCGCCAAACATCAATGCTCCGCACTTGCCACAGAACAGCTTGGTAGTCAGCAAGTATTCCTCATCTGCCTTTCCGTGAGCCGGTGCGCGCTTGTTTTTCTCCAAACGCTTTTGAACACGGTCAAACAGGTCTTTCGGGACGATAGCAGGAATCGCATCTGGCACAACGGTATCCCGGAAAGAAAGCTCTCCAATGTAACGGCGGTTCTTCAACATGGTGTTCATGCTGCTGCACGTCAGCTTTCCACCCAGCATATTACGAACGCCTTTTGCGTTGAGATAGTTCAGAATCTCAACGATTTTCTCACCATTATCGTAGCGCTGAAAAGCCTCTAATACAAGTGGAGCGACCAGTGGGTCGATACGATAGAACTTATCTGCGTCGATTTTATAGCCAATCGTTCCGGTGCCGCCTGTGCATTTGCCTTTCAGGGCATTTTCCGTCTGACCACGGATGACCTTTTCAGATAGCTCAGCAGAGTAGTATTCTGCCATGCCTTCCAGCAGTGTTTCCACAAGAATACCTTGCGAGCCTTCAGCAATCGGCTCCATGACCGATATCAGGTGTACATTGTTCTTTTTCAGAATCATCTTGTAGTTCGCACTGTCAAAACGATTCCGGGCAAAGCGGTCAAACTTCCAGACCAGAACGATTTCAAACAATTTTTTGTTGCTGTCCCGAATCATTTGCTGAAAATCCGGGCGATGATCTGTTTTAGCGGAGAATGCACGGTCAATGTAGTGCCTGACCACCGTGATACCGTTTCTTTCTGCGTAGGCTGTGCATTCCCGAATCTGACCTTCGATGGATTCTTCGCGCTGGTTGTCACTGGAATAGCGGGCATAAATCACAGCATTCATAGCAAGCACCTTTCTTTTATATATCATCGAACGGTAGGTCGTTCATTCAGGATGTTGTTTCGTATAATGTATATACCACACTTCATAGGGGTTTGCAAGGACAATTTTGAAAGATATCCCAATGTGAAATAGCAGCCACTCCGGTGATTTCAGCCATCTTAGCACCCTACCTTTAGATATGCTCGCAATTTGGCCTGCAAAATCGGGTCTTCGGACGGAAGAAATTTACGACTGTCGACTCGCATCACCCGATCGGGGGACAGCTGCGCACGATACTCGGTGGGTGTGCGGTGCAGTGTGGAGCGAAAACGTGCATTAAAGGTTTTCAAATCGGCAAAACCATTGCGCAAAGCAATATCTGTCAGGCCATCATTGGTCAATGCCAAGTCACTCAAAGCGTGCTGGAAGCGCACACGGCTCAGATATTCATGAAAATTAACACCAACCACCTGTTTGAACAGGGTTGAAACATAGGTTCGGTTGTACTGGGCAAAATCTGCAAGATTTTCAAGAGTGAGCTTTTCTGCGTAATGTTCTTCAATATATGCTAAAAGGCGGCGAATTGCAGAACGTCTTTGCTCATCTTCCGGCATTTCGTTCAATCGCTGTGGCTCAAACTCTGTGCATAGTATAACGAGCAGCAAGTCGAGGCTTGCCTTGACAGCCAGCTGTGCATATGGACTGTTCTGCTGCATCAGCATGAAAATCTGGCTGGCATAAAATCGAATATGACGGTAGCGTTCTTCTGTGTGTGTTCCAGCGTTTGAAAGACAGGAAGGAAAGTGGTAGACGCCACCCTTTTTAAGCAATGGACGAATCGCTGTAGCTGAAAAATGCAGGACGATGGCAGTAGTATTTGCCTGTTGACCAAAGGAGGCGTGTCCTACTCCCGGCGGAGTGAGCAGAACGTCATCCTCCTCCAGTACAACATTCTGCGTTCCACGGCAGTACTCTTGACTGCCATGCAGCAAAATGTTAAGCTCATATTCGTCTGGATGCCAGTGGTAACGATAATTCATGATATCGTGTGCAAAGCATCGCACAGTAAGCCTCTCACGCGGCCATTCCATTTTGTAATTGGCTAAATCCATCTCTTTCTCTCCCAAAATCCAAATATTTTCCCTATGTCAAATCTTTGGAGTGTGCTCCATTGGTGAATCGTCTTTTTCAGAATAAACGATAAAATATCTCCTGTCAACTGATTTTTTGAGGCCTATCAATAAATTTTTTACTTAGAATTTGACATTTTGACTAAGGGAGAGTCTCTCGATTTGGCAAAGCGCACAGGGGAAATATTTGGATTTTATTCTGATATTTCAGGATGTCATAGCTTTCCTGACAAGATTTGATTTCTGTACGGGTGCCAAAAGATACAAATTTTTGCATCGACAGAGTAAATTTGCTTTGTTAAAATGTCCACAATGAGCCTGCCCGGGCAGCAAGCGAATTGAAATCGAACCGTTTTCATATCAGGAAAGGAAAACAAATCTATGAATACTCAAATGATCATCTGTATGGTGATCTTTGCGGCAACGCTGGTCAGCTATATGCTGAACAAGATCCCCATGTGGCTTACTGCATTGATCTCAATGGCCGCCCTGTACATCACCGGCTGTATTGATGATGCCGGTGCATTGTCCGGCTTTTCTAATGTGAACACCCTGCTGATGGCATGTATGTTTATTGTAGCAGCGGGTTTCCGCCGTACCTCTCTGGTGGACGGTATGTGTAACAGCATCATGAAGCTGACGCATGGCAGCTTCAAAATGGCTTACTTTGGTTACATCCTTCTGGCAGTTCTGCTCACCAACTTCATTTCCAGCCCCATGGTCGTTTATGCGATCATCAGCCCTCTGCTGGCAGCACTGTGCGACAAGACCGGAAACAGCCGTACGCAGTATATGTTCCCCATTATGGTCGTCTGTGTGGCTTGCTGCGGTATCCTTCCACTGGCAACCTCTATCCAGATGGCTGGTCAGTTCACTGGTTTCATGGAAACCTATGGCTTTACTGGAATGAGTGTCCGTCCCATTGATTTTACGATCGCCGCATGGCCTGTCCTTATCGTTGTTCCTCTCTGGGCAATTTTCCTTGGCCCGAAGTTTACTCCGAAGCAGCCGGTCGTTCCCATTGAGGCACTGGAGAAAAAGGATTCTGGCAAAGCTCAGCAGAAGCTCAGCCCTGTTGTGGATAAGATTGGTATCTTCCTGTTCTTTGCAACGATTATTTGCCTGATCTTTGCACCTCAGCTGCATCTGACCACTTGGTTCGTTGCGCTGGTCGGCAGTCTGCTGATGGTTCTGTTCGGCGTAGTCGATCAGAAGTCCGCTCTCCGCGATATTCCTTGGGATATGCTGATGCTCTTTGTCGGCGCACTGGCTCTGGGTACTGCACTGACCAATACCGGTGCAGGTGACATGATCGGTCAGACGTTGGCAACAGTCGTTGGTGGTACTCACAACAACTATGTCCTCGGTGCCCTGTTCTTTATCATCCCCTTCTTGCTCACTCAGTTCATGCTGAACCGTTCTGTCTCCGCAGTCTTCGTTCCTATCTGCCTGCTGACCTGCTCCGCTCTGGGCGCAAATCCCACCGGCCTTGTGATTCTTGTCAATGCCGGTTCTCTGACTGCCTTCCTGACCCCGATGGCTACCCCCGCAGTGCCCATGTGCATGGCAGACGGCGGTTACGACCTGAAAGCCATCGTCAAGAGCGGTGCACTCATCACGCTGATCCTACCCTTCGTCTATATTTTCTACACCATGACGGTGCTTCCTGCATTCTGATCCTGTGAAAAGGAGCGCAAAATCCTATGACGTTAGAAGAAAAAGTCGCTATGGCCAATACCGTGCGCAGCCGCGACCGATTTGGTCCGGTCAGCCCGGAAGAGCTGGCCGCTCTGCCCGGCACCGAAAAAGAAATGTGGGTCGAAGTGGCCGATGGCCGCAAAGTCCATGTGTTCGAGGAACGTCCGGAACATCTGCCTGCCAAAGTAACCCTGCTGTTGAACTTCCACGGCGGCGGCTTTATCAAGGGCCGCACTGACCGTGACCGCCGCTATTGCTGCACCCTGATGGAGCAGCTGAACTGCCTTGTCTGGGATGTGGACTACTGCCTTGCACCGGAACAGGCGTTTCCGGCAGCAGTCGAGGAGACGTACGGTATCATCGCTTACGCCTTTGATCATGCGGAAGAACTTGGAATCGACCCTCAAAAAATCGTGCTGGCTGGTCACAGCGCAGGCGGAAATCTTGTCGCTGCCGCACTTATCAAAGATGCGGAAGCGCATCACCTGAAGCCCTGCTGCGCATTGCTTGAATATTTTCCTGTGGACAACACGGTCGATCCTGTAAATCGGCTCTCACCGGAGTTGCAGACTAACGAATTCTGGGTCAAACGCGCCCAGACGGAGAAACTGTATACCGATTTTTATGTTGGCGATGCCGATCCTGCCGATCCGCTGTGTTCGCCGCTCAAGGCAGATGAGACTGCACTTGCTGCATTTCCTGAGTGTCTTATCCTTTCCGCAGGCGAGGATAGTCTGCGAGACGATACAGAAGCTTTTGCATTGCGTCTGGTCAAGGCAGGTGTCTGCGTAACAGCACAGCGGATCCCGGAAGCCATGCACGGGTTCACGACAAACCGCACTCCCGGTTGGGAGCGCGCACTCAAAAAACATATCCAGTTCTTCCGGGAACATTTGCAGGAGGATAATTCATGAAGATCACAGATGTAAAACTGCGCTTTGCCAAGCATTATCTGTTTGTTCAAGTCTATACCGATGCTGGTATCGTGGGCTTGGGCGAAGCGGGCAACTGGGGCTATCTGCAGGCGACCGCAGCAGCAATTGAAAAATTTGCCGACTATCTCATTGGAAAAGACCCCTTCCGAATTGAAGATTTCAATCAAAATTTTCTGAGGTCGGTCTATTTCCGTGGCTCGGTCATCATGAGCGCAATTTCTGCCATTGACATTGCGCTGTGGGATATCAAAGGCAAAGCACTGGGTGTTCCTGTCTATGAACTGCTGGGCGGTAAGACCCGTGATAAGGTGCGCGTCTATGCTTCGGTGATGCACATCACGGAAGATAAGAATGAGCTGGCTGCACAGTATCAGCAGTTGCAGCAGATGGGCTTTACTGCGGCTAAAATTTTCTGCAACGGCCCCACAAGTTCTCCGGACGGCAAGGGCGAGTTCTTTTCCAGCCGCATCGAGCGGGAAGTTGAAAAGGTGCGTGTCTGCCGGGAAGCGGTCGGCCCTGATTTCGATTTCATTCTGGAAGTTCATCGCGGCATGACACTGCCGGAGGCGGTCGCTTTTGGTCGTGCAGTTGAGCCTTACCGTCCGATGATTCTGGAAGACCCTGTTCCGCCGGACAATGTAGATACTATGGCCGAAGTTGCAAGCAAAATCGGTGTGCCGATTGCTACTGGCGAACGTGCCATTGACCTGCGTGAGTGCGAAGTGCTGATGGCTCGCCATGTCTGCCAGTATATCCGTCCCGATGTGTGCGCTGTGGGCGGCATCACTACCAGCAAGAAGATTGCTGCACTGGCAGAAGCACATGATGTTCTAGTGATTCCGCACAATCCGCTTGGCCCGGTCTCTACGGCGGCCTGTTTGCAGATTTGCGCTTCCATTCCGAATCTGGGCATTCAGGAACTTCCCGGTTTCTGTCTGAACGGTGCAGAGGATAAGATGGTCAAGGAGCCGCTGCGTTATGAGAACGGCTGTATGCTCATCCCCGATGCTCCCGGCATTGGCGTGGAGCTGGCAGATGATGCTGAGGAGCTTTATCCGGCGAGGGAACGTGGCAGCAACGCTGCCCGCCGTGCCTTTGACGGTGCGGTAAAAGATTGGTAACAAGAAAGAATGTGAGGTTGACATATGCCGATTGGGGTTTTGACAAACTGTGCCGCCGTGCTGCTTGGCGGTCTACTGGGAACATATCTTGGAAAGATTCTCCCGCGGGGACTAAAAGACAATCTGCCGACTCTTTTCGGTTTCTGTTCCATTGCAATCGGTGTCAATTCCATTATCAAAGCATCTGGAATGACTGCGGTCGTGTTAGCGATTCTGGTCGGCTTTACGATTGGCCATCTTCTGCATCTTGAACAGTGGACAAGTAAATTTTTTCATAACCTTGTTCGGGTACTCCATCTTGGTGGGGAGGACATTGATATGGAATTTTACATCACAGCGGTCGCGCTGTTCTGCTGTTCCGGCTTTGGATGGTACAGCACTCTGACAGAGGGCATCACAGGCGATCCAAGCCTATTGATGTCCAAGGCTGTTCTTGATGGATTCACGGCAATGATCTTTGCGGCTTCCTTGGGTAAATCCATATGCGCAATTCCTTTGCCGCAGTGTGCGATTCTTCTTGTCGTATACATGGTTGGTCGCACTTTATCCGCTTATTTGACCCCCACAATGTTTGCGGATTTGTCGGCTTGCGGCGGCATTTTAACAATGGCTGCGGGTTTCCGCGTCTCTAAAATCAAGTCAGTTCCCCTCGTTGACTTGATGCCTGCCTTGATCCTAGTGATGCCTTTCAGTATGGCGTGGAGCGCACTGATGGGCTGATAGGAGCGTTCTCCCTTTCAACCGGGCTGTTCTTTCATTTATGAATAGAGCAGCCCGGTTTTCTTTTTGGCTGACTTTGCACGAATGATGAGGAAAGAAACTATCGACAAAGAATAACTGTTTTAACAGAAGTCTTACTATTGTCGCTTTATCGTGATAAATTTTGCAAAACCATCTTGACGTACCCACGCTTCCATGATACCCTTTATTCCAAATCCTGCTGAAAAAGTGGTGGTTCTCACCGTGATAACCACCACTTTCAGTAAGTGATTGTCCCGAAAGAACGTACCGCCTCGCAACACACCCGATCATTTTGCCGTCTGTTTCACCCGACAAAATCCTTCGCCTG
>ENA-ORSL01003228-ORSL01003228.1-human-gut-metagenome-genome-assembly--contig:-NODE-3228-length-10790-cov-2.290638_pt1 | contig 10790 bp, 9 predicted proteins | sample MGYA00242190_ERZ509157 | MGnify/ENA primary metagenome ERZ509157 (study PRJEB26280, sample SAMEA2338664) | human gut metagenome | biome: human gut; feature: human-associated habitat; material: faeces... | reverse complement strand
GAAGCAAGACACAGAAGCAGGTCAAAGAGTGTCTGATTATGGGTGTGACCGATGGTATCCGCTTCAAATCAAAGTCAAGTGAGCGTATGGCAGCACAGCTCTGCTTTACGGAACGCCAGGCAACGGCGATTCTGGAGATGCGTCTGCAGAAACTGATCGGACTGGAAGTGGAAGCACTCTTAAAAGATCATGAGGCGACTGTGGCGAAGATTACGAAGTACGAAGATATCTTAAATCATTACGACTCGATGTCGGAAGTTATTATGGAAGATCTGACGCAGATTAAAAAAGAGTACGGCCATAAGCGGAAAACGGCGATTGAGAATGCTGAGGCGATTGTTCTTGAGGAGCCGAAGGTCGAGGAGATGGATGTTGTCTTCCTGATGGACCGCTTCGGTTATGCGAAGACGATCGATACGTCTGCTTACGAGCGGAACAAAGAGGCTGTGCACAACGAGAACAAATATGTGTTCCAGTGCAAAAACACCGATAAGATCTGCGTTTTTACGGATCTTGGCATGATGCACAGCATCAAAGTAATGGACATCCCGTATGGAAGATTCCGTGACAAGGGAACGCCGATCGACAACCTTGGAAATTACAGCAGCCAGAAGGAGCAGATGATTTACGTCGATGCACTGGAAAATATCAAGAACAATAAGCTGCTGTTCGTCAGCGCGGCCGGTATGGTAAAACTTGTCGATGGATCCGAGTTTGATGTCGTAAAACGAACGATCGCGGCGACGAAGCTTTCATCCGAGGAGGACCGTCTGATTCTTGCCGAGGTCTGCCAGGAGCAGGAGTATGTGGTTCTGCAGACGAAAAACGGTGTCTTCCTGCGTTTCCTTACGAGTGAAGTGCCGGAGAAGAAAAAAGCAGCCGTTGGTGTGCGTGGTATCCGTATGGCAGAGGACGACGCGGTAGAGCATGCGTATCTGCTGGCAAGCCGGATGGATTACACGATCACGTATCACGACAAAGAGATTTCTCTGACAGCGAAGATTAAGCTGGCAAAACGAGACACCAAGGGAACAAAGATCCGGGTATAACGCAGAGTTTTGTTTATAACCATGAGAAGCACGCTCCGCGGGTTTTTCGAGAGATCACTTGGCAATAAAAGGACACCTGCCCGATACCAGAACGGTACGGGCAGGTGTCCTTTTTGCATAATTTTTTAGTTATTTGAAAAACTGTGGGAAGTCTTTCTTGGGGTTCTTCTTTCAATGGCAACGTACGGACGATGATGACCGACATATTTATAAGCCGGACGGATGATCTTTCCTTCGTTGACAAGCTCTTCGATCCGGTGTGCGGACCAGCCGGAGATACGGGAGATAGCAAAGATCGGGGTGTAGAGCTCTTTTGGAAGGCCAAGCATTGTGTAGACGAAACCGCTGTAGAAATCAACATTTGCACAGACTGGTTTGAGCAGACGGCGCTTTTTGGCGATACACTCGCCGGCAATGCGTTCTACAGACTCATAGCGAGCAAATTCTTTCTCGCGGTGCTTCTCAGCGGAAAGCTTCTTTGCATATTCTTTCAGAATCACACAACGTGGATCGGACAGGGTATAAACAGCATGGCCCATACCATAGATAAGACCAGTTCCATCGAATGCTTCACGATCAAGTATTTTGGTCAGGTAGGTGCGCAGTTCGTTTTCGTCTTCCCAGTTTGTAACATTCTCTTCAATATTTTCAAACATCTCCATAACCTTCAAGTTGGCACCGCCGTGGCGCGGTCCTTTTAAGGAACTTAAAGAAGCCGCAACAGCAGAGTAGGTATCGGTTCCGGAGGAGGAGACAACATGTGTCGTAAATGTTGAGTTATTTCCGCCGCCGTGGTCTGCGTGAAGAATTAACGCAACATCGAGAACCTTTGCCTCCAGAGCAGTGTAATCTCCATCCGGGTGAAGCATCTGCAGAATGTTTTCAGCGATCGACAGCTCCGGTTTCGGATTTCGGATGATCAGGTTCTGGTTTTCGTGGTAGTGGCGGTATGCATGGTAGCCGTAAACGGCGATCAGCGGCATTTTGGCGATCAGACTCAAAGCCTGGCGGAGGACGTTCGGAATGGAAATGTCATCCGGCTTTTCATCGTAGGAATACAGGGTCAGCACACAGCGCTGCAGAGTATTCATCATGTTTTTGCTGGTTGCCTTCATGACAACGTCGCGGACAAAAGTGTCCGGCAGCTCGCGGTAGATACTTAAAATTTCGTTGAAATCATTTAACTGCGGTTCTGTCGGAAGAGAACCGAACAGAAGAAGATAGGTAATCTCTTCAAAACCGAAGCGTCGTCCTTCCATACCTTTGATCAGATCTGCGACGTTATAGCCCTGAAAATAGAGACGGCCATCGGTCGGAACTTTTTCGCCGGTGCGCTCATCAATATCGAAGCCGATAACATCGGAAATTTCGGTCAGGCCGGTGAGAACACCTTTACCAGTGGAATCACGCAGTCCCCGTTTTACATCGTACTCAGTGTATAAAGATAAATCAATCTTTCCGGAATCTTTCGTATACTCTACAAGCTGACTGAGCTTGTCTTCCAGATTATCGTATTGCATGGTCATGACAACAGCCCCTTTCTTCCTTTAGTTAAAAACTATACTTACTTTTTTGGCGGTTGTCAATGCTTTTCTTTCAAAATACATTAATTTTTATAAGGGAAAGGGATGGTTTTCCTTAATTTTTGAAAGTAAGGACAAAGTTTATGCATAAAATTTGCGCCAGAGAGGTGAAAACAACAGGGATGGAAACGGCGGGAAATCAGTGGGGTGGAACAAATTTTAGAAAAAGATTCATAAATTTCAAAAAAATGCTTGCAATTTCAAAAAAATACGGTATAATAATGATTGTGTCATTCAGGAAATGAATTTCACAGGCCGAAATAGCTCAGCCGGTAGAGCACTTCACTCGTAATGAAGGGGTCGTCAGTTCGAATCTGATTTTCGGCTTATTCTTTAGAAACCCGCAGGACGTAAGGTTCTGCGGGTTTTCTGGTATCATGAGAAATATGACAGAAATACGAACGCCCTTTGCAGGAAAAAGATCTGCTGCAAAGGGCGTTTGCTGTTACAAGTTTCAGGAAGATCAGTTCGTACAGCATACCCTGACGGAGCTTTTGGCCAGGCACTTCAAAGAGCATATCAGCTGTTGCCATTTTCCTGTGCTGCCACCCGTGCGTCGCGTTCCCGGCGGGAAAAGACGCAGCCGCAGTAGTCCTGGCGGTAGAGTCCGTATTCATGGGAAAGTTCGATGGAACGCTGGTAGCCGCCCCGTTTCTTAAAATCTGAATTGAGATATGGGATCCCGTATTCGGCGGCAAGCCGTTCTCCGATTTCATTCAGCTTTTCCGCGTTTTTCAGCGGGCTGATGGAGAGGGTTGTTGTAAAATAGTCGAGTTTGAGCTGCTTTGCCATTTCGGCCGCTTCGCGGAGCCGCATTTCATAGCAGACAAAACAGCGCTCGCCGCCCTCCGGCACATTTTCCATCCCGCGTGTCAGCTCATAGAATCGGTCAGAATCGTACGGGCCGGGGCAGAAGGAAATCGGATGCACGGCGGGAAGAGAGTGGATCAGACGCTGCTGTTCCTCCACGCGGTGCTCGTACTCCGTCGGCGGATAGATGTTGGGATTATAGTAAAAGAGCGTAATGGAAAAATACTGCGACAGATATTCCAGCACGTAACTGCTGCACGGCGCACAGCAGCTGTGCAGCAGCAAGGTCGGAACTTCACCGTGAAGTCCTGCAATCTTCGCATCCAGCTCCTTCTGGTAATTTCTTTTATTGGCCATAATGTATCTTCAAACCTCCTGGTATCTTTCAATCCTTTCTATTATAGCCTCAGCGCGGCTGGGATGCAAGCTGCATATGATATCTTATAGATAGAGGAGGATGCAAAAAAATGGATGATCAAATCCTGTCATTAGAGCATATATCACTGTCCTATCACACCATGAAAGGAGAAACACCGGCGCTGTGCGATCTGACCTTTTCGGTAACCCCGGGGGAATTTGTTGCTCTTGTCGGACCGAGCGGCTGCGGGAAGAGCACGATCCTGAACTTGATTTCCGGTCTTTTAAAGCCGGAGGCGGGAACTCTGCTGAGCCGCGGACGGCCGATCACGGAGGCGGATCTCCATATCGGCTATATGCTGCAGAGAGACCACCTGTTTGAATGGCGGACCATCTACAGCAACGTTCTGCTGGGCCTTGAGATTTCGCGCACGCTGACACCCGAGCGGAAAGAAAAAGTCGGGGAGATGATGGAGACATACGGCCTGAAATCCTTTTCCAATGCCCGTCCGTCCGAACTTTCCGGCGGTATGCGGCAGAGGGCGGCACTGATCCGTACACTGGCGATGGAGCCGGATCTTCTGCTGCTTGACGAGCCGTTCTCCGCTCTCGACTACCAGACGAGGCTGAACGTCTGTGATGATATCGGAAAGATCATCAAAAAAGAGGGAAAGACAGCAATTCTCGTGACACACGATATTTCGGAGGCCATCAGCATGGCGGACCGTGTGATTGTTCTGGCGGCACGGCCGGCATATGTGAAAAAAAAGATTCCGATCCAGTTTGCGATGGAGGAGCGCACGCCGATGAAAGCGCGCAGTGCGCCGGAATTTAAAACGTATTTTAATGCCATCTGGAAGGAGCTGAATGAAAATGCGTGAGCAGGCAAAAACGCCGGAGAGCAGCTTTCAGAGGGCGTATCTCCGGCAGAAAAAAAGAGAACGGGAGCAGGTGCGGGTGTTTCGGGCTTTGCTTCTCGTCAGTTTTCTGGTATTATGGGAGGTGGCGGCGGATCTGAGATGGATCGATCCGTTTATCTTTTCCAGCCCTGTGCGGGTGGGAAAAACGTTCGTGACCCTGCTGACGGAGCAGAACCTTCTGCGCCATATCGGGATCACGGTGTATGAGACGGGAATCAGCTTTCTGCTCGTCTCGGCACTTGGCATGGCGTTCGCTGTGCTTTTGTGGCTCTTTCCGCGCTTTTCTGCGGTGATGGAGCCGTACCTGGTAGTCCTGAACAGCCTGCCGAAATCGGCGCTCGCCCCGCTTCTCATTGTGTGGATGGGGGCAAACGTGAAAACGATCATCACGGCCGGCATTTCCGTTGCGATATTCGGCTCGGTGATCAGCATTTACAGCAGCTTTCAGAGTGTGGAGCCGGATATGCTCCGCCTGATTGCAACACTCGGCGGAACGAAGAAGGATATGCTGTTCCGCGTCGTGCTGCCGTGGTCGTTTCCGGGGCTGCTCGCCGTGTGGAAGGTCAACATCGGCCTGTGCCTCGTCGGTGTTGTAATCGGAGAGTTTATCGGGGCAAGAGAGGGGCTTGGCTATCTGATTATCTACGGCAGTCAGGTGTTCAGATATGCACACGCAAGAGAAGGGAGGATGACAGATGATTGGAATCGTATGTCTGGAAGAACGAAGAGGAATGCAGTTTGGCGGACGACGCGTTTCGCGGGACCGCGTGGTAACGGAAAAAATCTGCGAACTGTGTGAGGGGAAAACGCTCTGGATGAATCCGGCTTCGGAAAAGCTGTTCGCGGAGCAGAAGGAGAGTGGGAAGGTAACACTTCAGGCGGCGGCAGATTTTCTGGAGCAGGCAGGCGAAGGAGAATACTGCTTTGTGGAGAATACGGGACTGCAGGCTGTGGAAGCGAAGATAGAGAAAATCATCGTTTTCTGGTGGAACCGGCATTATCCGTCTGACCGGAAATTCGACCTGGATCTTTCCAAATGGAATAAAGTGTCCGAGGAGGAGTTTGCAGGCTATTCCCATGAGAAAATAACGAAAGAGGTATATGAGAAATGAAAAAACTAAGAAAACAGCTTCTGCTGCTGGCGGCGCTTCTTGTTCTGACACTGACCGGCTGTGAGGCGCAGGATCTTCTCTCGACGGAGAGAGCAGATTCCGGTTCGGAGGTTACGGCCGCTTATACGATGACGGAATCCCAGATTACCGATCAGGCACCGACGGCCGTTTCAGTTCTTGATGTTCCGGAGTTTTCCGGTGAACCGTATGTCGTTTTAAACGGAAATGAGCCGGATTTTACCGATGAGGAAAAGACGACCGAGTCGTACGAGCATTACAGCGATCCGGACAGCCTGGGACGGTGCGGCGTGGCAGAGGCGAATATCGGCCAGGATCTGATGCCGACGGAGAAGCGCGGCGCGATCGGCCAGGTAAAGCCGACGGGCTGGCATACGGTAAAATACGATCAGGTGGAAGGTAAATATCTGTACAACCGCTGCCATCTGATCGGATACCAGCTGACCGGTGAGAATGCAAACGAGAAGAATCTGATCACTGGAACACGTTATCTGAATGTCGAGGGCATGCTGCCGTTTGAAAACATGGTTGCCGACTACGTCAAAGAGACCGGAAACCATGTGCTGTACCGCGTTACACCAATTTTTACCGGGGACGACCTTGTAGCGGACGGTGTGGAGATGGAGGCACTTTCCATGGAAGATGACGGCGAGGGCATTTCCTTCCATATCTTCGCATACAACAATCAGCCGGGCATCTCGATTAATTATGCAACGGGAGACAGCACGTTAAGCGAAAGCAGCGGAACGATGACGGATCAGCAGGAATATGTCATGAACACATCCAGCATGAAATTCCACCTGCCGTCATGCTCCAGCGTCAGCTCGATTAAGGATGAAAACAAGGCGACATATCAGGGACCGCGAGGACCTGATCGCCGAAGGCTATGAGCCGTGCGGACGGTGCAATCCGTAAAAGAAATTACAAAAAGAGGGTCGGAACTTTCCGGTCCTTTTTTCTATATAGTAAAGAGAAGCATCTGGAAAGTGAGACAGGAGATGGAAGAGGAGAAGCTGCGTGCGGTTTATTATGCAAGGTGCAGCACCGAGGAGGAAAACCAGAAGGATGCGCTGGTAAGGCAGGCGGCGGAGGCGGAAGAGGCAATCCGGGCAAGAGGATGGAGGCTTGTGGATGCCTACGTGCCGGAAGGGCAGATGGGAATATAACCGCCTGTACGAGGATCTCGAGCAGAACCGGTTTGATGTCGTCGTAATCAAGTCGCAGGACCGCCTGATGCGGAACACGCGGGACTGGTATCTGTTCGCAGACCGCTTAAACTGCGCCGGAAAGCGGCTGTATTTTTATCTGGAGAACACATTCTATTCGCCGGAAGACGCGCTTCTGACCGGCATTAAGGCGATTCTGGCGGAGGAGTACAGCCGGGAGCTGAGCAAGAAGATGAATCTGGCGCACCAGAAACGGCAGCAGAATAATGGAAAGCCGGTGCTGACCTCAAAAAGTTATGGTTACCGGCGGACGGCAGACGGAGCGATTGAGATCATCCCGGAGGAGGCCGCAGTGAAGCGCCGTATGTACGAACTCTGTGCAGACGGTCTCGGCGGACGGAAAATTGCGGCGGTTCTGGCAGCGGAAGGCGTCCGCAGCCGCGCCGGAAAACCATTCTCTGGAACAGACATTATCCGCATGGTGCGGAATCCCATGAATAAAGGCACCGTAGTCATGAACAGGAAGCATTACGATTTTAACACCGGAAAAACGCTCTCTACACCGCCGGGCGGGCAGTACGTCTATGCGGGGAAAATTCCTGCTATCGTCTCTGAAGAGCTCTGGATAGCGGCAAATCGGGCGGCTGACGAGCGTCTCTGCCGCAAAAAGGTGGGCAAATCTGTTCAGACTTGACTGGGTAATCCTGTCCATCCTGATCCTCTGCCTCGTTGCGGCAGGATTGTACGGCATCTTGGGCTGGCTGCAAAAAAACTACACAAAACGCCGAAATTCGGGAAAGTAGGTGATTTGACTTGCAAAGGAAGGTTGGATGCTTGTATAATAATGCATGATAATTTAAAAAACTTACAGGAAAAGAGGAATGAAAATGGCACAGTTATGGGGCGGACGGTTCACAAAAGAGACCGACAAGTTAGTGTATAATTTTAATGCATCCATCAGCTTTGATCAGAAATTCTATAAACAGGACATCAAAGGCAGCATGGCACATGTAAAGATGCTGGCAAAACAGGGCATCCTGACAGAAGAGGAGAGAGACCAGATTCTTGCAGGACTGGAGGGGATTCTTGCCGATGTAGAGAGCGGAAAACTGGAAATCACCAGCGAATATGAGGATATCCACAGCTTCGTGGAGGCAAACCTGATCGACCGCATCGGAGACGCCGGAAAGAAGCTGCACACCGGAAGAAGCCGCAATGACCAGGTAGCCCTCGATATGAAACTTTATGTCCGCGATGAGATCACCGAGATTGATGCACTCGTCAAAGAGGTGCTGGTAACACTCGAAAAAATCATGGAAGAGAACATTCACACCTATATGCCGGGATTCACCCATCTGCAGAAAGCACAGCCGATCACACTGGCACATCATATGGGTGCGTATTTTGAGATGTTCCGCCGCGACAGAGGCCGCCTTGCAGACATCTACAAGAGAATGAATTACTGTCCGCTCGGTTCCGGTGCGCTGGCTGGAACGACGTATCCGCTGGACCGCGCTTACACCGCAGAGCTGCTCGGCTTTGACGGCCCGACCTTAAACAGCATGGATTCCGTATCCGACCGTGACTATGTCATCGAGCTCCTCAGTGCTCTTTCTACGATTATGATGCATCTTTCCCGCTTCTCCGAGGAGATCATCATCTGGAATACCAATGAGTACCAGTTTGTGGACATCGACGACGCATACAGCACCGGAAGCAGTATCATGCCGCAGAAAAAGAATCCGGATATCGCAGAGCTTGTCCGAGGAAAAACAGGCCGCGTTTACGCAGCTCTGATGTCAATGCTCACCACCATGAAGGGAATCCCGCTGGCGTACAACAAAGATATGCAGGAGGATAAAGAGCTGACCTTCGATGCCATCGACACCGTAAAAGGATGCCTGGCTCTGTTCAATGGCATGGTTTCTACCATGCACTTCAAAAAAGACCGCATGGAGAACAGTGCAAAGAACGGTTTCACGAATGCAACGGACGCAGCCGATTACCTTGTTGGAAAAGGCGTTCCGTTCCGCGATGCACATGGCATTGTCGGCCGTCTCGTTCTGTACTGCATTGACAAAGGAATCTCCCTTGATGATATGAAACTCGAAGAGTACAAAGCGATCAGCCCGGTCTTCGAGGATGATATTTATGATGCCATCAGCATGAAGAACTGCGTAGAACGACGCAACACGATCGGTGCGCCGGGAGCAGATGCGATGCTGGCTGTCATCGAGCAGAATAAAAAATATTTACAGGAAAATTGAAAAAACAGTTGCAATTTTGAAAAAATTGGTATAGTATGACATGAGACGCACAAATGTACGCCACAGAAGAACAAGGAGATGAAACCAATGGAGCAGAAATTGAGAGTAGGAATTTTAGGAGCAACCGGTATGGTAGGTCAGAGATTTATTTCTCTGCTGGAGAACCATCCGTGGTTTGAAGTTGTGACCCTGGCAGCAAGTCCGAGAAGTGCCGGAAAAACATACGAGGAAGCAGTCGGCGGACGCTGGAAAATGGATACTCCAATGCCGGAAGCAGTGAAAAAGCTCGTTGTGATGAATGTAAATGATGTAGAGCATGTGGCATCTACCGTAGATTTTGTATTTTCCGCAGTTGATATGTCGAAAGAAGAGATCAAAGCGATTGAAGAAGCATATGCAAAGACCGAGACACCGGTTGTTTCCAACAACAGCGCACACCGCTGGACACCGGATGTGCCGATGGTAGTGCCGGAAATCAACCCGGAACATTTCGATGTCATCGAGTTCCAGAAAAAACGTCTGGGCACCAAGAGAGGATTTATTGCGGTAAAACCGAACTGCTCCATCCAGAGTTATGCGCCGGTTTTAACTGCATGGAAAGAGTTTGAGCCGTATGAGGTTGTTGCAACCACATATCAGGCAATTTCCGGAGCAGGAAAAACCTTCAAAGACTGGCCGGAGATGGAAGGCAACATCATCCCGTTCATCGGCGGCGAGGAAGAGAAGAGCGAGCAGGAGCCGCTTCGTATCTGGGGTAAAATCGAGAACGGCGTGATCGTAAAAGCAACCGAGCCGAAGATCACCTGCCAGTGCATCCGTGTACCGGTATTAAACGGACACACCGCAGCTGTTTTCGTTAAATTCCGCAAGAAACCAACGAAAGAGCAGCTCATCGAGAAACTGGAGAACTTCAAAGGCCTTCCGCAGGAACTGAACCTCCCAAGCGCACCGAAACAGTTCATCCGCTACATGACCGAGGATAACCGTCCGCAGGTAACCCTGGATGTCAACTACGAGAACGGCATGGGAATCAACGTAGGCCGCTTAAGAGAAGACACCATCTACGACTGGAAATTCGTAGGCCTCTCCCACAACACTGTCCGCGGCGCAGCCGGCGGAGCTGTACTGTGTGCGGAGACACTTGTTGCTAAGAAATATATCAGCGCGAAATAAGAATTATAAATATGTGAAAAGAAATGCTTCTGTCAAAGGGCAACCCTATTGATCCTCAAAAGGGCAAAGTCACTGATCCTCTAGCCGTTCGCTAACAGATCACTGACCGCCCCTTACCCCGATCATCAGCCCGGACACAAGCCGGAGTAATTGAAAAATAACAAAATGAAGACCTTGTAACCATAGAAATGTGGTTATGAGGTCTTTTTTTACGTTAAATATCTACGAGAACCGGAGGAAAAATGTATGATAAGGAAACCGGAGAAGATCTGTCGGAGAATTATAGCAAGTATTTAGGCGATCAGATCGGATATTCCAGTGATGAGATAACCACG
>ENA-ORSL01003220-ORSL01003220.1-human-gut-metagenome-genome-assembly--contig:-NODE-3220-length-10805-cov-11.203442_pt1 | contig 10805 bp, 7 predicted proteins | sample MGYA00242190_ERZ509157 | MGnify/ENA primary metagenome ERZ509157 (study PRJEB26280, sample SAMEA2338664) | human gut metagenome | biome: human gut; feature: human-associated habitat; material: faeces... | reverse complement strand
GCTGCTCAGCGCCACCGCCCTCGCCGCCGACCCGGTCGGCACGGAAGCCCCGGCCGCGGCCGAGACCCCCGCTCCCAGCTCCGGCGAGTCGACAGGCACTGTGGAAGCCCCAACCGTGACCAAGACCGTCACCACCGATACCAAGCAAGATACCCCCGCCCCCGGCCAGACCACGACGACCACGACAACGGAGAAGACGTGGGATGGCCGCGACGGCACAGAGGAAAACGGAACGACCGTCAAGGGCAGCGAGACGACAACGGAAACGACGGTCACCGGCCCGGACGGCTCCCGGGATACGACCGGGACGCAGACCGGCAGCGAGCTGACGACGGAAACAAAAACGACAACGGAGACAAAAGAAGATCAGCCCTCCGATAAAAAGACCACCGAGACGATCACCCGGACAGGTATCGAAGAAGGCGAAGAGAACCCGGCAGGGACCGAGACCGTGAAGTCCGAGGAAACAGCGCAGACCGAAACCCAGACCGGGGTTACGCCTAACTACGCCGGCGTGGAAGCGACGGTGACGCCCGGAGGGAAGGCTGATGCCGCAATTTCCGGCACGGCAGATCCGAAGGATGCACTGGCAGCGCTCGGGGGCAGTAGAGATATGACCTTCGATGAAAACGGAAAGCATACGGAAACGACCACGGGAAAAACGACAGACGGCAAGGATGTGGAGATCACGACTGTCTATGAGGAAATCAAAGATGAAACTGGTAAGGTGATCTCCTACGCCAAGACCGTCACGACCCGGGAACTGACGCCGGAATCGACGACCATAGAAGAAACCGGCCGCACCGATGTGGAAGGGGCAGAAAAGCCGACAGGCGAACGGCAGCCGGACGGCGACGCGACGACGACCATATCCGCCGTCGTGACGCCGCCGCAGAAGCCGGACCCTGCCGCGCCGGTAACGGACGAGAGCGGCGTGACTACGGAAACGACGGTAGATGAGATCCGGGAAGTCGTTGAGAACTCCGGCAGTACGGAGCCGCAGGTCGTGGGCTACCGCGTGACGACGACGCGGAAGGGAGCAGACGGCCAGCTGCTTTCCAGCAAGAGCGACAGCGTCTACGGCACGATCACCATCACGAAGACCGTGACCCAGCCCATGCAGCAGGATACGACCGACAGCGTACAGACCGTATCGGAGACCGTCACGCGGGTCTACAGGCAGACTGTGCATACCGAGACCGCAACCGTGACGGTCACAAACGGGACGCTTCACGCGGAAATGGAAAATGTGAGGAAGGGCGAAGGACACGGGGAAACCAATATGAGTTCCCTGCAGCCGGATGTCCAAAAACCCGGCGACGGACAGTTTGACGGAAATGATCTGTATGGCAGAACGAATAAAATCGGGGGAGACAGCTCCAGTGACCTTCCTTACCAGTGGAAGGGCGAATACAGGCTGGAAAGCAGTTACCGCGTCAATGGGGGTGGATACAATACCTGGCTGGCGCATCAGTTCGTTTTGGAAGATGAAAACGGAAACAAGTATTACACATACTGTGCGGATTTCCAGACAGATGCAGAGTCGGGCTGGAAATACGCAATGGAAAATGTGGAAGACGCTGAATACTACGATGATGAGGCGGCGAAGCATATCCGCGCGATCGCGTATGAGGGCTATTGGGGCACGAACAGCGGAATTGGAAGTCTGGAAAATCTGAAAAAAATTTTGCGTGAAAAGGGCGAGGCGGTACATGGCCTGTCAGAGCCCGAAATTGCGGCACTGACCGATGGTCAGGCACTGACAGCGACACAGGCGGCAATTTGGAAATTCGGCAACTGCGATCCGGACAATCGTGTCGACGATGATGCAATCAGCGTTATAAAGTATCTAGGTGGTAGTAGTTTTACCCTCGCTTCGGATCCGGCCAAGAGCACGATCCAAAAGCTGTATAACTACCTGATCGCACAGACGAAAGACCCGACGCCGCGCACGACGCTGCTGGACGAAAAGACGATCCAGGGCGCAAAGGCCAAGGTGGCAAGCAAAAATATGGATGGGACCTACAATGTGTCGCTGGATTTTGTGCTTGCAGTGACGCCGGATACAAAAAATGATGGTTTAGTGATCAAAGTTTATCAGGGGGACGAGGTGATCGGAACGAAAAACCTGTCCGACCTGTCCAAAACGTCGACAAATGGCACTTATACGATCGATGGGCTGAAGCTTTCCAACAACGCGAGCGTTGAGCTGCGGCTGGAGGGGACGCATCAGCTGGAGACGGGCGTCTATCTGTATTCGTCGGAGGTGCGTTCGGAGAACGGCGAGAAAAAGACGGCGCAGACGTTTGTCGGCATTGCGTCCGGAACGCAGAAGGTCGATCTGCGGGTGCTGGTCAATCTGGCGATCACGGACCCGGTCGCAAAGATCATCCGCTCCGGGTCGGAGCAGGAGCAGCTGGTCACGACCACACAGGACCGGACCTGCACCGAGACAAAAACGCTGACCCACTACTCCAACGACGTTCAGATCACAACGACGCAGGTCGACCGCAGCGGCCGGAGCTGGGAAAACCACTGGCAGTCGCATTGGGAAGCGACCACTCCCCCCGACCAGCCGCCCGAGGAGCCGGAGACTCCCGAAACGCCAGAGACTCCCGAAACCCCGGAAACCCTGGTCGTTCCCGGCTATGACGTGCCGAAGACCGGCGACGCGAGCGGGCTGTACTACGTCCTCGCCATCTTCAGCGCCCTCGGCCTCGCCCTCGTGACCTGCGCGGGCAGAAAGCGCCGCACGGCGTAAGATCCAGGCGGCTCTGCCAACGGCAGAGCCGCTTTTGCGTGCGCCGTGGCCTTCTCCTCATAGGGGAAGCCATGGGGTGCGCGCGTCCAAAGCCTCCCCTCCAAGGGGAGGTGGCTCGGCGAAGCCGAGACGGAGAGGTCGCAGCAAATTTGTGACAACCTCTCAGTCTGCTTCGCAGACAGCTCCCCTTCCAGGGGAGCCTTTGGTGCGCTTCCGACAAGAAAGAGCTGGAAGCGGGGGGAGGAATGTGATAGAATGGAAAAAACAAATGAAGAAAAGGGAGGAAACTGCTTATGAAGCGTTGGGTGCGGATCGTGCTGATCGTGGTGCTGGCGGCGGGGCTGGCCGTCGGGCTGTTCGGCATGCTCCGGCGGCAGACGGAGGACCGGAAGGGCGCGGAGAGCTACGCCGAGGCCGCGGCCATCGCCGGGGCAGAGCTGCCCGCGGCCGAGTCTGCCGCGCAGACGCACGCGGAAGAGCAGGAGACGCAGGACCCGTATCTGCAGATGTTCGCGCGGATGGACGTGGAGGCCCTGCAGGAGGTCAACCCGGAGGTGCTCGGCTGGCTGTGGCTGCCGAACACGCAGATCTCCTACCCCCTCATGCAGGGGACCGACAACGAATACTACCTCCACAACACCTGGAAAAACGAGCCGAACGAGCTGGGCGCGATCTTCCTGGATTACCGCTCCGCGCCGGATTTTTCGGATTTCAACACGCTGATCTACGGCCACCGGATGCAGAGCGACGCCATGTTCGCCACGCTCCGCTTCTACGCCGAGCAGGCGCATTGGGAGTCCGCGCCGCTGGCCTACGTGCGCGCGGGCGATACGGTCTACACCTTCACGATCTTCGCCGCCTATGAGGCACCGGTCACGCAGCCGCTCTATCTGCCCGCGCTGACCGACGCGGCGCAGATCGATGCCGTTTTGCAGTACGCGCAGGAAGCTTCCGTGCTCGATACCGGGCTTACGCCGGGCGCGGAGGACCATATCCTCACCCTCGTTACCTGCACCGGCCACGGCCACGCCTCGCGCTGGATCGTGCAGGCGGTGCGCACGGCTGTCACGCCGCTGGAAGCATGACGGATGTGACGATCTATGCCGCGCCGCTGCCCGAGGGGCCGGAGGCCTCGCACCGGCTGCTGCGCCGGGCCGCGGCGCTGGCCGCGCCGCAGCTGACGGACTGCACGCTTGCCCGGCAGGCGCAGGGAAAGCCCTGGTTCCCCGCCGCGCCGGAGCTGCACTTCAGCATCTCGCACAGCGGCGGGCGCTGGGTCTGCGCGTTCGCGGACGCGCCGGTCGGGCTCGACCTGCAAGTACACCGGCCCTGCCGGGCGCTGGCGCTCGCGCGGCGGTTTTTCGCGCCGGAGGAGGCCGAATGGCTGCGCTCGCGCGGCGAAGCGGCGTTTTTTGACCTCTGGTGCGCGAAGGAGAGCTGGCTCAAATACACCGGCCGCGGCCTTTCCGCCCTGCCGGAGGCGATCGTCCTTGCGCCGGACGGCCAGTTTCCCGCCCGCCCGGACGCGCGGCTGCAGCTGCTGCCGGTCTTCGACGGGTATTCGCTGTGCGTGTGTACGAAGGATGCCGCGCGGGTCGCGTTGCGAGAACTGTAAGGCAACACCGCACAATTGCGTCTTCGCGCTTCGGCGGATCTTTTCCGTCAATCCTGCGGTTTGAAACGTTTGAAATACATACAGTATTCCTTCACGTTTCAAACCTTGGCTTGACGAAAAATCTCTCGCCGAATCTGCTTGCCGAATTGCGCGGTGCTGCCATAAAAGCCTTCCTTGCGGAAGGCTTTTCCTCTGCATGAAAATCGAACAAATATTCGAAAAATTCTTGACCGGAGACCGCTGCCGGTGGTATGATAGCCGCAGAAAGGGGGCGGCGCGGATGCCGGACAGGACCTATCTTGCCATCGATCTCAAATCCTTCTATGCGTCGGTGGAATGCGCGGCGCGGGGGCTTGACCCGCTGAAGACGAATCTCGTCGTGGCCGATGAGGAGCGGACGGAGAAGACGATCTGCCTGGCGGTCTCGCCGCCGCTGAAGGCGTATGGGATCGGGAGCCGGGCGCGGCTGTTTGAGGTGAACGAGCGCGTGCGGCAGGTGAACGCCGAGCGGCGGCAGCGCGCACCCGGCCGGACGCTGACCGGCAGCAGCTGCGACGCTGACGCGCTCGCGGCGCAGCCGGAGCTGGCGCTGGACTTCATCATCGCCCGGCCGCGGATGGCGCTGTATATGCAGGTCTCCACGCAGATCTACCGGATCTACCTCAAATATATCGCGCCGGAGGACATCCATGTCTACTCCATCGACGAGGTCTTCATCGACGTGACGCCCTACCGCAGTCTCTACGGCCGGGACGCGCAGGCGCTGGCCCGGACGATGATCCTCGACGTGCTCCGCACGACCGGCATCACCGCGACCGCCGGGATCGGGACGAACCTGTATCTGGCCAAGATCGCCATGGACATCGGCGCCAAGCATGCCCCGCCGGATGAAAACGGCGTGCGCATCGCCGCGCTCGACGAGCGCAGCTACCGGCAGACGCTCTGGAGCCACCGGCCGCTGACCGATTTCTGGCGCGTCGGCCGCGGATACGCCCGGAAGCTCGAGGCGAAGGGCCTCTATACGATGGGTGATATCGCCCGCTGCTCGCTCGGCGGGCCGGACGAATTTTATAACGAAGATCTGCTCTACCGGATGTTCGGCGTGCAGGCGGAGCTGCTGATCGACCACGCGTGGGGCTGGGAGCCGTGCACGATCGCCGATATCAAGGCCTACCGCCCGCAGTCGCACAGCCTCAGCTCCGGGCAGGTGCTGCAGGAGCCGTATGTCTTTGACAAGGCCCGGCTCGTGCTGCTGGAGATGGCCGACGCGCTGGCGCTGGATCTGGTGGGAAAGGGGCTCGTGACCGACCAGCTCGTGCTGAGCGTCGGCTACGACCGTGAGAGCCTGACCCGGCCGGAGCTGCGCGGGGCCTATCACGGCCCGGTCACGACCGACCCGTACGGGCGGCCGGTCCCGAAGGCCGCGCACGGCTCGCAGCGGCTGGGCACGCACACCGCCTCGACCCGGCAGCTGCTGCGCGCGGCGGGCGAGCTGTTTGACCGCATCGTGGACCGGCGGCTGCTCGTGCGCCGGATGTATCTCGTCGCGGAGCACGTCCTGCCGGAGCAGGACGCGCAGCCGGCGGAAGAATTCTGCCAGCTGAGCCTCTTTTCCGATGACCCGGAAACGCAGCCCGCGCAGCCGCCGGAGGAGGCCGCCCGCGAGCGCAGCATGCAGCAGACGCTGCTCGCCATCCGTGAAAAATACGGCAAAGACGCCGTCCTGAAAGCCATGAGCCTCCAGGACGGCGCCACCGCCCGCACCCGCTTCCACCAGATCGGCGGCCACCGGGCATGAAAAGGGGACAGGCCTACGCCTGTCCCTTTAGGATTTCCAGGGCCTGTTTGGTGTCGCAGTCGGAGAGCTCGGGTTCGGCGGCTTCGACGAGGCGGAGGGCGTCTTCGTGCCGGCGGATGACGGAGGAGCCGCCGCGGTCGCCCTCGAGCGCGCACAGCTCCGGGAAAAACCGCGCCGGGAACAGGCAGGGGTTGCCGCGATGGCCGTTGTGGGCCGCGCCGACGATGCAGCCCGGGTGCTGCCGCCAGTCCTGCACGATGCACAGGACCGTTTTCTGCCGCAGAAGCGGCTGGTCGGCGACCATGTAGAGGATCCCGGCGCAGTCCGCCATGGCCTCGGTGCCGAGGCGGATGGTCCGGCTGATGCCGTCGTCCGGGCGGTCATTCCGGATGGCATGAAACCCGGCCTGCTCCGCCTCCTGCAAAAGCGCCGGATACTGGGAAACGATGGTGACGCGGGCAAACGTGTCCGCGGGGATCGCAGCCAGCGCGAGCGAAAACAGGCTCTTGCCGGCAAAGCTCGCCGTCAGCTTGTTTTCCCCGAAGCGGGACGCATTTCCTGCCGCCATGATGAGGCAGCCGATGGGAGCAGCGGTAAATTCAGACATAGCCAGACTCCTTGTGATTTTCTACAAATCAGTATAGGGATTTTTGCCGTTTTCCGCAAGAAGTATGCAAAATTTTCGACATTCACGAAAAAATCCGTTATTCATGAAGTAAGATAATGAATCCACTTTCTCTTCGAAAAACTGTATGCTACAATATGAGCAATAACATCGGAAAACTGGCAGGATCCGGGGCCAAAGCCCGGGTTTTGCCGATCACCCGGCAAAATGGAGGTACCCGAATGAACATCGTAGGCAGAAGTGAGGTCCGCGTCGACGCCTTCGACAAGGCGACCGGCCGGACAAAATACTATGATGATCTGGCCCCGAAGGATGCGCTGCTCGTCCGGATCAAGCACTCGACCATCGCGCACGGCTTCGTCAAGTCGGTCGACATCAGCAAGGCGGAGAAGATCCCCGGCGTCGTGAAGATCCTGACCTGCTTCGACGTGCCCGACATCCCGTTCCCGACCGCCGGTCACCCGTGGTCGATGGATCCGTCGCACCAGGACATCGCCGACCGGCACCTGCTCAACCGGCACGTGCGCTACTACGGCGACGACGTCTGCGCCGTCATCGCGGAGGACGAGGTCGCGGCCATGCAGGCCGTGCGCGCTATCGAGGTCGAATACGAGGAGCTGCCGTTTGTGCTCGACGTGCAGAAGGCCATGGAGCCCGGCGCGCCCCAGCTGCACGAGAAGTTCCCCAACAACATCCTCAAGCACACGACCGCCGCCGCGGGCAACTACGCGGAAGCCATCAAGGAGCCCGGCCTTATTAAGGTCGAGGGCTGGTACGAGACGCCGACGGTCCAGCACTGCCACATCGAGAACCACGGCTGCTTCTGCTACGAGGAGAACGGCCGTCTGGTCGTGACCAGCTCCACGCAGATCCCGCACATCATCCGCCGCGTCGTCGGTCAGGCCATCGGCCGCCCGTGGGGCGATATCCGCGTCATCAAGCCGTACATCGGCGGCGGCTTCGGCAACAAGCAGGACGCGCTGTATGAGCCGCTGTGCGCCTGGTGCTGCACGCAGGTGGGCGGCCGCTGTGTCAAGCTCGACTGCTCGCGCGAGGAGACCTTCGTCTCCAACCGTGTCCGCCACGCCATCCGCACGCATATCATCTCGTGGCTGCGCAAAGACGGCACCATCGCCGCCAAGAAGGTCGAATGCTTCTCCAACCAGGGCTCCTACGCCTCCCACGGCCACTCGATCGTGGCAAAGGCGCTGGGCTCGTTCAACCAGCATTATCCCTGCCCCAACTTTGAGGGGGACGCCTATACCGTCTTCACCAACCGGCCCGCGGCCGGCGCCATGCGCGGCTACGGCATGCCGCAGGCCTCGTTTGCCGACGAGAGCCACGCGGAGGAATGCGCAAAGGCCGTCGGCATGACGCCGCTGGCCTACCGCTGGCAGAACCTCATGAAGCCCGGCTACGTCGACGGCTTCTCCAAGAACGAGCTCTATACCGACTCCTACCGCCAGTGTATGGAGAAGGGCATGCAGGCCATCGGCTATGAGGAAAAGGTCAAGGCCTACGCCGATCAGACCGGCCCCATCCGCCGCGGCATCGGCCTTGCGACCTTCTGGTACAATACCGCCGTCTTCCCCATCTCGCTCGAGACCTCGTCCTGCCGTCTGCAGCTGAACCTCGACGGCACGGTCAACCTGCAGGTCGGCGAGACCGAGATCGGCCAGGGCGCGGATACCGCCTACGCGCAGATGTGCGCCGAGATCCTCGGCCTGTCCGACTATAAGAAGGTCCACGTCATCTCCTGTCAGGATACCGACATCACCCCGACGGGCCTCGGCGCCTACGCCTCCCGCCAGACCTTCACCGCAGGCTTCTCTATCCGGCAGACCTCGGAGATGCTCAAGAAAAAGATCCTCGACTACGCCTGTGAGCTCACCCGTCAGGCGACCTACAACATGGACATCATCGACTCCAACATCGTCCGCACGACCGACGGCCGCGTGCTCATGAGCCTGTCCGAGCTGTCCATGACCGCGCAGTATAACCCCGTCCATTCCGAGCATCTGACCGCGGAATCGACGTATACCATCCGCAACAACGCCTATTCCTTCGGCTGCACGTTCGCCGAGGTCGAGGTCGATATCCCGATGTGCAAGGTCAAGCTCCTGAACATCGTGAACGTCCATGACTGCGGCAAGCTCATCAACCCCGCGCTGGCCGAGGCGCAGGTCCACGGCGGCATGTCGATGGGCATCGGCTACGGCCTGTCCGAGCAGCTGCTGTTCGATGAGAAGACCGGCCGGCCGCTCAACAACAACCTGCTCGACTACAAGCTCTCGACCTTCATGGACCATCCGGATCTGGAAGCCGAGTTTGTGGAAAACTACGAGCCGACGTCCGCCTACGGCACCAAGGCGCTGGGCGAACCGCCCGCGTGCTCGCCGGCGCCCGCCATCCGCAACGCCATCTATCAGGCGACCGGCGTCGCCATCGACCAGGCGCCGATCACGCCGCATATCCTCTTCGCGAAATTCACCGAAGCGGGTCTGATCCAGGACTGAGGGAGGTAGCAGAACATGTATGATATGAAAGCGCTCTATGAGGCGCACAGCGTGGAAGAAGCCGTCCGGCTTCGTCTGGAGCATCCGGAAGCGCAGATCATCGCCGGCGGCACCGACGTGCTCGTGCAGATGCGCGAAGGCCGCCGCGCCGGCAAGGAGCTCATCTCCATCCAGAAGGTCGACGAGATCCGCGGCATCTGCATGGACGAGCAGGAGAATATCCGCATCGGCTCGCTCACGACCTTCTCCCACATCACCCATGACCCCATCATCATTGAGAGAATCAACGTGCTGGGCGAAGCCGTCGACATGGTCGGCGGCCCGCAGATCCGCAACGCCGGTACCATCGGCGGCAACACCTGCAACGGCGTGACCTCCGCCGATTCCGCCTCCACGCTCCACGCGTGGGAAGCGATCATCGAGCTCACGGGCGTGAACGGCAAGCGGTATCTGCCCATCAAGGACTTCTATATCAAGGCCGGTACGGTCGATATCAATGTTGCCGAGGGCGAGATCCAGACCGCCGTGCTCATCCCGAAGGCCTCCTGGGAAAACACCAAGGGCTTCTACATCAAATACGGCATGCGCAACGCCATGGAGATCGCCACGACCGGCTGCTCCGTCAACGTCCGCCTGTCGGAGGATAAGAAGACCTTCGACCGCGTCCGCATCGCCTACGGCGTCGCGGGCCCGGTGCCCATGCGCGCGCCGAGCGCCGAGGCCGTCGTAAACGGTCAGCCGGTCACGATGGAAAACGTCGAGGCCTTCTCCCGGGCCGTGCTCGAGGACATCAACCCGCGTGACTCCTGGCGTGCCAGCAAGGCGTTCCGGAAGCATATCGCGGTGGAGATGGCCAAGCGGGCCCTCATCGAATCTGTCAAACGCTGCGGAGGTGAGATCTGATGGCACAGTATGCGCTGGTCAAATGCAATATCAACGGCAAGGACGTGGAAAAGATCGTTGACGTCCGCGCAAGTCTGACGGACATGCTCCGCAATGACTTCCGGCTCACGTCCGTCAAAAAGGGCTGCGAGGTCGGCGAGTGCGGCGCATGCACCGCGCTCATCGACGGCGAAGCCATCAACACCTGCCTGTACCTCGCCGTCTGGGCCGAGGGCAAGCACATCATCACGCTCGAGGGTCTCATGAACCCCGACGGCACGATCTCCGATGTCCAGCAGGCGTTCATGGACGAAACTGCCATCCAGTGCGGCTTCTGCACGCCCGGCTTCATCCTGACCGCTACCGAGATCGTGAATTCCGGCAAGGAATACACTGACGACGAGCTCCGGAAGCTCCTCTCCGGCCACCTGTGCCGCTGCACGGGCTACCAGAACATCTTCCGCGCCGTCAAAAAAACCATGCTCCGCCGCCTCGGCAAAACCGAAGAAGCAGAGAACGTCCGCTGAAACAACACCCCCGGCGCACCGCGCCGGGGGTCATTTTTTTCGCCGCGCGGCCAAAGGCTCCCCTTCCAGGGGCCGATTCCC
>ENA-ORSL01003218-ORSL01003218.1-human-gut-metagenome-genome-assembly--contig:-NODE-3218-length-10811-cov-2.278263_pt1 | contig 10811 bp, 7 predicted proteins | sample MGYA00242190_ERZ509157 | MGnify/ENA primary metagenome ERZ509157 (study PRJEB26280, sample SAMEA2338664) | human gut metagenome | biome: human gut; feature: human-associated habitat; material: faeces... | reverse complement strand
CAGTAAGAAGATAACTTTATTTGAGGATGGTACAGATGACAGAAGCTTTGCTATTGAAGAAAATCTTCCTTTGTCAGAAGACGAAATGAATTTGGAAATAAAATGTTTGCCGCGTGGAGGATTTGTAGCTGTTATAAAATGATAAACATGAGAATTTATATATTTCTGTTAACTGTTTGTTTTACCTTTCAGATGCGTGCACAGCAAGTACCTGATTGGGAAAATCCTCGCGTAGTAGATATCAATAAAGAGGAGTATCACAGTACATTGACGTTGCCGTCCGGGAAATCCTCGTGTGAAGAGATTGTGCCTTTGAACGGGAGGGGGAAGTTTTATTGGTCTCCCGATCCGCAAAGTCGGCCGTCGGACTTTTATAAAAATAATTTTGATGTGAGTGGCTGGGATAACATTTCTGTACCGGGGACATGGCAGTTACAAGGCTATGGAAAACCTATTTATACCAATTGGACATATCCTTTTAAGAAAGACCAGCCGAAAGTGACGGGAGAACCTCCCAAGCATTTTTTTAGTTATGAGAATCGAAATCCGGTGGGGGCTTATGTGACAACTTTCGATGTTTCGGAGGATATGAAAGATAAGCAATTGTATCTGCACTTCGAAGGAGTTAAGTCGGCTATGTATGTATGGATTAACGGGGAAAAAGTAGGATATAGCCAGAATTCTATGGCTCCGGCGGAGTTTGATATTACCGGATATGTAAATGAGGGGCAAAACCGTCTGGCGGTAGAGGTATACCGTTGGTCGGATGGCAGCTATCTGGAAGATCAGGATATGTGGCGTTTTAGTGGGATTTATCGCCCGGTAGAGTTATGGGTACGCCCTAAAATCCATATAAAAGACTATTCACTGACTACCGATCTGGCAGATGATTTTTCGTCTGCCGGTTTTAAGGCAAAAGTCTGGTTAAGAAACTTGTCGGACAGTAAATCGGGAAAACTGAGTCTTGAGGTTCTGTTAAAAGGGAAGAATCGGAATGAGGAAAGATTTGTGAAACGGTTAATCACTCCTGTAAAGAATTTGCCGGCAACATCCACAGGCTGCTATACTTTGTCATCTGTTGTGGAAAATCCGAAGCTATGGTCGGCGGAAAAGCCAAACTTGTATGATGTTGAAATTAGGCTTTACGATGGTAAGAAGGTGGTTGAGGAGTTTCAATCACATATAGGAATATGGAAATGCGAGATTGATGGAAATGTATTTAAGTTTAATGGACAGCCTGTTAAATTGAAGGGAGTGAATCGCCATGAACATCATCCACGCACCGGCCGACTTGTGGACAGTGAGACTATGGAAAAGGATTTGAGACTGATGAAACAAGCCAATATTAATATGATCCGTACTGCACACTATCCTAATTCCCCGTTGTTTTATGAATTGTGTGACAGATATGGTTTCTATGTGATGGATGAGGCTAATCAGGAAAGTCATGATTATGGTTTAGGTAATAAAATACTTGGTGATAACCCGGAATGGACGTTAGCGCATGTAGACAGGGCACTTGCATTGGTACAACGAGATAAGAATCACCCTTGTGTGGTCTTTTGGTCTTTGGGTAATGAAGGAGGTGCCGGACGCAATATGCAGACCATGGCAGATACAATACAGGCCATAGATGCTTCACGTATTATTTTTAGCGATACCGATCTTTCTGTATCGGCTTTTAATGATCCTTCTTATTATACTCCCGGAAAATTTAAGGAATATGCCCGGGAAAAACGTGATAAACCTATCTTTATGCGTGAGTATGCTCATGCCATGGGAAATTCAGTAGGCAATTTGCAGGAGTATTGGGATGTCATTGAGGCTAATGATCACGTTTCAGGTGCGGCTATTTGGGATTGGGTCGATCAGGGAATTGCAAAGAAGATAAATCCGGGATATAAGAAAGGAGTGGAAAATTCAGGTTCTTTGCTATTGAAGGAAGGTGAATTTTGGGCTTATGGAGGAGATTTCGGTGATTTTCCTAATAATGGGGATTTCTGTTTTAATGGTTTAATTGGGGCTGACCGTGTTCCTCATCCACACTACTATCAGGTTCAGAAAGTGTATCAGAATATTGGTTTTTCACTTGAAGGTCCGAATAAGGTGCGTCTTACCAATAAGTATGAATTTACGGCTTTGGATGAGTTCGATTATGAGTATGAATGGTTGCAGAATGGTGAACTTGTAAAGTCGGGAGAAGTACCGCTTGTAGCCGGAGATCATTTGGATATTCCCGCTTTCACGGGATCGGGTGAGCTTTTCCTGAATGTATTTGCCAAGCTGAAACAGAGTACATGCTGGGCTGAAAAAGGTTTTATTATTAGTAAGGAACAATTTTTGGTGAATATGGCCAAACCGGAGTCTATTGTTTCGGAAGGGGGAAGTGTTGAAGTGAATGCATCACAGGCTACTATTGAGATAATGGCTGGATTGAATTGTTTCATCGTAGATGTGAAATCCGGTGCTTTGACAAGTTGGAAAAATGATGGAACGGAAATTCTATATGCTCCTTTAGAACCTTATTTCTGGAAACCGGCGAACAGTAATCAGATGAATAATGGTTATAATAACCGTTTAGGAATATGGAGAAACGCTGCTGGTGAACGTGTAGTCGAAGGTGTGGATTATTCTGTGAAGAATGGGCTGGCTGTAGTGGAGGTTAGTATGTCGTTGCCTGTGGTAGGTGCTGCTTATCAATTGCGCTATACTGTAAATGGGAGCGGAAAGATACAAGTTGAAGCTCTCTATAAACCAAAAAAAGAAAAGATCCCATTGATGCCTAAGTTTGGAATGAGGATGCGTTTACCCTCTTCCATGGATTATGTCAAATGGTATGGTCGTGGTGAGTTTGAGAACTATCCGGATAGGAAAACGGCTGCTTTAGTCGGTTATTATACAACGGATCTCAATAGTTTTGTTACGGATTATGCTTTTCCACAGGATAATGCAAACAGGTGTGATGTCCGTTGGTTTTCACTGAATGATAAGGAGAACCGGACTATAAAAGTGACAGGCTTGCAACCGCTCTGCTTTCGTGTGTGGCCGTATGGTGAGGAAGATTTGGAAAAGAGCAGACATGCTTATGAACTACCCGGACGCGATTATGTGAATGTGAATATTGATTTGAATATTCATGGCGTAGGAGGTGCTGATTCTTGGGGGGCAAGAACATTGGATGAATATACAATGGATGGCAATCAAGCTTATTATTATGGTTATTTGATGGAATATTATGATTGATAGCCATCAATTTATCTAATATTGAAAGTCAAATATCTAATATTGAAAAAGGTGTATAGTGATATGCAGCTATTTTTGTATCGTACAAAATTATGGAATGCGAATTTTAATCATTAAATGTAATAAGTACCATGAAACCAATTAAAAGTGTATTTATATTAATGGCGCTGTGTTGTTGTATCCCGCTTACAGGGCAAGATTATCAGCAAGTTCCTGAGGGAATTAAGGCGACCGTTAATTCTGTAGATGTAGAATTGCAATTCTATACTCCGTCAATTGTAAGAATACTAAAATCTCCTAATGGGTGGAAGTATACAAAGGAGAGCCTTTCTGTAATAGAAACTCCTCAGAAGGTGAAGACTGCCGTTACTCAGGAAGGCAATATTGTAAGCCTGAAAAGTAGTGAAATGGGGGTTTCCCTTAATTTGGAATCTGGTGTTGTGTCTTTCTTTAATGCGAAAGGAGAGCCGTTGCTTAGTGAAAAAGGAAAGCCCGAGTTTACCGATTTTGATGATGCGGGAACCAAAACGTTTGCAATCAAGCAATCGTTTATTTTAGATAAAGATGAACCTCTTTATGGATTAGGAATCCTCCAGAATGGAAAAATGTCACAACGTAATCAAACCAAACACCTTGTACAGGGCAATGTGGAGGACGTGGTTCCATTTGTACAGTCAGTGAAAGGATATGGTCTTTTCTGGGATAATTATTCACCAACTAACTTTGCTGATAAAGCGGAAGGGACGTCTTTTCAATCTGAAGTAGGAGATTGTATAGACTATTACTTCATGTATGGTGGAAATGCTGATGGTGTAGTTGCACAAATGCGTGCTTTGACCGGACAAGTACCCATGTTTCCTTTGTGGACTTACGGTTATTTCCAAAGCAAGGAACGCTATAAAAGTCAGGAAGAAACAGTAGGAGTGGTGAGAAAATATCGTGAATTAGGTGTTCCTCTTGACGGAATTATTCAGGATTGGCAATACTGGGGACACAATTATTTGTGGAATGCTATGGATTTCAAAAATCCGTTGTTCAACGAACCTCAAAAGATGATTAATGATGTACATGGAATGAATGCGCACATGCTGATTTCTATCTGGTCTTCGTTTGGACCAATGACCAAACCTTATAGAGAACTGGATAAGAAAGGTATGCTGTTTAACTTCTCTACATGGCCTCAGTCGGGACTTGAAACTTGGCCACCCGATATGGAATATCCCTCCGGAGTACGTGTATACGATGCTTATAATCCAAAAGCTCGTGATATCTACTGGAAATATCTGAATGAAGGCATTTTTAAATTAGGCATGGATGGATGGTGGATGGATTCTACAGAACCTGACCATTTAGACTGGAAACCGGAAGACTTTAATACGAAGACTTATCTGGGTTCGTTCCGTAAAGTACGCAATGCTTATCCGCTGTTGACAGTAGGTGGAGTATATGATAACCAACGTGCAGTAACTTCCGATAAACGTGTGTTTATTCTTACCCGTTCCGTATTTGCCGGGCAGCAGCGTTACGGAGCCAATGTATGGTCGGGAGATATCGGATCTTCCTGGGAATCACTGCGTAATCAGATTCCGGCAGGCTTAAACTTTACCCTTACCGGAAATCCTAATTTCAATACTGATATAGGTGGTTTCTTTGCCGGACATTATAACAAGAGTTGGAATGACGGGAGTGCACCTAAGAATCCAATGTTTCAGGAATTATATGTACGTTGGCTACAATTCGGGACATTTACTCCGATGATGCGTTCGCATGGAGCTGATACGCCGAGAGAAATTTATCAATTTGGGAAAAAAGGCGAACCTGTATATGATGCTATTGAAAAGATGATTAATCTGCGTTATTCTTTGTTGCCTTATATATATTCCACTTCTTGGGAAGTGACTGAACGTCAATCGAGCTTTATGCGTGCTTTGGTAATGGATTTTGCCGGTGATAAGAATGTATGGGATATAAAAGACCAGTATATGTTTGGCAAATCCATTCTTGTAGCGCCGGTAGTCAGTGCGCAGTACACTCAGGAAAAGGTAGTGAAGGTAAATGAGAATGATGGTTGGAATAGAAATAATGCTCAGAAGTTTGAGGATAAAGCTCCGGTAGACTTTATGCAGGCTAAGTCCGCAAAGGTATATTTGCCAGAGGGTGCTACCTGGTATGATTTCTGGACGAATGAAAAGCATGACGGTGGACAGGAAATAGAAAAGGAAACGACTATCGATGTCATTCCTTTGTATGTCAAGGCAGGCAGTATTATTCCAATAGGTCCTAAAGTGCAGTATGCAACGGAAAAACCGTGGGATAACCTTGAATTGAGAGTATATGCCGGTGCCGATGGTTCTTTTGTTCTTTATGAGGATGAATTTGATAACTATAATTATGAACTGGGAGCATATACAGAGATTCCTGTCGTATGGAATAATACATCACGCCAGTTAACCATAGGGGCTCGAAAAGGTGCATATAAGGGAATGTTGAATAATAGAAAGTTCACAATCGTACTTCAAGACGGAACTCAGAAAGTGGTTAACTACAACGGAAAAAGAGTTAGTGTGAAATTCTAGTACTATTGGGAAACATCGATTTTTAAATACCAGAAGTAATGAAGAAACTTATTTTATCCGGATTGACGGTAGCTATACTGTTTATAGCTTCTCCTCTGGGACATTTGAATGCCCAGACCCCTATTATACAGACAAAATTCACTGCCGACCCTGCCCCCATGGTACATAAGGGTATGGTATACCTTTATACTACCCATGACGAGGATTATGCTCCCGAAGGAATGGCAGGTTTCCGCATGAAAGAATGGTTGCTGTACACCAGTACCGATATGGTGAACTGGACTGATCATGGAACCATAGCCAATTTATATAATTTCAAGTGGGCAGATCCTGCCGTATCAGGTTGGGGAGGATTTGAGAATGGTGCCTGGGCTCCTCAGTGCATCGAGCGTAATGGAAAGTTTTATTTGTATTGTCCCGTGCAGGGACGAGGCATCGGTGTGCTGGTTGCCGATAATCCCTTTGGCCCTTTTACCGACCCCCTTGGAAAACCCTTGATCGGTGCCGAGTATGACAGTATTGACCCGAGTGTGTTGATAGACGATGATGGACAGGCATATCTATATTGGGGAAATCCTAATCTCTGGTATGTGAAACTGAATGAAGATATGATATCCTGTGCGGGGGAAATCACGAAAGATAAATTAATCCGGAAGATAGAAAATCAGAAAGACCCTTATCATTTTCAGGAGGGTCCTTGGGCATACAAGAAGAATGGGCACTATTATATGGCTTATGCAAGTACATGCTGTCCGGAAGGTATCGGTTATGCAATGGGTCCCAGCCCGGTAGGCCCCTGGGAATTCAAGGGTTATATAATGAAACCTAACAGAAAGTCCTCCGGAAACCATCCGGGCATCATTGATTATAAAGGTAAATCTTATGTGTTCGGGTTTAACTACCGTTTGAACTTCATGATAACCGACAAGCATCATGAACGCCGTTCCATATGTGTGGCCGAGTTGGAGTATAATCCCGATGGCACAATCAAGGAACTGCCCTGGTGGGATGACGGTGTTGCAGTTGAGCCTGTCGGCACATTGAATCCTTATAAGCGGACTGAGGCGGAAACAATGGCTTGGAGTCAGGGACTTAAGACCGCCAAGGACGATAAAAGCGGGATGTATGTTACTTCCATTCATAACAGGGACTTCCTTCAAGTGAAAGCGGTTGACTTCGGCAAAGGGGCAAAGACATTTGAAGTCCGTGCAGCTACGATAACCAAAGGAAAGATTGAAATCCGCTTGGATGACCTTGACGGTACATTGCTGGGGGTGTGCGATATCAGTAATACCGGTGGCTGGAATACGTGGAAAACCTTTGTTACCGATGTGGAAAAGGTGGGTGGAGTTCACGATCTGTACCTCGTTTTTAGAGGAGGAGACGGAGAGATGTTCAACATGGACTATTGGAGATTCAAGTAGATGGCCGGGAAACCGCGTTAGAAATAAATCGTAAATAAATATATATCTGTATCATGAAAAAGATGATGTTGGCATGGCTGACTGTTGCTTCATTACTAATGGGGTGTTCTGGTTCGGAAATGCCGGTGAAGGGAACGTTTCGTAATCCGGTGGTTTATGCCGATATACCGGACATATCCATTACACGTGCGGGAGAATACTACTACATGATAAGTACCACCATGCACCTGATGCCCGGCGGGCCTGTTATGAGATCAAAAGATCTGGTAAATTGGGAAACAGTGAGTTATGTTTTCGATAAGTTGACTGATAACTCAAAGTATGATTTGATTGGTGGAACTGTTTATGGGCGCGGACAATGGGCATCGTCCATACGCTATCATAACGGTAAGTTCTATGTATTGTTCTCACCAAACGATGTACCCTACCGGTCGTATATATTCACGGCGGACGATCCTGCCGGAAAGTGGGAACTATTGTCGAGAACGCAGCATTTTCATGATGCCTCTTTGTTTTTTGATGATGACGGACGGGTATATGTATTCTATGGAACCGGTGAGCTGAAGGAATTGAAGAGTGACTTGTCGGATGTGAAGCCCGATGGAGTCAGTATGAAGATATTCGAGCGGGATGCTGACGAACAGGGGCTATTGGAAGGAAGCCAGGTTGTGAAGTATAACGGCAAGTACTATTTGTTGATGATCTCCATGGACTGGAGCATTCCCGGTCGGGTGCGCAGGGAAGTATGTTACCGTGCTGACACGATTACAGGACCTTATGAGAAAAAGGTTATCCTGGAACATGATTTTGACGGTTACGGAGGAGTAGGCCAAGGTTGTATTATTGACTCGGAAGAAGGAGACTGGTATGGGGTTATTTTTCAGGACCGCGGAGGAATAGGCCGGGTGCCTACTCTGATGCCCTGCCGCTGGGTGGATGGATGGCCGATGCTGGGAGATGAAAACGGTCATGTACCCTTGACGATGGAAAAAGAGATATATCCGACTGAAAATACCAAAGGAATACTTGGAAGTGATGACTTCAGCGATGAGAAGCTTTCACTCTACTGGCAATGGAATCATAATCCGGTAGATGATAAGTGGTCTTTGACGGAACGTCCGGGTTATCTGCGATTGAAGACCAGCCGGGTGGTTGATAACCTGTATTTAGCTCCGAATACGATTACGCAACGTATGGAAGGGCCGAAGTGCAGTGCTACCATTTCTCTTGATGTTTCTCATATGAAAGATGGGGATGTAGCCGGATTCAGCGCATTCAACGGACATTCCGGGCTTTTGTCAGTGGTGAAGGAAGGGGATGCAAAGCGTCTGGTTATGTCTACCAATGTTGTCAACTTTGATAATACTCCCAATAAGGCAATAGCCAGTGTGGATATAGAAGAAAAAGAACAAGTCGATTTTAATCAGGACGTCATTTATCTGCGTATAGAAGGCGACTTCATGCCGAAACGCGATATTGCTACTTTCTATTATAGCCTGGATAATAAGGAATGGAAAAAGATAGGAACGGATTTCAAAATGCGCTTTGATTATACAAGGCTCTTTATGGGAAGCAAGTTTGCTATCTTCAACTATGCAACAAAGTCGCTGGGAGGTTATGTCGACGTTGATTACTTTGACTTCTCTACCTCCTGATTTGCATAAATAATGACAGATGTTCTGAAGAGGGGAAGCTCTTAAAGAGTGTCGTTGACACTTAGCACAAGTATCCCCGACACTTAGCACAGGTGTCCATGACACTTAGCACAAGCATCGCTGACACTTAGCACAAGTGTCAGCACCCCTTAAAAACCGCTCCACAAGCCCTCTGCACAAGGCTCAGGCAGATGTTTCACTTAAAAAACCATAGAATATGGCATTTTTCAAACCTATTTACAAAAAGTTGTCCAAGAAGTGGCATCCCCAAGCCGTGAGCGTGGGCAAACCCATCGAAATGGACGAGCTTTGCAAGCAGATAGCGCTCATCTCCACCGTGAGCAGCGCCGACACCAAAGCTACCCTCGAAGCCCTCGGCCTTGTGCTGGGGACATGTATGAACACCGGTCGCACGGTACACGTGGAGGGTCTGGGAACCTTCTACTACACCTGCATCTCCACAGGCAAAGGCGTGGACACGGCCGAAAAGGTGAACGCCAACCAAATCTCCGGCACCCGCGTACGTTTCGTGCCCGAGTCGCATCGGCAAGGTACCACCATCACCCGCGGCCTCATCGGCGAAAACGTGACGTGGGCAAATATCAACTCCATCAGCCAGTTGGACGGCACAGGCAGTGGCGGCAGCAGCGGCGGAGACGGAGGAATAGAGGAAAATCCGTTGGGATAACCGAAACCGAACTCCGTTGCGATAACCGGGCGGGAGTCGAACACGGCACTCATGCGCCCCTACGCCCTCCCCCGATGCAGAGAGAGGAACAGCAGCAGACAGGCGGACAGCTATTTGCTGTTGTTCTATTTAGAAACGAACTGATTTTAAGGGGATATTTCGTTAGAGTACACCTTTTTTTCGTACCTTTGGCATACCAAACCTCTAAGAGGAATATGGGTATAGAACATTTTATTACAAAGGAGAAAAATTATGAGAAATTACAAAATCATCAGTGAAGGTCAAGACCATGTCACGGTGGAAATAAGTAAAAGTTTCTTCAAGAGAATGATGCAATGGGAAGAAAGCTTCAAAGTGGCCAAAGCTATCCGCCGCGGCCTGAGCGAACGTGATAAATATCCTGAACTGAGTCGTGAGGAGGCTGAAAAGGAAATAGAAAAATGGTAAGAGAAGCTGTAAAGTTCCAGTTCTCGGACGATTTTAAGATCGCCTTCAAACGACTATTGAAAAAATATCGTACGTTGAAACAAGATTTGTTGAAGGTTATGGACGAAATTCAGGAATCTCCGTCGGAGGTCGGCGTTCCTCTTTTTGCAACCGTCCGTAAAATGCGTATGGCTATTTCAGCAAAAGGGCGGGGAAAAAGTGGCGGTGCTCGCCTCATCCTCAGTCTATACCAACAAGAAGGGATTGTCTTCTTTCTCTTTATTTATGATAAGAATGAAATGGAAAATGTTTCAGATGAGTTCATTAAAGAGATTTTAAAAGATATGGAAGATGCGGAAAACTAAGAGAAAATACCCCCGCTCCACAGCCTGTTTCGCTTTCATCGTGAGGAACTCCATTCGCTCCTACACACTCATTTCAGATGTATATCGCATCACGTTCAAGGTTTTGGCGAAAACTGCGAAACATGTTTTCGTGCAAGGTTATCAAATCTACTTTCCGATGAAAAAGCTTCTGTAGCTCCTCTTTTATATTCATACGGGTAAAGAAACTGGGACGGCTCATCGTAATAAACACATCAATATCGCTCTTCTCGTCATCAGCCTTATCCACAATTTCAAGAAATTCATCCACAGATTTGGCATTCAGCAGATCTGCTGTAAACTGCTCATCCATCAGAAGAACTGATAATTTACTCAATACGTCCAGATGGATATTATCTTCTGTGTTCGGAGCTGCAATAAGAAAGATCAGATGCACCGGTTCACCATCCAGGGAA
>ENA-ORSL01003214-ORSL01003214.1-human-gut-metagenome-genome-assembly--contig:-NODE-3214-length-10816-cov-2.495307_pt1 | contig 10816 bp, 10 predicted proteins | sample MGYA00242190_ERZ509157 | MGnify/ENA primary metagenome ERZ509157 (study PRJEB26280, sample SAMEA2338664) | human gut metagenome | biome: human gut; feature: human-associated habitat; material: faeces... | reverse complement strand
TGCAATAGATTTGAGCAAGTACAGCGCTTAAAAAATCCCTTCGGGGGAGGATGTAAAAAAGCCCCCGGCCTGTTAATATAGACGCCAATCATTTATTAACAACACACCAGTACGATGCGCAACCGGGGGCCTATGCCTCCTGCTGCACCGTACTGGTTTTTTTGTTGTTATAAATGATTAGCGATACAAAGGTACATAATTTAGTCGAAAATGAAAGTATTTGAGATATTGAATTTTAACCGCGAGCCGTTAAAAAGGCTACAACAGGCAGGGATACGCATCGAAGATGTGGAATATATAGACTTGTACAACGACTATCGCGTGATGCTCGGTGGTGGCGAAAAGGTCTCATACATTGTGGCGACACTTGCAGATCGCTATCATGTGAGCGAGCGCAAGGTGTACACGCTCATCAAGCGATATGGTCGAGAGTGTAGCACTCAGGTGCTCGGGGGATAAAGTGCAAGGCTTTTGAAAATGTGCTGCAAAAGGCTTGCAGTGTGATTTGCTCGTGGTGTTACTTTTTGATGCGGAAGCGTGGTAACTTTGCCGTATCGAAAGTAAAATACGATGAACAAATACTATTTATTATTGGGTAAGGTGCTTGCTGAAGGCAAGACCCAACAGAACAAAAAAGGCAAGATAAAATACTTGCTCAACGAGCAGCTGACGCTCACACCGGCTGACCTGCTCGACATATTTGAGAGCCACGGCATAGCGAGGAAGAAACTGAAAGAAGAGTTGAAACTGTTTATGCAAGGAGAGCGCAATGTGGAGCGATACCGTGAGGCTGGCATAGCTTGGTGGGACTACTGTGGCCAGACATTGGTGAACAGTTACCCTACCTACATGGAGAAACTGCCACCACTTATTGATCGCATCAACAAGGAGAAACGCAACAGCAAAAACTATGTACTGTTTCTCGGAGCAACGGATGCAGAGAGCAACCAGGCACCGTGCCTAAGCCTTGTGCAGTTTCAAATAGAGGACGATGCATTGGTTGTGTCGGCATATCAGCGCAGCTCCGATGCAAACCTCGGACTGCCTTCAGACATTTACTACCTTTATCTGATGGCTCGACAGATAGACTTGCCGCTAAAGTCTATCACGCTGAACCTGGCGAATGTACACATCTATGAAAACAACATAAAGCCCACTGAACGACTTCTCGCTGGTGAGGATAATATAAAATTTGAGCTGAACGTATGAGAGGGAAAATGCACATGGCAGCACCTCTGCCCTTTGTCGGACAGAAGCGCATGTTTGCAAAGGAGTATATCAAGATTCTGCCCCAGTTCAACGACAAAACAGTGTTTGTGGATTTGTTCGGTGGCAGCGGTTTGCTGTCCCATATAACGAAGCATTTGCGTCCAGAGGCAACTGTGGTATATAACGACTACGACAACTACCGCGAGCGATTGGCACATATACCTCAGACAAATGCGCTGCTCGCTGATTTGCGAGCGATTGTAGGCAATACGCCAAAGCACAAGCGAATAGATGGTGTGATGCGTGAGAAGATGTTTGAACGCTTGAGGCATGAGGAGCAAACGGTGGGCTATATTGATTTTATAACCATCTCGGCATCGGTGATGTTCTCGATGAAGTACGAACTGAGCATCGAGGAGATAGAGAAGCAGACATTATACAATAATATCCGAAAGAACGACTACCCGACAAGTGAGGACTATCTGGAAGGCTTGACGATTGAATCATGTGACTATCGTGAACTATACGAAAAGTATAAAGACGAGCCGAATGTCGTATTTATAGTTGACCCTCCATATTTATCAACAGAGGTTGGAACATACAAAATGTACTGGCATTTGTCTGACTATCTCGATGTGTTGAATGTGCTCAAAGGAAAGCCGTTTGTTTATTTTACATCAGATAAGTCGTCTATCATTGAGCTTTGTGAATGGTTAGGCAAGAATAAAACGCTCGGCAATCCGTTTGAAGGTTGTAAGCGTTTCGAGTTCAATGCGCATGTGAACTTTGATGCAGGTTACAAAGATATGATGCTAGTGAAGTCTAATGTCTCATAATTTGAACCTCGTTTGAACGCCGTTTGTTTGCCGTTCAAAAACTATAAAAGCAGCCCGTTCTGGACTGCTTTTTTATTGCTTTAAAGTGTCGTGTGTGCGATTTTTTTAGAACGTTTCGTTTTTCCCGATTTTTGCACGTTTCGTTTTTCAAATCAAGCACATTTCGTTTTGCCGGATTAATATTCGAGTCTTTTTAAACTCTATATACAAAGTAGAAATGAATCAGTTTCTAAAGGGGTTGACGAAGATCCGCACATAAATGTAACTCAAAGATTCTTGTCTAAAGTTGCAGGGTATTGTTTATATTATAATGCTTGCGAGGATATTTCACGAACAAAAGCTCGACAATATTCTAACCAAATTGTGAGGAATCGTTCTTGGTCTTCAAGCCTATTGTATTGGATACTGAAGGAAAACTTGATGTTATCTACAGGTAGAAATGGTGAGACATTGATGTTCGGTTATCAGAAATTGGGAGACTTTTTGATGGCAGATGCCTTTGCTCATAGTAAAATGTCTGACGAGGCAAAGGTTGAATATGTTGTTGAACTTGGACAAAATTTGCAATCTTCTTATAAGCGAAGTTTTTTAACAGCATTACTATCTGATTGGAATTTAATGTCGAAGTTGCTGGAGAAGAAAAAAGCAATAGGAATGGCTGATGTAATTTTGTATAGTTTACATTATGGTGGGCAAAATGTTATGTTGGTTACAGATTGGATGATGTCTAACAAGATCATTAATATAGATATTTTGCATGACCATTTCTTGAAATTGTCTTTGGAGGTATTCGAAAAATCTCATGCGATGCTCATGGGATTTGAAATGGCCCAAAGGGATAAAATATGGACGGTTGGTGTAAACAAAAAGTATGCTCATAGCTATGATAGCTATCTTTTGGAGAAATTTATAAATTTATCTGCCATTTCTGAGAGTGATTATAAAAAATATGTGTTATTGCTATGTTGGATGTGTACGACTCCACACCCTGAAATAAGAGCGAGAGTTCTTCGAAAATTAGTGGCTATTTTGGAAGATCATCCAAAATTGGCAGAATATATTATTGAGAAATTCCATGGTTGCAATGACCCATACGTTGTTCAAGTTTGTTTTTGTGCAATATATGGACATCTTTTGCGAAATCGCAATAAAAAAGAGTGTAATTCTATAGCTTCTTTAATTCTGTCATGTTTCTATATTGGTAAGCAAGTTCCAATGGATATTCTTGTTAGACAGTGGACGATGCTTTGTCTTATGTTAGCAGATGAATTAAATGGAGATAATGCTTATGTATTGCAATCTAAACCAACTTTTAAAAGTGAAAATCCGTATCATTTTATCATAGATAAAGGCATGGAGAAAAATGATGCATATTTTGGAACTTCGGATGGTTCTAAAAGAATGCATTATACTCTTTTTGGTGTTTTCTCTGATTTTAATCGTTATGTTTTAGGTACAAATTCTTCTTCTTTAAGTTCTGTTTTTTATTCATTGGTAAATGGTGATTTGAAACCATTGATTCTAAATGATTTGGCCTTGATGATTGCTAATACTGCCAAGCATGTTTTGGGTTGGAATGATGAATTAGGTGAATTGGATAAAGGCGTATATTCTGTTGGTAGGTATGATAATAAGATAGAGAGATTTGGCAAGAAATATTTATGGATCGCTTTGTATAGGGTTGAGGCTGCTCTTTGTGATCATTTTAAGGTGGTTGATGATAGAAAAATAGCTTATCGTCCTAAAATTGGTGAAGTAGAGCAAATTCCTTATCCTTGGCATACTCCACAGTATTCTAGAATAGACCCAACGTTGTTGGTAGAAAAAATGTCTTATCCAACAATGGATTTTAAAGTGAACAACTTGGAAACTGTAGATAAAATATCTAGTACAGATTGGATGTCTAAAAGCTTTCCGATACCAGTTCCGAGATTGATTCTGCGTGACAGTGATGGTTATAAATGGGTTGTGCTTACTTGTTATGATGGGCATAATGAACCAGAGGATAATGAAGCTAAAAATATAAAAGATTTATTCTTGTATTCAAACTCAGCTTTTATAAAAACAGAAGAACTTGATACGTTTAAGGTATGGGCGAAAGAGCAAAATTTTTACGGAAGATGGATGCCGGAACACAGAAATGGTAGTATTGATTATCTATGGAATGAATATCCTTGGGCAGACACGTATAAGAGAACTTTGAGTGAAATGGAGAATTATGAAAAATCATATAACGATAAGTCCTTTACTCTGAATTTATCTTATGAAACTCAGTTGCAAGAAGATTGGACTGGTATTGATGATAATGAAAACGATTTGAGAGAGGCAATTGCTCCCAATCATATGGTAATGAGTTCATTGAATCTTTATACTGCTGAACGAGGTTTTGTAAGAAGCAAGAATGATGACCATATAGTTACTGTTAATTTTAAAATTGGTCAAATGAATGGATTGGCAATACGACAAGATTATCTCGATAGGTATTTGCAAGAAAATCACCTTTCTTTGGTGTTTTATTCTTTGGGTGAGAAATATGTGAGGAATCGTGTTGATTTTGCCAATATAGCACAACGTTTTGAGTTGTCAGGAGCTTTCTACTATGAGAATGGTGAAATTAAAGTTATTCAGCAAATGCATATTAGTAATAATTTATGAGAACTATTTTTGTGATGTTTTTATTAGATGTAAAACGATGAAACAACGTATTGATTATATCGACCGAATGAAGGGTATGGCAATCTTCTTGGTTGTCATGGGACATGTGTACGGAATGGTTTTCAACCAGGGTGAGGATATCACGTACAAATGGATCAGCAGTTTTCACATGCCTTTGTTCATGTTCTTGAGTGGTCTTGTTGCCTGCTCAGGTGTTGTGGCTCCGTATTGGGGCGTTAGAAAATTGGGCAAGAAGTTGAAAGGACTGCTGTTGCCGTTGGTCGTGTTTGGAATGTGTTTCACCATGACCTTCTCAAAAGACTTCTTGACAGGCTTGATCGGCTTTCTTGAATCGCCAAACAAGTACGGCTACTGGTATCTGATGACCTTGGCTGTATTCTATGTGTCGCTTTCGCTGTACCGCTTGAATGTCAAGCAAAAGTGGTATGTAGATGCTGCATTGGCAATTTCTTTATGGGGGGGGTACTTCGTACTATGGAAATATACAGCACAAACGAAAGATTACTTCTGTCTGCTGAATTGCGGTAACTTCTATCTGTTCTTTATGCTTGGCGTTTTCACCACAAAGTATCGGTTGTTGGAAAAGGCGAAGAATGCCAATTGGCTGTTCTCTGTCTGCATCGTGCTGTATGCCGTCTTGTTCTGCGTAGAGATGCCGATACATGCTTTGGACAGCTTGAATAGGCACATCTTCATGCCGTTCTGCATGGTGTTTGTCATTGTTATCTTGTTTATGGCACGCCACGGCGAGACGTCGCGCTTCGAACGTATATTAGACTATGTAGGCAAGAGAACGCTTGATGTGTATGTGCTCCATTATTTCTTTATCAGCGTTGTTCATCTGCAAGACGTGGGTAAATACCTGGAGGAATCAGGCAATAGTCTCCTGATGTTTGTATTGGCAGTCGGCTTAGCTACAGTCATTACAGCTTTGTCTGTTGGCGTAGGAAATGTACTTCATAAAGGGCGGCTGATTGAAAAATTGGTTTATGGAAAATAACAAAAAAACAATAAAGGCGGTGGCTCCTTTCGCTCACCCCGGTTTCTTGAACTTCAAGCAGGCGCCGTTTGCGGCTTGGGTAAGAAACGGGGGGCTGGTGGCGCAGGAGCACTATCCTCCTCGGTGGTTGCACGGAGCGGCGTACCGATGGGAACTGCCTACGATATGGAAGAGTAGGAAGGAGGCGCGACTGAGGTTTGTTGAGCCGGTGTCACTTTCGTTCGACTCGTTCCCCGACTATGCGAGGTATGAGGTCGTGCCCATGTTCTGGGACTGCTGGCCTCGCTACTTCGAAAAGACTTGCCGATGGCTGAGGAAGCATGGGGTGAGGACGGCGATATTTTCTTCGCGTCAGACCGCAGAGAAAATGCAGGAACGATTCTCGGGCAAGCACGAAGGATGGCAGAAGATAGATGTTATCTGGTGTGCGGAGGCTGTAGACGAATCGGTTTATCAGTCGGGCAAACTCTTGAAGGATAGAACTATAGACTTGCTGGAGTTCGGACGGTCGAACGATAAGGTGGTCAGTTCGGCGAAACTGGCTGGTGTGAAGATTAATGGGGCGCCGCTGCAGCATGTCTGCACGAAGCAGAACGGCAAGTTCATCTTTACCAACGAACAGCTTTACGAGGCGATGGGCGACGCAAAGGTTACAATCGCCTTGCCACGTAGCATGACGCAGCCGGAGATTGCGGGCGACATCGAGACGCTGACGCAACGCTATTGGGAGTGTATGTTCTCACGGATGGTGATGGTGGGCCATGCACCGCAAGAACTTGTCGACTTCATCGGGTATAACCCGGTGGTAGAACTGCGAGACGACATCTCGGCAGAAGACCTGATTGCCGATGTACTGGAGCACATCGACGATTACCAATCGCTTGTCGATGCGACGGCTTCGCGCATTAACGGCATTTCGGATGATCTGCTCGCCTCGCGTCTCGACGGCTTGGTAGTTGGACGGTAAGAATGAAATGGTTGATGGAAGAGTTGAACAAACGCTATATGTAATATTAGTTTAGTGAAAAAATCTACCATATCTTCCAGCGAGCGCACAATGAGTTGTGCCACAACGAGATAGAAGCTGGAAGATAACTGGCAGAAGACCGTCATCTACCAGCCTATCTGCCAGCCACAGACACATATCTTCCAGTTGCTGGCATGCAACTATCAGCAGATATGCAGTGCGCATATTGTTACAGCTATGGGAGACTGTTGTTACCGCGGTGCAAAAATGCTGTTACAGCATCGGGGGAATGGTGTTTTCTCGCTGCGGTAATGGCTTTACCACGTTGTGAAAGATGTGTTGTCGATGTACGCTGGTACATAAACATTTAAGATAAATTAGAAATATTCAAAAATATTGTGTATCTTCGCAGTATAAATGTAAACAAAGAGGCTATATGTATATATCAAGGATAAAACTATTTAATTGGAAAAACTTCCACGATTGTGAAGTTGCGCTTTCGGAACGTTGTTTCATTGTAGGAGCAAACGCTACCGGAAAGTCTAATTTCCTGGACGTTATCCGCTTTATGCGTGACATAGTAAAGCAGGGAGGCGGATTGCAGGCTGCGGTTGCCCTCCGTGGCGGATTGAAAAAGATACGTTGCCTCGCAGCCCGACAAAGAACGGAAGTATGTATAGATGTGGACATCTGCGAAAATGGGCAAAGCAGTCCGAAATGGCGATATTCGTTGGAACTGTCGAACAAAGGCGGTGGAATACGAAAACCATACCCTTTAGTGAATCGTGAGATAGCATACAACTATTATACCAAAGAGACGGTACTTGATCGTAAGTACAATAGCAAAGGCGAGGACTCAGAAACCTTGAAGTTTACCCATCTTGAACAACCGACAGCTAATGCTGAGTTCAGGGAGATTAAGGAGGTGTTCCAGACAACCGAATACCTGAATGTGATTCCACAATTTGTAAGGGATGCAGACTCTGTGATGTTATCGTCAGGAATGGAGGATTATTTCGGACGTAATTTCATGGAACGTCTTTCTCTGCTGAATACTGCAACACGCAATAAGTATCTTAAAATAATCAACGAGGTGCTTCTCACGGCTGTTCCACAATTGGAAAATCTGTCGTTTGTGAAGGACGAGAAAGGCGTTCCTCATATCGAGGCTAAATACAATCATTGGAGGGCTAAAGGCAGCAAGCAGAACGAGAAAATGTTCTCGGATGGAACCATACGTCTCATCGGTTTTCTGTTTGCTATGTTAGACGGCAGCGGCATTATTCTTTTGGAAGAGCCTGAGACGAACTTGCATACTGCCATCATTGAGGCGATACCAGAGTTTATTGCCAAGGTGCAGCGCAACAAGAAAAGGCAGGTCATCATAACAACCCATAGTTACGAGATATTGTCAAATCCGGGAATACGAGCCGACGAACTTGTTATCTTGCGTCCGACATCAGAAGGAACTGTTGCAAAAAACGCCAAGACGGACAATACCGTCAGTGCGATGCTTGACGCAGGTCTTTCTGCTGCCGATGCAGCAATGTCTGAGACAAAGACGCAGAATGTAAACGATATTGGCAACGTTGTACTTTAAACCGTATAAGGCATGACAGAAGTTTTTATTGTGGGTGAGGATCCGGTTACACAAGAAATTCTTCGCAGACTGATAAAGGATTATGCCCCCAATCTTGTTGTGAAGAATACATTGCCGGCAAGAGGAAGCGAGATAAAAAGCAAAATGGAGAACTTCAATAAGTTCTCTCAGAGCTATCCTGTCATCTTGTTGTCTGATTTGGATACCGACGATTGTGCGCCATTGGTTAAAGCCAATCTTACAAAAAAGATGAGTGAGCAAAATGCCAATTTCATTATAAACATTGCTGTTGATGAGGCAGAAGCATGGCTGTTTGCCGATAGAGAAGGATTTGCAAAGTATCTCGAAATTGCAGAAAACCACATGCCGACCGCTTCATTGCAAAAATTTGGAGGCTCGAAAAGACGTATTGAAATGGATATCCCTTTGAAGGCGTCCTACTTCCTGACACATAACCTGATAAAAGAGTCGAAGAACAATGACTTGCTTGCTCAACTATTAGCGGAGGGCAAGTCGTGTAAAGGTCGTGAATACAATTCTGCATTATTGCCATATATACGCACAAAGTGGAATGCAGAGAATGCGCGTAAAAATTCATACAGCTTAGACAGAACAATATTACGCATTCAATCTCTTTTGGCTGGAAGATAGGCTGGAGGATTTGGTTTTTTCCTTAAAATCTACCAGCCTTTATGTGGCTGAAATGCAGTAGGTTATAGAACTGCTGGAAGATATGGGAGATTTTTTGCGTAACAGATTTGTTTTAAAGAATAAAGTTAAAATGATACCAAAAATTATACATTACTGCTGGTTCGGACGCAATCCGTTGCCCGAACTGGCGCAGAAGTGCATTGCTTCGTGGAAGAAGTACTTGCCAGATTATGAGATAAAGGAGTGGAATGAGGACAACTTCGATGTTAACATTATTCCGTATACGGCAGAGGCATACGCCATGAAGAAGTATGCCTTCGTGAGCGACTATGCCCGTTTCTGGATTCTGTATAAGTATGGCGGCATCTATTTCGATACGGACGTGGAGGTGATACGCCCGATTGATGACATCATTGCCCGTGGCAACTTTATGGGTTTCGAGACCGATCCGAATCCTGCAAAGGGCGACGCGAGCGAAGGGAGCGTCGCCCCCGGCCTCGGCCTGGGGGTAAACCCCGGCCTCGTGATAATAGAAAAAATGATGCACTATTACGATGGGCAGCATTTTGAATTTGTTCCTGACGGGATAGGTCAGTTGACAATCGTGCATATTGCAACCGAAGTAATGGAGAAAGCTGGCTTGAAACAAGAAGAAGGAATACAAAAGGTAGACGATGTGTGGGTCTACCCTGCAGAATATTTCTGTCCTATCAATCTGACAACAGGTCGCATACACGTGCAGCCTAACACTCGCACTATACATCATTATGCAGGTACATGGCAGGACAAGCATTTCTCATTTAAGGAATGGTTAAAAAAAATGCTGCCAGAAAAGTTGCTACTTAAATTGTTGGAATTGAAATCTAAACATTAATATAATGAGATCAATAGCAAGGTTTTATTCTTGGTTTTGGGTGCTTTACTTCCCATTGTGCATTGCCTTTTACGATTTGGTGAACGATTATGTAGATGAGTTTATGACGTTGATACTCATCCTTTTCACTTGCATGAAGCTACATTCTCGTTACGTCAACCGTCAACCGTTGAAGGAGGCTTGGGCGTGCATCTTGATATTTCTGTTTTACCTGGTCTATTCGTTGATACTAAAAGTGAATGTGCCAATGGCGGCAATCATCGACTTTCAGCAACAGATAAGACCATACGCCGTGTTCTACTGTACGCTGATACTGATGCCGCAATTCAGTAAACGCCAAAAGAAATGGATGTTGTTTTCGATTCTTGCGTCTCTGGTGGGTTATTTGTTCTGGAAACAATCAACGATATGGGGTTCGGAGAATGTGATTTTCGGTAGTCTGTCAATCGGTGCCGGAATGACTTATTATCTGTTTACAAAAGAGACAGGTTTCAACCGTTATGTGTCAACAGCCATCGTTCTCTTCGGTCTGTTATGTGGCAAGTTCAAGTATATCGGCGAGTGTGTAGCTTTTGTATGTGTGGTGTTCCTTCTGAAGAAGAAGATAAAAATCGGTTCTCAGAAAAGTATCGCATTTACATTTGTGCTAATAGGTGCTGTCTTGTTCTTCGCATGGAGCAGATTTGACAGCTATTTCGTAACGGGTATGAGCAACGACCAGCTGGCTCGTCCGATGATGTACAAGACAGCTCCGAAGGTGTTCGTCGATTACTTCCCGTTTGGTTCCGGTCTTGGAACCTTTGGTACTTCGGCTTCTGCAAAGACCTATTATTCGCCATTGTACTACAAATACGACTTGGCAGAAATCTGGGGTATATCGCCGTCAGACCATGGAGCTTTCAATGCAGACTCCTTCTATCCGGGTCTTGCGCAGTTTGGCTTTGTCGGACTGTTCTTCTTCATAGTCTTTTGGAATAATCACCGTTTTTCCTATCGTTCCTGA
>ENA-ORSL01003213-ORSL01003213.1-human-gut-metagenome-genome-assembly--contig:-NODE-3213-length-10819-cov-8.696488_pt1 | contig 10819 bp, 10 predicted proteins | sample MGYA00242190_ERZ509157 | MGnify/ENA primary metagenome ERZ509157 (study PRJEB26280, sample SAMEA2338664) | human gut metagenome | biome: human gut; feature: human-associated habitat; material: faeces... | reverse complement strand
GGGGTGCTCCACATACTCGTCGAGCGGAATGACCTGCAAGATCGCGTCCAGCAGCTCCGGCACGCCGGGATAGGGCCGGGTCAGCACGCAGGTGTGGGCCTGATACCACGCCTTATAGTCCCGCATGATGGCGTCGAAATCCGGCGTATCCTCCCCCTCCGGCAGCAAGGCGGCGATCAGCTTCACCGCGCCGTTGCCAAGACCCTGCCGCACCTCCTCGCGGGTGCGCCGGGGATAGCCGTACTGTGCCATCGTGTGGTTGACGGCGGAGGTCAGATCGTCCAGCGTATCCAGCAGCGTGCCGTCCATGTCAAACAGATAAGTCTTATATGTCATCGGTCAATACCTCCCGTGTCAGCTTTTGCCCGATGATATCACAAGCGGCGGCAGATTGCAAGTAAAAAACCGGCCCGCATCGCAAAGACGCGGGCCGGTTTGAAAGGATGGGGTCAGGAAGCGTCAGTTACGCTTTCTTGCCGCCTTTGAAGAAGGCACCGATGACCTCGATGACCAGGAACACGATCAGGTAATAGACCACGTTCATCTTGTGGGAGTAGATGGCGGCGAACACCATGAACAGGGAGCACAGGATGGCCAGAATGGGCATCACCTTACCCTGGAAGCCGGGCAGATCCTTGCGCTTCAGCAGGGCGATGTAGATGGGGATATAGATGGCGTACAGGGTGATGATGGGCAGCTCGGAGGAGTCGAACTTGAAGGGGCCGAAGCCTTCCATGATGGCGCCGCCATAGAAGTACAGCAGCCACAGGGAGCTGACCAGCAGACCGAACACGGCGGAGTTACTGGCCATGTTGGTGGTGGGGTCGACGTTTTTGAACATCTTCAGCTTGGGGCTGTCGCTCTCGACGGCCAGGTCGAACATGCCGCGGGTGACCGCCATGGTCAGGCCGTTGCAGGTGCCCCAGCAGGAGATGACGACGAACACGAAGATGGCAGCGCCGCCGATCTGACCGAAGATATTCTGGAAGGCGATCTTGGCACCGGCCTCGCCGCCGGCCATCATGACCTCGGACTCCACGGCGCCGGCCAGACCGACGTAGTAGATGACGTACACGATGGCAACGATCAGAGTGCCGATCAGCAGAGCGCGGGGCATATTCTTCTTGGAATCCTTCAGCTCGGTGCCGATGGAGGTAGCGCAGATCCAGCCCTCAAAGGCGAAGGCCAGGGATACGATGGCGCCGAACAGGCCCTCGGTAAAGGGCATCTCGGTGACGACGTTGGAGAAGTTGAACTCGGTCATGCCGTTGGCCAGGCCCACGATGGTGCCCACGACGGCCATCAGCAGCAGGGGGATCAGCTTGATGATGGTGGTGGCGATGGCGAACTTACCGGCCAGCTTGGGCGCCAGAGCGTTCATAGTATAGGTGACGATCATGAACACACCGGCCAGCATCATGGTGCGGCCGCCGACCACGGCGTCGTCCCAGCCCATCAGCACGCCGAAATAGCGGGCGGGCAGCCAGCTCAGCACAGACACCAGGGAGGGGTAGTAAATGACAGCCATGAACCAGCCAACATAGTAGCTGTAGGTCTTGCCGCAGGAGGCGGCAGCATAGCCCACCAGGCCCTCGACGCCCTCGTGGCTCTGGGCCACAACGCCGAAAGTGCAGGCGCTGATGATCATGACAACGCCCATGATGATGAAGGCCAGGATACCGACAGTCAGATTACCGCCGGTCTTGGTCAGGACGGCTTCGGCCTTGAAGAAAACGCCGGAACCGATGACGGTGCCCACCACCAATGCGATGGCTACGGGCAGAGTATACCGTTTTTCCATAGTGATTACTTTCCTTTCTCACTTTCCTAAACATGGTGGACAGTTTGACATACTTTTAACGATCCACATTTGTGAGTATACTATGACTTTTGGGCGGTTGCAACCCCTAATTTCCCCCGCGGCAGAGAAATTCACCGAATGATTTTGTGTATTTTTCACAGATGACCCCAACGGGAAATTGTCACAAAAACGGTCATGTGGAGAAACCTTTTGACTAAAAACGACAGTGATTGTGAAAAAATCGCCAAACCAAACGGCGGAAAGTTTCTCAAAAAGAAAATCCCGGAGCGCCGATGATCGGCGTTCCGGGATCGGTCTCTCGCGATACAATTTAAGTGTGCATCCGGCTGTTCTGCCAGTTTTCCAGCACCACGCACACCACGATGATGGCCGCACCGGTCAGGCCCACGGCCGTCAGCCGCTCCCGCAGAAGAAGGTACGAGCACGCTGCCGTCAGGATGGGCTGGGTGCATTGCAGCAGCGACACGGTGTAGGAGGACAGCCGGGTCAGCGCCATATTGCAGCTGGCGTAGGCGGCCGCCATGGCGAGACTGCAGGGCAGCCACGCCTTCAGCGGCGCGGCCCGCAGCGTCCGCACGGTGCGCCGTCCGAACAGCAGCAGCATCAGCGCGGCGGCGCCGGAGAACCGGATGCCCAGGCACCACAGCACCGTGATGCTCTGGAAGCCGATCTTGGAAAGGGGGTTGCCGAAGCCGTACAGCACGCTTTACAGCAGGATCAGCAGCGCGTAGGGCAGCGTGCCGCCCCGCCCCTTCTCACACATTGAAGCGGAAGTAGATCATGTCGCCGTCCTTTACCACATACTCCTTGCCCTCGGAGCGCAGCAGGCCCTTCTCCTTGGCGGCGGCCACGCTGCCGCCGCAGGCCATCATCTCGTCGAAGTTGATGGTCTCGGCCCGGATGAAGCCCCGCTCAATGTCGCTGTGGATCTTACCGGCGGCCTGGGGTGCCTTGGTGCCCTTCTTGATGGTCCAGGCGCGGCACTCGTCCTTGCCGTAGGTCAGGAAGGAGATCAGGCCCAGCAGGTCATAGCTGCACTGAATCAGCCGGTCAAGGCCGGATTTCTCGATGCCCAGATCCTCCAGGAACATGGCTCGCTCCTCGGGATCGTCCAGCTCGGCGATGTCCTGCTCCAGCCTGGCGCAGATGGGCAGCACCTGCGCGCCCTCCTTGGCGGCCAGATCCCGGACAAGGCCGAAATACTTGTTGTCCTCATAGTGGGCGAAGCCGTCCTCGTCCATGTTGGCGGCGTAGATGATGGGCTTCAGGCTCAACAGGTCGGCGGTCTCGAGGATGGCTCGGTCGTCGCCGCAGTCGAAGGTGCGGGCGGACTTTCCGGCGTCCAGATGCTCCGCCAGAGCCTTGAATACCTCCGCCTCGTGGAGGAACTTCTTGTCGCCCTTGGCGGCCTTGGTGGCCTTCTCCACCCGGCGGTTCACCATCTCCAGGTCGGCCATGATCAGCTCCAGGTCGATGGTCTCGATGTCGCCCAGGGGGTCGACGGGCACATTCTGGCTGGCGTCGGCCACCACATGCATGATGTTCTCGTCGTCAAAGCAGCGCACCACATGGACGATGGCGTCGGTGCGGCGGATGTTCTCCAGGAACTTGTTGCCCAGACCCGCGCCCTGGCTGGCGCCCTTCACCAGACCGGCGATGTCCACGAACTCGATGACGGCGGGCGTTTTCTTGTCCGGCTCATACATCTCCGCCAGCTTGTCCAGCCGCGGATCCGGCACGGCCACCACGCCTACGTTGGGCTCAATGGTGCAGAAGGGATAGTTGGCGCTCTCCGCCCCGGCGTTGGTAATGGCATTGAACAAAGTGCTCTTGCCCACATTGGGCAGACCCACGATACCTAGTTTCATCTTTTCTCACAACTCCTTTATTTTCAAGGGTTTCCAGTCTTTTGAATGGGCGCTCCGCACCATTTCCGCACCATTTTGTCCGAACTCATCCAGCTTTCCCTTTTGACTCGAAAATCTGGACTGCGTTCAGCATAAAATCTTCTGTGACGTGTACGTAGCGATCCATGGTGGTTTTAATACTCGCGTGACCAAGCAGTTTTTGAAGAGTCTTTGGCGGCATGCCATATTCAATAGCACGGGTTGCATAAGTATGCCTAAGTGCGTGCATACAAAAGCGCTTGATTCCCGCTTTATCGCAGAGCTTGTATAGGTGGGTATCATAGCTGCTGTTTTTAGCCGGTTCCCCAGTGCGCCAGTTGACAAAGACCAAATCGTGCATGAACATGGTGTTCTTTTCACCTGTCCGCCGATCCACATACTCAAGACAGCTTGACATGATTTCGGCTTCTTTTCGGTCATTGCGTTCATTATAGCATTCCAACAGCACCTCATATGCCTTAGCCGTGAGAGGGATCGTCCTATAACTCTTCTTGCTTTTAGGCGGTCCGGCTCGCCAACAATGCTTAGAGTGTCGATACTCCAATGCTTTGTTGATGGTAAGAGTCTTTTTCTCCCAGTCTATAGAATCCCAAGTTAATCCAACCAACTCGGAAGTTCTTAGGCCAGTTTCCAGCAATAACAGATACTGTCTGTAATTATGTGATTGACGAGCAACTTCCATAAACCTTTCCTGTTCGTCCACTGTCAAGAATTTAATATCATCAACAGCTCGGACAGGCTTTGTAAACCTTACTCCATCCATGGGATGCTTTATAAGAATATCGTTCATGACAGCAGCCCGAAACATTGTTCCCATTGCGATGTATGTCTGCCGAATTGTTGAACCAGCATATTTGGACTCCATCCTATTCAGGATAGCCTTGCAGTGCATGGGCTTTACATCACATATGCGCATCGCTCCGATTACCGCGCGAACATTGATCCGGTATCTTTCCTCATAATTACGTCTGGTGTTGGGGGCCAAGTCGCAGATAAGATTGTCCATCCAATAAGTGTACCACTCTTCGACGGTCATCTCCGGATCTGCCGTTATCAGGTTGTGCCGATCATTGTACTCTGCATCAGCCAACCAGTTTCTAGCCTCGACCAGTGTGTCAAAATGCTTTTCAAGACGCCTTCCCTGCTTGTTACTATATCTTGCTGAGTATTTACCATCCTTTCTTTGGCAGATACCTTTCCCGCATTCTCTGCCTTTTAAGCTTTTTCCCATTGTCGAATTCCTCCTCAAGCAACTTACTCAAGAGAAAGAACCCAGTGCGGCAGTGTTTGAATTATAGCATAGCAACTCGCTATTTTCAATCTCTCGTCACAATTTTGGTGCGCACACAGAGTAATTTCATCAAAGTAGCACTTTGCTGGAAATATACTCTTCAAAAGCTTTGCGTTTTACGAGTTTGCGCGTTCCAACATAAAGAACAAATGGACAATTTGGCTGCCTGAGCATAGACTCTATTTTGTTGATACCAATGTTGCTATACTCGGCAGCTTCACGAATCGTTAAGACCACTTTCAAGTGTATTGGGACTTTCTCTATTATGCGTGTATCATATCCTTGGGATGTTTTTTCGGACATATTGTGTTCCTCCTGCTGTTTTGTAGCGGCGCCAAAAGAAGGCAACACATCTCGCTTTTCCATTTTGCGCCACCTACCGGCCCATTTCCTGCGCTCTCTTCGACCGCGTATTTGCAGGCTGCTGCTGTGCAGCACTTATGCAGTGGGTGCGCTCCCTTGTGTTCTCGCACACTATCCGCCGCTCCTGTATAACCTCCGGTGGGGCTGTTCAGTTTTCAAGGTACATGTAATAGCACCAGCCATCTTCTGATTGGCTTATCCTTACACTAAATAAAAAGAAAGCAGGAGGCGTTAATTTAACATGCGGAGGAAAATTTTTTTAAATTCTCTATATGAGCGATATTATTTCTTGACTACTACAATATATTGTGGTACTATCACCATGTAATTGTTTTTTGTGCACCGCCTATACAGGCATTTTCAGAGCATTTCTGAATCGCACACGTTGTTAAGTTTGTATTTGAAGTCAGCAATATCACTCTGCCATAGAGCAGTGGTTTGCTGGCTCTTTTTTATTATTGGGAATCATGTTCCCACTGCGAGAATGACACCGGCCTTGCCATTGGCAGGCGCAAGTATCCAAAGAGGATCGGGATGTCATTCTCGCTTTTTTTTATTTGCCCAAATGCCGAAAGGCTTTGGAATATATTTGAAAGGTGGCATCCACATGAGCAGAAAGAACAACCACAGCACACGCCGGTATCGGTATCGAGGAGGAGACCGGCGCAGGCAGAAACTCAGGAAAACGGAGCGGAAGGCAGCAAAATACCGCCGCAGCTATACCCGCATTGTACCCCATCAGATGGGACAGCGGAGGGCATAGCCATGGCAGTCGCAAGCGAGCCTTACGCACCGTCAGTCCTGGTCAGCACGGAGGGCCTTCCGGAAAAAGAATGGCTGGAGTATCGGCGCAGAGGGATCGGCGGCAGCGACGCGGCCGCCATATTGGGGATCTCCCCGTTTGCTACGGCACGGGATCTCTACTATGACAAGCTGAAGATCGTGCCATTTGACGACTCGGAGAGCAACTGGGTAGCCAAGAAAATGGGGCATCTGCTGGAAGATCTGGTGGCAGAGATATTCCACGTAAAAACCGGGTATCGCATCTATCAGATCAAGAAGATGTTCTATCATCCGGTGCATACGTTTATGCTGGCGGATATTGACTACTTTGTAGAGCTTCCCAATGGCCGGACTGCTATTCTGGAGATCAAAACGACCAACTACAACGCAAAGGATCACTGGTGGTCTGAGGACGGACAGGAGATCGTTCCCCTGAACTATGAGGCCCAGGGGCGGCACTATATGGCTGTGATGAATATTGACGAGGTCTTCTACTGCTGCCTGTACGGCAACAATGAGGATGAAGTCATCATCCGGCACATTGACCGTGACCGGGACTATGAGGAGGAGCTGATCGCGCTGGAGCGGGATTTCTGGGAGAACCATATTCTCACCGGTACGCCTCCTCCCTACACGGAGGACGGCGACCTGATCCTCAACAGCGTCAGGCGTCATTTCGGGCCTGCTGACCCATCGGCGCCGGAGCTGATACTGGAGGGGAATATGGCATTGATTGTCCCCCGGTATCTGGAGCTTCAGGCCCAGCGCAACTTGGAAAAAAGAAACTATGAGTGCATCGAAGCAGAAATGCGGCGGCTGCAAGGCCGTATCGTCGCAGAAATGGGACGGAGCTGCACGGCTGTCTGCCAGGGGCGTGAAGCGGCTTACAGCATCAGCTATAAGCCTGTGCGCAAATCCGGCATCAGTAAGGACAACCTGCAGCGTTTGCAGGCGCAGCACCCGGACATCTACGAGCAGTACGTCACTGTTTCGGAAAGCCGGCGCTTCTATGTGAAAAAACGACGAGAGGAGGCTGCATGAGTTGGCTTATACAGGCGTCTATGAACGGACGATCTTTTATAACCCCGTCAACAAGTACAGCGTGATCAGCGTAAAGACCTCAGACCGTTCTATCCCAGAAAAGGCCCGCAGCGCATACCGGCATCGGGACAACATGATCCATTTTGCCGCCGTAGGCTATGAGCTGCCGCGCACCGATCAGGTCAGCATGATACTGGACGGTGAGTGGAAAGAGGGCAAGAACGGCGTCCAACTGCATGTAACACAATGTGAGGAGGTCGTACCCCAGACCCGTGAAGGGATCAAAGGGTATCTGTCCTCGCGGCTCATCAAGGGCATCGGCGGCAGAACCGCCGAACTGATCGTAGACCGGTTTGGCGCGGACACATTGAATGTACTGGAAAATGAACCGGAGCGGCTGCTGGAGATACGAGGCGTCAGCGAGACGAGGCTGAAGGAGATCATTGCTTCCTACAACGAGAGTCGCGCCCTGCGTGACCTGATGCTGCTGTTGGCACCCTTCCAGATCACGCCTACCGCTGCCACGAAGATCTATGACCATTTTGGCGCGCAAAGTGTGGACATCCTGCGGGATAATCCCTTTGAGCTCTGCCAGATATCCGGTTTCGGCTTCAAGCGGGTGGACGCGATCATGCGGAAGAACAACTGGCCCCTCAATTCACCCATGCGCATCCGCGGTGCGGTATTTGCAGCGTTGGAGAGCGCAAAGGGTGATGGCGGCCATCTGTATCTGGATGCAGAGCAGCTTCACAAGGAGGCTATGTCGCTTCTGAACAGCATGATTCCCGTTCCGCAGATGCGGGTAAAGTCGGATGATCTGGATGCTGTGATCGATGATATGCTGCTGCAAGGCAAGATCATCAACAGCAACGGCAACTATTATCTGGTCAAGACCTTCGCGCAGGAGGATGAAACGGCCCGCAGTATCGCAAGGCTGCTCTGCCGTCCGGTGGAACGGGTGGATGTGCAGGACTTGCTGACAAGGGTGCGGCGTCAGTTAGGCGTTGAACTCTCACTGCGGCAGACAGAAGCTGTTCACATGGTATTCCGCAGCGACCTGTCCATCATTACCGGCTCACCCGGTACTGGTAAGACGACCGTCCTGAAAGCGGTCATTGAGGTATTCAAGCTGCTGAAGCCATCGGAGAAGATCCTGCTGGCAGCGCCTACCGGCCGGGCAAGCCGCCGTATGGCGGAGAGTACCGGCGTAAACAACGCCAGCACGCTGCACAGCCTTCTGGGACTGTTTGGCGAAGATGACGGCTTCCGGAAAGGTGAAGAAGATATGCTGGACGCAGGCCTTATCATCGTGGATGAATCGTCCATGATGGATATGTGGCTGGCGCGAAAGTTCTTTTCCCGCATCGGGCCTGACACAAAGGTACTGCTGGTAGGCGACGCAGACCAGCTGCAAAGTGTCGGAGCAGGTAATGTATTCCGTGAGCTGATCAACTGCGGACTAATCCCCGTGACGGTGCTCAATGAGATCTTCCGCCAAAAAAAGGATAGTCTTATCGCCTATAACGCCCAGAAGATCAACAACAATGACACCAGCTTTTTCTATGGCAATGATTTTACTGTCTGCAAATGCGCCAATCAGGAGGAGGCCGCTGAACATATACGGAATATCTATCTGGCACAGGTGAAGCAATACGGCGTAGACCGTGTGCAGATCCTCTCGCCCTTCCGTTCCACCGGCGCGGCCTCTGCCGATCAGCTCAACGAAGCGATCCGCGAACTGGTGAACCCACAGACGGAGGACGCCGACCTTAAGGTGGACAACCACTATTTTCGCATAGGCGATAAAGTCATGCAGAACAGGAACAGTGGCAAGGCATCCAACGGCGATATTGGCTTTATCCGCGGTTTCCGTCACGATGAGCGGGACGGTATGCGTATAGCGATCCAGTTCTCGCCCACGAGAGTCGTGGAGTATTCTATGGAAGAAATGGGCCATGTCGAGCTTGCCTATGCCACCACCGTCCATAAGGCGCAGGGCAGCGAGTTCGATGTGGTGATATTCCCGCTGCTGAGAAGTCATGCCCGGATGCTGACGCGGAGCCTTGTCTATACGGCCATTACCCGTGCCAAGGCCAAGGTCATTCTGGTGGGGCAGATCGGTATGCTCTATATGGCTGTCCATAAGGATGATATCCCGAACCGGTAGTTGCTTCCGAAGTAGGGCAGTGATCCATCCCTTGATGTACCAAGCAGGTCTTTTTGCGCCTGAAGGGCCTTTTTCCAGTACCGGCGTATTTCCCGGAACGCGCGGCGGGATTCGTCATAGGCCTGCTGCTGCGTTTCACAGAACATGAGATCGTCTTCCGGCAGACGGGAATCCGCCTTGATCTCGACTTGCTCCAATTTATCAAGTAATCCCATAATTAAAATTCCTCCTACAAAAACAAAAGCACCACTGAACTGTCGTCAAACAATTCAGCGGTGCTTCTCCGCATTTATTTCTTATTGTGCTGCTTCGATGCGCATTTTTAGCACTGAAGTCAAGCACAGAGAGTTGCGCTGTGCGTCTCAATCGTATGATTACTCAAAAGAAATTCTCAGGCTCTTCCCTAAACTTTCTGCCATTTTTTGCAGAAAAGAAAGCGACGGATTATAGTTACCACTTTCAAAACGGGAAATATTGGCTTGGGCGGTTCCCATACGTTCCGCCAATTCCCTTTGGGTCATACCGGTAGCCTTACGGCTCTCAATCTCGGCACGAATAACCTCGTACTGTGGAGCCAGTGCGTCATATTCGGCTTTGACATCAGGCTTTTCACTGAATGTTTTCGCCTTATATTCATTCAAAGTCATTCTTGTCGTTCCTCCTTTTTGCTGTTGCCATTGTTTTTGTTATTTGTGTCGTCTTTCGTAGTCTGCCAAATACCGTTTTGCGGTATTCAACTCCGCAGGCGGTGTACGTTGTGTTTTTTTTGTGAATCCATGCAGTAGTACGATTCTATTTCCTTGCCAGATGAAATAGAATATGCGGTAAATATTAGATGCCAGCTTAGACCGCAGTTCCCAAATCGCACCTTCGATGTGCTTGGTATACGGCTCGTGTAGGTCTGGTGCATATTCTGCCAGCAGGTCTAAATCGCGCAATACTTTAGCTGAAGATTTCCTATCAAGACTGTCGATGAAATTAGCTACTGGCGTTTTCCCGGATTCAGTTTCATAAAACTCGACCTCCATTGCCATGACATCACACTCCTTCATACTCTTAGGGTTCTCTTTTGAGTACATTTAATTATATCATATCTGATATAATTGTCAATATCATCTTGCTACACTTCCGTAAACCATTCCTTGACTACGGGAGGTTATGATAAAACAGCACGGCTATCACTATCCAAAGACTGGCAGGTGCAATAGGAGGGCGGCGTTTTTACCGCCCTCCTATACCATTTGTCACACTATGCGCACATCGCCTTCGGCAGCTCCATCGCAAAAGGGTACGTTTCCAAGGACACATGATACATGGAGTTCATGGTCTCAAAAACGGCTTTTCGGTCAGAGAACGACTGGATACGGACGACCCGCGAGGTGCAGATCAGGCCGCTGGAATGGCGTATCCATGCACGGCAGCCCTCACAGAGCGGCGCAGCCAAC
>ENA-ORSL01003212-ORSL01003212.1-human-gut-metagenome-genome-assembly--contig:-NODE-3212-length-10821-cov-3.148616_pt1 | contig 10821 bp, 10 predicted proteins | sample MGYA00242190_ERZ509157 | MGnify/ENA primary metagenome ERZ509157 (study PRJEB26280, sample SAMEA2338664) | human gut metagenome | biome: human gut; feature: human-associated habitat; material: faeces... | reverse complement strand
ACTGCCTGCCGCGGCAGATGTCACGCCGCCGCAGATAATCGGTGCCGCCGATATGCTGATATATGTCGGAGAGTCGCCCGCATATCGAAAGGGGATCACCCTTTCAGATGACAGCGGAGCTGATTGCGTTGTACTGACGGTGGACAGCTCGCAGGCAGACATTTCAACCCCGGGGCGCTATCCAATAAAATACATTGCGACCGACCGTGCCGGAAACAGGGCAGAGGTCACGGTGTATCTGACTGTGGAGGTGTATTTTCCGCAGGAGGACGAGCTTAACGCCGCTCTTGACAGAGTTATTTCCGAAATTATCACTGACGATATGACGATCGAAAGCCGTGTGCGGGCGGTGTACCGCTATGTGCAAAATCATATCGCGTTTATCAATACTTCGAATAAAACAAGCTGGAAGGCAGAGGCATACAAGGCGTTGTTTGTGACAAACACCGGCGACTGCTTCAGCTATTTTGCAGCTTCAAAGGCGTTTTTTGAGCGGCTTGGAATTGAAAATCTTGATATAGAGCGCCCACGTGAGCTTGCAGAGCAAATGGGACAGACACACTATTGGAGCCTTGTGAATATCAGTGGTGATACGTCAACGCCGCAATGGTATCACTACGATTCCTGCCGCCTGCGCGCCGAATACAACCACAGCGGATGTCTGCTCACCGAAAAGCAGACGCGGGCATACAACAAGGTGCGTGATAATTTTTATGCCTACAACAGTCTGGGGTACCCGGCGGTGAGTACAGTAATAATCACGCCGACCCCAGAGCTTGAAGATTATTATGACTGAGGAGAGCATGCATGATAACAAATATTCTTGAATATCTTGAGGCGACGGTCGTTGCCGTCCCGGATAAAATTGCTTTCTCAGACGGCACAGACAGTCTGACGCATCGCCAGCTGTACGATGCGGCGCGCAGTGGCGGAAGCCGTCTCATATCGCTTGGCTGCGGGCGTGAGCCGGTCATGGTTATAATGGACAAGCACCCGTTCGAGGTGGCGGCGTTTCTGTCAGTAATATATGCAGGCGGCTTTTATGTACCGGTTGATGCCGAAATGCCGCCGCTGCGCATGCAGTCAATTGCCGGGACAACACGGCCGCGATTTGTCATATGTGACGATAAAAACATTGAAAATGCCAGACGTATCCCAAATGCGCGTGTGATCACGTATGAAGAATTAGTCAATTATAAAGCGGACGATGTTGCTCTTGGTGATGTAAGACGCGATCAGCTTGACACTGATCCGATCTATATTGTGTTTACCTCGGGTTCTACCGGCGTGCCAAAAGGAGTGCTGGCCTGCCACCGCTCGGTCATAGATTATACTGAAAATCTGTCGGAAGCGTTGCACTTCGGCTGTGACAATGTGTTCGGAAATCAGACACCGCTGTATTTTGATGCTCCGCTCAAGGAGATCATGCCCACGCTCAAGTTCGGTGCGACTACCTACTTTATACCGCGCAGACTGTTTATGTTTCCGCTGAAGCTGGTTGAGTACCTCAATGAGCACCGAATAAATACCGTATGCTGGGTGGTGTCGGCGCTTACAATGATCTCGTCACTCGGAGCGCTGGATAAGGTCAGACCCGAATATCTTAAGACGGTCGCGTTTGGCAGTGAGGTGTTTCCCAAAAAGCAATATATCATCTGGCGTCATGCGTTGCCTGAGGCAGTATTTTACAATCTTTACGGTCCGACTGAGGCTACCGGTATGTCATGCTGGTGGCGCGCGGATCGCGAGCTTGACGATGAGGAGCCTATTCCCGTCGGACGCCCGTTCCGCAACACACGGATATACCTGATTGATGATAACGGACATCAGGCGGCTCCCGGCGAGACGGGCGAGATTTATATCGGCGGAACATGCGTCACTATGGGGTATTATGACAATCCGGATAAGACCGGTCAGGCGTTTGTTCAGAATCCGCTTGTCACGGCATATCGTGATATTGTGTATAAAACCGGCGATATGGGGCGGTATAATGATTATGGCGAGCTTGTGTTCGTTTCGCGCCGCGATTATCAGATCAAGCACATGGGACATCGTATCGAGCTTGGAGAGATCGAGGCTGCTGCCGACCGGTTTGACGGCGTTGCACGTTCATGCTGCCTGTATGACAACCAAAAACGGCGAATCAGACTGTTTTACGTCGGAGATGCCGCTGTATCGGAGCTTACCTCATACCTTAAGGGCTATCTTCCGCGCTATATGCTTCCCGCCGAGGTCACAAGGCTCGAGAGCTTGCCGCTGACGCCTAACGGCAAGCTGGATCGCCGTGCGCTTGAGGCACAGCACGAATAATAAGCGCAACATCAGCATAACACAGAAAGGCAACAGATATGGAAAGACTTATCAGAATATTAAGCGAACTTCATGACGATGTGGATTTCTCTTCCGAAACACACCTTATCGACAACGGAATATTGGATTCTCTCGATATAGTGACGCTCATCACCGAAATAAACGATGAGTTTGACGTATCAATCCCGGCTGAAGAAATAATACCCGAAAACTTCAACTCTGCCAACGCAATAATGGCTCTTATCAACAAGCTGGACGAGGCCTGAGACGTGCTTTTCACATCATTTGAATTTGTGATATTCGCCGCGGCGCTGCTGGTGCTGTATTACCTGCTGCCGCGCAAATGTCAGTGGCCTCTGCTGCTGGCGGCCAGTTACATATTTTATGGTCTGGCCGATCCTAAGTACCTGATCTATATTGCGGTCATAACGCTGACGTCGTATTTTACCGGGCTTGCAATGAGCAACATGATACGGCAAGAAGACGAGTACATCGCGCGGGTACGCGATACAATATCAAAGGATGAGCGCAAGGCTTACCGTGCCGCGGGAAAGAAAAAACGCCGTCGGGTGCTGGCGCTGGGGCTTACTGCCGGGTTCGGAATACTGGCAGTGATCAAATATACCGCGTTCGCAGTCACAAATCTCAATTCTGCCATACATTGTTTCGGAGGCACAGGATTTACGGTGCCGCACCTGCTGTTGCCTATGGGTATATCGTTTTATACCTTTCAGGCTATGGGATATCTCATCGACGTTTACCGCGGCAAAGCTGCAGCTGAACGAAATCCGGCCAAATATGCACTGTTTGTGGCTTACTTCCCGCAGCTTATACAGGGGCCGATCTCGCGTTTCGGCGATCTCGAAGCACAGCTGTGTGCGCCTCATGCATCTACGGCGCAGGCGATCTCCTCCGGGCTTATGCGCGTGCTATGGGGATATTTCAAAAAGCTGGTTGTGGCGGACCGTATGCTGGTGGCTGTAAAGGCGCTTGTGGAAAAGCCGGAGCAATACGGCGGTGTGTATGTGGTGCTGTTGATTTTATTTTACTCGATCGAGATTTACGCAGATTTCACCGGCGGTATAGACATTACCATCGGACTTTCCGAGGCGCTCGGAATACAACTCAAAGAGAACTTCAGGCATCCGTTTTTTTCAAAGTCCACAAAGGAATACTGGCGCCGCTGGCATATTACCATGGGCACGTGGTTCTCGGATTATATTTTTTATCCGCTGTCGGTGTCGGGACCGATGCAACGGCTTTCAAAATGGAGTCGTGCACATCTCGGAACGGCGGTCGGGCGGCGGTTGCCGGTGTATCTGGCAACGCTTGTGACGTGGTTCCTGACAGGACTGTGGCACGGTGCAGGGTGGAATTTTATAGTGTGGGGCATGCTCAATGCCGTGATAATTCTTGTGTCGCAGGAGTTTTCACCGCTGTATGAACGCTTTCACAACGCCGTACCGAGACTTTCAGACTCGCGCGGCTACAGCGTTTTTATGATGATGCGCACATTTTTGCTCATGGGTACTGTGCGCGTTTTAGATTGCTACCGCGATGTACCGCTGACATTCCGTATGCTCGGAAGTATTTTCACTACGGCAAACTGGAGCGCGTTGTTTGACGGCTCGATTAGCAGTCTGGGACTCGGCGCGGCGGATTATATACTTGTGTTGGTCTGTTGCGCAGTAATGACGGCTGTCAGCGCGATAAGTGAAGAAAGAGATATTCGCCGTACGCTGTGTGAGCGGCCTGTGAGATATTGTGCAGTCGCGGCGGCGCTGGTGTTTGTAATAGTCATATTCGGCGCATGGGGCGTGGGATATGATGCAAATCAGTTTATATATAATCAATTCTAACGTGAAAGGGATATCACAAATATGAAAATAGTGCTTGCTACACGGAATAAAAACAAAATCCGTGAGCTTGAAGAACTGCTGGCAACGCACCTTAAAAAGATCGAGGTGCTGTCTTTGGACGACATAGGTTTTGTCGGTGAGATTGAAGAAACAGGTAACAGCTTTGAGCAGAACGCTATGATAAAGGCACGTGCTGCGGCGGATTTTTCGGGCATGATTTCTGTAGCAGATGATTCAGGGCTCACGGTAAACGCACTGGGAGGAGCGCCCGGAATATACTCAGCACGTTATTCAGGCGTTGAGGGACCCGACCGCGACCGTGCAAACAACGAAAAGCTGTTGCGTGAGCTACAGGGAGTAAGTTCGAGAGAGGCAGCTTTTGTGTGCTGCATCGCCTGCGCTTTTCCGGACAGTATGCCTGCACGTGATTTTGCAGTATACGGTTATACTGTCGGTGAGATACTGTGTGCACCGCGCGGTGATAACGGCTTCGGATATGACCCGCTGTTTTGGTATGACGAGCTTGGCAAGACGTTTGCCGAGATGACACCACAAGAAAAAAACAGCCTCAGCCATCGTGCCAAGGCGGCCGTCAAGCTGGCCGAAAGATTTGCGAATATGATAATAATCGAAGGGTGAAAATAACTATGACATCAAAGCAAAGAGCATATCTCCGCGGGCTTGCCTCCAAGGAGGACACTATTATGCAAATAGGCAAGGGCGGCATCAGCGATGCGCTGATTGCCACGGTTTCAGATGCACTGGAGGCGCGTGAGCTGATAAAGCTTCGTGTGCTGGACAACAGCGAGGAGTCTCCGCGCAGTGCAGCAGAAGCGTTGGCACAGGCCACGGGAGCCGAGGTAGTGACAGTCATCGGAACCAAATTTGTACTGTACCGTCAGTCAGAGAACCACCATCGAATAGATTTATGATAGACGTATGATAGACGGTATTGAGCGAGTCGGCGTTTACGGAGGTACGTTTGCGCCGGTACACAACGGCCATGTCGCGGCCGCACGCGCATTTTACGAGCAAATGAAGCTGGATCGCGTGCTCATTATTCCTGACCGCATACCCCCGCATAAAACAATTGACGACGCAGACGAGCCGGAGCGCCGGCTTGATATGTGCCGGCTGGCATTTGATTCTGAAGGTATGCAGGTGTCAGACATGGAATTGCACCGGCAAGGCACGAGTTACACGGTTGACACACTGCGGCAACTGTCAGCGCCGGGACGCAAGCTGTTTTTGCTTTGCGGGACCGACATGATGCTGACGTTTGACCAGTGGAGAGAATTTGAAGAAATATTCCGTCTTTGCTGCCCAGTGTATATAAGAAGAGAAAATGACGCATCACTAAATGAAAAGATTATAGCCAAAAATTCGGAATATTTTCGGAAATACGGAGTGGCTTTCCGCCGCATAGTTACGGACCCGCTTGAGATATCGTCCTCACAGATACGCCGTATGGTGCGAGCGGGGGAGAGTATTCATTCGCTGGTTCCGGACGAAGTGGAAAAGTATATAATAGAAAACAGGCTATATGTGTGAACAGCTTACAGGTGCGTTTTGTGTATGGTGGATAGGCCAGGAAAACAGTCGGAGAGCATGAGTTATGTGTAAATACGAGATAACTGCGGAGCAGCTGGACGCGTTGCGGAATACCGTGGCAGGCAATATATCTGCGGCGCGCTTTGAGCATACACTCGGCGTGGAGCGCGCTGCGGCAGGAATTAGCCGTGTGCTATGTCCTGAAAAGCTTACGTTGCTTTGCGGTGCGGCACTGCTCCATGATATAACCAAAGAATATTCTTTTGAAAAACAGTTGAAAATCTGCAATGAATTTGGTATAATATTAAGAAGTGATGAGAAAAACTCACCGCAGATTCTGCACGCGATAACAGCGGCGGCCGTTATACCGTCAGAGTACCCGGATTTTGCCTGCCCGGAGCTTATAAGTGCAGTGCGCTGGCATACGACCGGACGGGCTGACATGACGCTGGCAGACAAGATCATTTTTCTGGCTGACTATATTGAAGACGGCCGCAGGTATGAGTCTTGCCGCGATTTGCGTGAGTCGTTCTGGTGCGGGTTGACATCGGCGCATGACGATAAATCGCGTCTTAATTGCCTTGATACCGCCGTGCTTGCTGAGCTGAGAGGTACAATCCGCTCGCTCGGTGAACGGGGACTGGCTGTCAATGCGGATACATTGCGAGCCGCAGATTATATCACAAATCAACTTAAATCGTAAAATATTTTGCTCGGATTACATATATGAGATATATTTGGCTTGCAGAGAGGTAATTATTGTGATCCGAAAAAATACAGACAGTCCTACAGTTATGCCGCTTGTGCTGACTGTGTTGATTATTGCCATAGTGTTTGTCAGCACGTATGGAATCGTGCTCTATTTTGCCGATGACAGTTCGCCGGTGTCTGCGGTTGAAGCTGACGGTGCGGCATCCGGTTCGGTTTTGGTTACTGCCAACAGCTCGAATGCCAGCGGACGTTATGTCTTTCTGGCTGCCGGTCAGGATGCAGTTTCCGGTCTGACTGACGTCATTTTGCTGGTGTCGTTTGACACCGACTCGGGCGAGGTCACGGTCCTTCAGCTCCCGCGCGACACCTACCTCAATTATACGGAGCGCAGTTATAAAAAAATCAACGGTGCTTCGCATGCGCTTGGCGGCTTGCGAGGGCTTGCCGACATGCTGGAGACTTCGCTCGGTGTGCACATCGATTACACGCTTGAGTTTACGATCGAAGCGTTTTCGCAGCTGGTTGATCTTATCGGCGGTGTTCCGATCAACATTCCGTATGACATGGATTATGAGGATCCGTCGCAACAGCTCTATATTCACCTTAAGGCGGGAGAGCACCGGCTTTGCGGAGCTGAGGCGGTTCAGTTTGTTCGCTTTCGCTCAGGGTATGTTCAGGGGGACATCGGACGTACTGATGCGCAGAAGCTGTTTCTGGCGGCGCTGACACGCCAGGTAACCGAAGGATTAAACGGACTGCGTCTGCCTGCTGTTATCGGTGCGCTTATAGGTCAGGTGAATACCGATATGAGCTTTGGTGAGTGCCTGAACTTGGCGCGCGCTGTATTGAAGGTGGATATGTCCGATGTTGTAATGCTGACGTTGCCCGGGCGCGACGCAAGAACCGGGGTGGACAGCGGAGCATGGTACTATATCATGAACCGTGCGGCAACGAGAGATGTTATGACGCGCCGTTTCGGTCTTGCGGACGATGCAGGATTTGACCCGTCACGTCTGTTCACCAATAACGACTATCCGCATTTCGACAGTATATACGATGCCGGAGATATCACATACCGTGAGTACCGCGCTGATGATATAAACCAAAACGGTATAGGTATTGCCCTTACCGGAGGATGAATTTTAAAGAAAGGAAGTAAAACAAATGCAAGAAATTATGTCTGATGAGGAATATAAAAAACTGCCGTCACTCAAGGATGCAGACCCGCTGACGCTGGCAGAGGCCATACACGACATTCTTTACGATAAGCGAGGCAGAAATATCAAGGTCCTCAAGGTAGAGAGCAAAACAGTTATCACCGATTATCTGGTGCTTTGCACCGGTACATCAAGCACTCAGGTCAGAGGATTGGCAGACGAGGTAGAATATAAAACTTCACTGCGTCACCTGCATCCGTCAGGCGTTGAGGGGCGGGGAAACAGCGCATGGATCGCGCTTGATTACGGTACGGTCATGGTGCACATATTCAACCGTGACGCAAGAGATTTTTATAATCTGGATAAGCTGTACGGAACTACTACCGAGGTTTCCTCGGACGAAAATGACGATAATACCGAAGAAGGACAGGAAAGTGATTTATGAAATACGATTATCTGACAATTGAGAAGAAATGGCAGGACAGATGGGCTGATGCGGGTGTGTTCCGTGCGCTTGACGAAAAGCAGGCCGCCGGAAAGCCAAAATTTTATGCTCTGCTTGAATTCCCTTATCCCAGCGGAGCCGGCATGCACGTCGGACATATAAAGGCATATTCCAGCCTTGAAGTTATTTCACGTATGCGCCGTATGCAGGGCTACAATGTACTGTTCCCGATGGGATTTGATGCCTTCGGTCTTCCCACTGAAAATTACGCCATAAAGACGGGGACACATCCTCGTGAAGTAACCGATAACAACATAGCCAAGTTCACTCAGCAGCTCAAGCGTGTAGGCTACAGCTTTGACTGGAGCCGTGTCATTGATACCACCGATGAGGATTATTATCGCTGGACACAGTGGATATTTCTCAAAATGTTCGAGAAGGGACTGGCTTTCCGTGACACTGCGCTGGTCAATTACTGCCCAAATTGCAAGGTCGTGCTTTCAAACGAGGACAGCCAGGGGGGCAAGTGCGATATCTGTCACAGCGATGTCGTGCAGAAGTCCAAGGATGTATGGTATCTGCGTATAACAAAGTACGCAGACCGTCTGCTTGAGGGACTCAATAAGGTTGATTATCTGCCCAACATCAAGCAGCAGCAGATCAACTGGATAGGCAAGAGCGAGGGCGCGTTTGTCAATTTCGGTATTGCCGGCAAGGATGACAAGCTGAGAATATACACTACACGTCCCGACACGCTGTTCGGCGTGACATTTATGGTCATGGCACCTGAGCACCCCATGATAGACAAATACTCAGGCGATATTTCCAATATGGAACAGGTCAATGCGTACCGCGCGGAATGTGCCAAAAAGACTGAGTTTGAGCGCACCCAGCTTGTCAAGGATAAGACGGGTGTTCGACTTGACGGACTTTGCGCGGTCAATCCGCTGACGGGAAAACAGATTCCTATTTACATTGCCGATTATGTTATGATGGGCTACGGCACCGGAGCTATCATGGCTGTTCCGGCACACGACCAGCGTGACTGGGAGTTCGCACATAAGTTCGGAATAGATGTCATTGAGGTTATTCGGGGCGGAGACATTGAAAAAGAAGCGTACACCGGCGAAGGCGAGATGATAAACTCCGGCTTCCTTAACGGATTTACCAATAAAAAAGAGTCCATACGCCGCGCGATAGAGGAGCTTGAACGACTTGGCGTCGGAGAGGGCGGTGTCCAGTACAAAATGAAGGACTGGGCGTTTAACCGCCAGCGCTATTGGGGCGAGCCTATTCCGATAGTGCACTGCCCGAAGTGCGGTATGGTCCCGGTCCCTTATGAAGAACTGCCGCTCAGACTGCCTGAAATGAAGGAATTCGCGCCCGGGCAGAACGGTGAGTCTCCACTTGCCAAAATAGAAACGTTTGTTCATTGTAAATGCCCCAAGTGCGGCGGAGATGCGCGCCGTGAAACCGATACTATGCCGCAGTGGGCGGGATCGTCGTGGTACTTTTTGCGTTATATTGACCCGCACAATGACAAGTGCCTTGCCGATTATGACAAGCTGAAATACTGGCTGCCGGTCGACTGGTACAACGGAGGTATGGAGCATGTTACACGTCACTTGATCTATTCCCGTTTCTGGCACAAGTTCCTTTACGATCTCGGCGTGGTTCCGACCGATGAGCCTTATGCCAAGCGCACGGCGCAGGGACTCATACTCGGTCCTGACGGCGAAAAAATGTCAAAGTCCAAGGGGAACGTGGTTGACCCCAACACGGTTATAGATGCTTACGGCGCTGATGTCCTGCGCACATATGTCCTGTTTATGGGAGATTATGCGGCGGCTTCGCCGTGGTCCGAGAGCAGCGTCAAGGGGTGCAAGAGGTTTCTTGAGCGCGTGGCCGATTTGCCCGGAATGGTTAAGGGAACCGGCGCGACTGCCGCACTTGATTCCTCCTTCCATAAGACGGTGAAGAAGGTTACAGATGACTACAACAATCTGAAGTTCAACACCGCTATAGCTGCGCTTATGGGCTTGCTTAACGAGATCGCGGCGTGCGGCTCCCTCACACGCGATGAGCTTGAAACTTATATCAAGCTGCTTTCTCCGGTGGCACCTCATTTGTGTGAGGAGATCAATGAGGGACTTGGCAACAAAACAATGCTTGCAGTTTCGTCGTGGCCTGAGTTTGACGACGCCAAGACAGTTGACGCAACCGTTGAGGTTGCGGTTCAGTTCAACGGTAAACTCAAGGGAACCGTTATGCTGCCCAAGGATTGCCCGACGGCAGACGCTATTGCCGCGGCGCGCGCCGATGAAAAGATCGCCGCTATGCTTGAGGGTAAAACGGTTGTCAAGGAAATAGCGGTACCTAACCGCATAATCAATTTTGTTGTCCGCTGACACAAAAACAGCTCCGGCGGAAATTAAAATTTTTCCGCCGGAACGAATTTTTGATTATTTTCTATTGACAAGCCCTCAACATTGTTGTATAATACTATAGTAAATTTGTCGAGAGGCTGATATCTCTGACTGCAACCGGAGGGAGGGAAAAAGAATGGCAGAAGTTAAGCTGAAGGAAGGCGAGTCTTTGGATAGTGCCCTCCGTCGTTTTAAGCGTCAGGTTGCCCGCACAGGTGTCCTTGCCGAGCTCCGTAAAAGAGAGCACTATGAGAAGCCCAGCGTAAAGCGCAAGAAGAAGTCCGAAGCGGCCAGAAAGCGTAAGTACAAATAATCCGTATATAACGGATTTGCGGTTGAGGCGGTACAACAGCGTTAGCTGT
>ENA-ORSL01003208-ORSL01003208.1-human-gut-metagenome-genome-assembly--contig:-NODE-3208-length-10827-cov-1.882380_pt1 | contig 10827 bp, 20 predicted proteins | sample MGYA00242190_ERZ509157 | MGnify/ENA primary metagenome ERZ509157 (study PRJEB26280, sample SAMEA2338664) | human gut metagenome | biome: human gut; feature: human-associated habitat; material: faeces... | reverse complement strand
GACAGTCGGAGTAGCCGTCTTTCTGAATAAGCTCGACGGCCAGCGACCACTCGTTGTCCTCCACACAGATGTAAAACAGCTCATTTTCGAGGATGACCCGGCGCTCATTGCCGAGCCAGACGTTCGAGTTGGCCGCAGGCTGGAAGCTGGGGCAGAGCTTCCGCAGTTCGGCGCAGAAGCATCTGAGAACGTCTTCCTCCTTGTAGCTGCTCTCGATTTCATCAACGTACCAGTCATCGGCAACAAGTTCATCAAGGCTGATGTCTGCCATCATCCGAATTTCAGGCTCCTTTCCGTCAGGGCCGTCCTTACGCCAGACCTGCAGATCATCGTTGTCGATGTAGAACAGACCCTCATACGAGCCGGTCAAATAAACATTGCCACGTCCCATAAATCAGCCCTCCGCGTCTCCGAGGAACGAGATGACATCTTCGAGGCCGGAGGATGCAGATTCGAGCATATCGACCGCATTTTCTGCAACCTCATACCGCTCAGTCCCCTGCAAGCTCTCAGGGATGTTCTCGAAGGCTTCCTGCTCCTCCTCGTAAAGCTCATCAATCTGGCCCTTCAGCTCATTCAGGGCATCTGCAATCTTGCTGATACGCTTGCGCCGCGAGTTATTCATTGTCACAGTCCTCCTCCACTTGTTCGTTGCAGGAATCATCAAACTCTCTGTACGAGAAATAGTAATCATCAGGCGGCTCCGTTACTCCGCCGAACCGGTCAAGCCGGCCGGAGCAATCATACATCGGATTCATCGCTGTTCTCCTTCAGGTAGCAGTGGTCAACGACCCAGCCGCCCTTGTTGCCAAAGTCCTTCATGTACCAGTCGAGGCGAACCATCTGGTCGGTGCCATCCAAGCAGGAACCGAACAGGCTGGTGGAGCAGCAGCTCGACCGGAAAGCCTTGTTGTCGCTGCTGACCTCATAGGTGCGGCTGCGCAGCGGGTAATGCCGGTCAGGCCAGTTGCTCTCAGCAAATACGATGCAGGCGCTCACCGGCTTTGCAAGCTGGGTCTTGTTGCGCTCAACGAACAGGTCCCGCAGTTCGGGATAGGTCATGTTCTGGTTATCCATAGCTGATACCTCCATCAGAGAACGAAGCAGATAACGAGCAGGGTGACGGCAAAGGCTGCTGCGCCGATGGCAACGGAGGTCAGCACGTTGTTGAAACGCTCCCGGTAGGCATCCTTCTGGCGGCGTGCTGCGCGGCTCCGCTGCTGTGCGGGGCTGTTCAGCATCCGCAGGAAGCAGTTCGGGTCGTTCTCCCACTCACGAGCAGCGGTCATGTTCTTGTTTTCCATAGCTAAAACCTCCAAAATATCATGTATCTGCGGGTGGCTCCCGCGACGCCCAGCAGGGCGTTTCGGCCGGTGCCAGCGGCCATCATCAGGCGGGTTAAATGTCGGTTTTTTGTGCTCCGTCTTTGGTGTGTTGCCACACATCGACGGAATAACCAGTGCTGCGGAGCTGTTCGGCCAGTTTCCGTGCCCTGTCCGCGTTGTCGGCCCATGTGGTGAGCGGCCAGCCCCGCTTGCAGTAAACAATCTGGTAACGCATCGTTTACACCTCCTCACTTCATCAGGATGTCGTACAGGCGGGTCGGACTTCCTCGCAGTAGTAGAGGTCAACAAAACCGTTGCTGTACATCCACATCTGGCTCATCCAAGGCTGCTCGCAGTGAGCTACATCGGTGCTGTGCCAGCCATTGCCCCGGTTGGTGAGAACGTCGGTGTAGGTGGCTTCTCGTGCATCCACGCCCTTGACTTTGTGAGCTGCCCCGCTGCGCTTCATGATCTTGAGAAGGTAGACCGTTTCTTTGTCCATGTACTGCTCGGCCTCGTTCATGGCATCCAGCAGATTCTCCGCCTTCAGCATCTTGTAATCAATGGTCAGCGGCTTGTAATTCGCTCTGTAGTCAATCGCTACGATGTACTCGTTCTTCATATTCTGTTCCTCCATAATCTTACCGTTTTGGTATGTTTTTCTGTATCTTCATTCTAACTTACCCACCACTGGTGTCAAACGAAAAGCAAAGATTTACCGAAAAAATTTATGGAGTACATCTGGGAGTTTACCGGCGGTCAATAGACCATGCCTTCCGGGTCGATGATGGCGCATTCCTTACCATGAACGTAGTAGGCGTTGCCGCCCTCATCCACCCAGACCCGGCAATAGCCAGACAGCCCAATTTCCGAGCTGTTGGCTATGCCGTCCCACTCTGGCTTGCGGGTCAGCTCGCCGACTACCGCAAAACCGATGTCCGCTGCATACCAGCGGGCAATGCTCTCAGTAGCAGGCATGAGCGGTGTTGACGATGCAGCGAACCATCTTCTCGATGGCCTTGTCAATCGGGCAGTTCAGGAATGGAAGGTTCTTGTCAGCTACAATCTCACTTTCAAGTATCCAACCGTGCTGGTTACGAGCCTCAACCCAGCATCTGCCATCGGCTTCGCCGAGCTTGATTGAAAACGACAACTCCGCTTCATCGCAGTATTCGAGGTAACCCCAGAAGATGCAGGCCACATTCTTGCTGAGGCGTCTGACCGACCACTCCCAGTTGGGGTCGTTCTGGTTGGCTTCAGAAACCAACCTGCGAATCAAATCCTTATGCTCACGCAAATCAAACATAGCTATGAACCTCTTGACTTTCCCCTGCTATACTGATAAGATGGAAACGAGATGGGGCAGGTCCCATCCCGTTCCGTCTGGCTAGGTTCCCGCAGTGTCGCAAACTGTGTGGGGGAACCTAGCCTTTACTGTTTCTTAGGCTCGCCGGTTGCAGGGGCGAGGACTCCGGCAATGCACTTAATGCACTGCGTCGCTTCCTCGTCCGTGTGGCCGTGAGCCTTCAGCCAGTCGATCAAGCGGCTGGCTTCCAAAGCGGTCATGCTGCACTCGCCTTTCATTTTGTTACACCTCCTGCTCGTGCTTCCAACTTACCAGCCGGATGCTAGTAATTGTAGATAACTTACCTTTTTGGTAATTTATCTTAGTATCATTATAACTTACCCAACTGGTAAGTCAATCTGTTTTTTAATTTTTTCAAAATATTTTTTATATCCACTGGCTATTTGATGCAAAGCCACTGGTAGCCTCTGGAAAACCTCTGAATTTGCATTTTGGTTACGGGTAAAAGTGTATTGGGAAACGTCTGGAACCCTCTGGGAAGGATTTGTCAAAAGTGCATAACAAAATTTGGCTATTTTGAGAATTGATTTTTCTGGCGACGTTGTTCCATCGGAATTTCCGTGCAAACAAAAAATCCCCCTGCACCAGCCTTTTTACGGGTCATGGTACAGGGGGATTATCATTTTACGCTGACTTTGCGCTGACTCAGCCCAGATTCAGCGTATTCTGGGCAGCGGCCTGCTTGGCGGCGACGTGGTTGGCGTCGATCTGGGCCTCAATGCGATTTTCAAGGTACTGGGTCGTATCGCCGAAGTTGCTCTTGATGTAGTCCTGCGCGTCGCTGCTCATGCTTTTCAGGGCGGCAGACACGGCCCGCATCAGGGCTTTCTTCTGTTCCGCCTCATTGAACGTCCCGGCGGCTTTGAGGTCGTTGACGTATCTCTGGTTCATCGCGGCCACGGCATTGGCAACGGCATCGCCGATTTCCCGGACGAGCCGCTGCACCTTGATGTCGTTGGTCTTTGCCGCGATGAACTCGATGAACACGGCAATGCCTTTCTGGATGCAGGCGGTCACGATGGGGATGCAGATCAGCAGGGCGACGTACAGCAGGCTTCTCGTAAACTCATTCATATTCGGTTACTCCTTTCATTCAGTGAACCTGATTCTTCAGGCTGTTCATCCGCTTATCACCTTCGATGGCGGCAGCGGTAAAGCTGTTGTTCTTCCACCACGCAGCGACGCTGGTGGCAATGGTCAGGCCGGTGGTCACGAACTGTTCCACCTCCGAACTTTCGATGGGCAGCAGGGGCTTCCCGGCGGCGCTCGAAACCTGATTCGCCAGAGCGAACGCCAGAGCGGCCGTGCGGGCCAGCGTAGCGATGGACACTTTGCTATTCGTCATAGAGCCTATCTCCTCTCACAGGTACTTGTCAGCGCCAGACAGCGCCTTCCACGATGCAGGGCCGCAGATTCCGTCCACGGTCAGGCCATGCGCCTCCTGCGCCCTCATCAGGGCGTTCTCGGTGGCCTCGCCGAACAGGCCATCAGCCTTCAGCTTCAGGAGCTTCTGAAGCATAATGGTGGCACTGCGGTTTGCAGGCCCGGTGCAGCCCCTTCGGATGGTGGGAAGCACGAACTTGTTGTAGGTCGTGCTGGGGTACTTTCCCGGCGTGGTGCAGAGCCACGTCGCTTTCGTGCCACGGGTGTCGGCGTGAACAAAAGCCCCACGGCTGTGCCAGTAGATGCCGATGCCGCCGAACCCCACGGCCTGAGCAAGGATGCCCAGTGCCACCGGGTTGATGCTGCGGTTCTCCGTCCTTGTCCCGCGCAAAACCGTGCTGCCCCATATGAAAGGTCTTTCCCTCGATCTCGACCTCTCCGTCCTCCAGTCCGCCGCCATGCCATAGCGGTGCTTGGAGTTCTGGCTTCCGCCCACAGCCGCATTGTGCGTGATGCAGCGGTAGCCGGACGTGATCTTCAGCGGACGGTCTACCTTGTCCCGGATGAGCTGGAGCTTTTCGGCCAGCTCCGTATCAACCGACTGCTGTCCGCAGCCGCAGGAACACTGAAACTCGGAGCGGTTGAAATTCTTCGTTCTGTCGCCGCGCTGGAACGTAATGATGCTCAACTTGCACACCTCCTAAAAACCGATTTGGGTGAACACATAGCCGAGAAAAGCACCGATGATGGCCGTTACTACATAGCCGACGGCCTTACGCCACAGCTCTCCATCGCGGCTCTCCAGAGTTTCCAGCCGTTTTCCCTGCTTTTCCTGCTCCCTGACCATGCTCTCCATACTCAGGGCCAGCTTCTCGACCGAAGTGGACAGTGCGCCCATTTTGCTTACACTTTCCTCCAGCAAGGCGATTCGTCTGTCCTGACGGGCATTTTCCTCTTCGAGCCGACGCTTGAACTCCTCATGCTCGGCTCGCGTAATAGGCTGGTCCATCTGAACCTCCTCTCCTTCGTCATACAAAAAATGAGGGGAGCCGGTTCTCCCGACTCCCCTGCGCGATTACTCGACCTCGACTTCGAGGTCCTTCAGGATTTCCTCAACCTGCTTCCGAATCAGCGCCGGAACCTGATCGAGGGTCTTCTTGCCCTTCACAATGAGGGTTGCATAGATGACTGCCATGATGCCTTTCTCCTTTCTCAGTAATATTTTTAAGGCAAATTCCCGCAGGCGGCTCATGCGTTGCCGTCCGCCGCGAGAATGGCCTTGACTTCTTCCCGCAGGTGCTCAGGCACCTGCTCGATGGTTTTCCGCCCCCGGCGAATGAGGTTTGCATAGACTTCTGCCATGATTATGCCTCCTTATCTGCGGCGGATGTGACCGCGATGAGCTGTTCGTACACGTCGCACAGCGCCATCTGGGTATTATCGAGGTTGGTTTCCAGAGAAGAAACCTTGTTTTTCAGGGCTTCATTCTCCTCCTGCAATTCCGCCATCGTTTTCTTCTTCTGCAATTTAGCTACAGAATCGACTCTTACTCTGTTCAAACCCATTACTGGAAACCTCCCTGAATCGAAGCGATATAGCCGCTCTCGCCGCTTGCACCGCGCTCTGCGGTGACACGGAAATTGAATGCGAAGCCGTTGGCCGCAGTCTGGTTCGTGAACAAATGGTTCCGGCCATTCCGGGCCTCGGTGGTGGCGTCCTCCCATACCGGCGAACTATCCTTGCCGTTGTTCGTGACCTCCACCTTGAACACAGCGTCAGCTGGAATCAGACCGCCTACGGTGATGGCGCAGAGCGTGATCTGGGCATCCGCCTCCATCGGCTTCGCCAGCGTGATGCTGGCGGCGGTGACGGCCTTCGTAAAGGTGAACGTCTTGGTGACGGTGGCCTTGCCATCGGTCACGGTAACGGTCATGGTGTGACTGCCGTTCGTAATTTTCTGGAAATATTCACCGGTGACGGCGAAGCTGTTGGTGGTCTTGCGGGTCGCGGTGTAGGTTCGCTTGGTCGTGCCGTCCAGCTTTTCGGTGACGGTCAGGGTGTCCCCTGCGTCCTTATCATCCACGGAGGTGAAGCCGCTGGACTTGGTGCCGAGGTTGGCTGCGCTGGAGGTCGTGATGGTCGGCGCGGTGTTGTTATCGACCGTGCGCTTGGTGGACGTAGTGTAGCCGGACTGAGCATTATAGCTGTCGTACGCCTTGACACGGTACATCACGGTGGACCAGCCCTTGGTGATGGTGTCGGTGTAGGTCAGCGCATTGCCCTTGTACACCTGCGTGTAGGAGGAGCCACCATCGGTGCTGCGCTCCAGAATGTAGCCGCTCAGGTTGCCATCGCTGTCACTGGCCGCAGTCCACGAGATCACCAGTGTGCTGCCGCCCTTGACATCATTCGGCACCGCGATGGACGGCGGCGCAGACGGGGCGTTGTTGTTGACCACCGTTACCTGCGAACTGGTGCGCCAGCCAGACTCCAGACCCTCGGTGTCGTATGCCTTGACGCGGTACATCACGGACGTGGTGCCGAAGGCGACGTTGTTCGTGGTGCTGGTGGCCGTACCCTGATAAATCTGACTCCACGAACTGCCGCCGTTGGTCGAACGCTCTACCTTGTAGCCGGCGAGATTGCTCTCAGCATCAGAGCTTTTTGCCCACGAGATCGAGATGTTCGTGCCGCCCATGATGGACGAAGGAACGGAGATGCTGCCCGGGGTAGAGGGTGCGGTGTTAGTCGAGACCGTGCCATCGTCAGACACCAAGAGAGTAGAGGGCAAAATCAAAGCGGGGCGGATGCCGGACGAGCCGGAGCAGTCGTCGTAGCCCCAGTCGCCATTGGAGCCGACGTACAGGGCGTAGTAGAAGTAGCTGCAGTACGGAGAGCGGAGCCACCAGTCGGCGGCCGAGCCGTTGAGATATGCGACACGCTTAGAATCCGAGCTGTTGTCCGCGCATCCCTTGAAATAGGCCAGCTCCGCGCCTTCACCGCTCGGCATAGAGGAGAAGCTGAAACTCGTTTCGGTCGCACTGAGCAGGAAAATTTTCGCAGACAGGCCGTTCGTGACGGTCGTGGACGTGCCGCTGCCTTTGCGGTACGGGAGCTTTACCTGCTTGATGGCGTTCTTGATGTTCGACTCGAACAGGTTCAGGAACGTGCTGTTCAGGTAGGAGTGGATGGTGCTGTTTGCGTAGTCGTTAGTGTTCGAGCTATGCCACTGGCGGTTTTCGTAGATGTCCTTCATCAGCAGCCAAGTACCGTTGCAGCTATCGTCATAGACGCTGGACGGCTTGCCCTGATGGACGACGATGAAATCTTTGGCAGAACCATTTACTTTCAGCTTGATGGTGCTGCCGATTGCTTTGGAGCTCAAGGTCACATAAGCCATAAAAAAGAACCTCCTGTTGTGTATTACATCCACGGCGGAATGCTGTCGGGACGCGGTTCGGGCTGGAACAGGTCTTTGCGGGGCGTAATGTCACCTCTTTTCCGGCGGATGTTCTGTTCCTGCTTTACCCGGCGCAAGGCGCGGACGCTCCTCGTGGAGTTGATTTTCCTCCGAGGCTTTACGTCCACGCCGATGATTACCGAGACCTTCTTGGCGTATTTCAGCCGTAATGCGTAGGTGTCACCGTAGGATGCAAAGGCATCCCACGCTACGAAGCTGGTGATAATAGCTTCTCTGGTCACTTCCCCTGCCGGGTAGGCTTTTTCCCAGTATTTGACGCGGGTCTGGATGCGCTGAATCTCCGAGCGGCGGAGCTTCTGGACGCAGGCTCCACTTTCCGTCAGGTAGCTATGGAAGCCCAGAAAATCCAGCCCGTTTTTCAAGGGGAAAATTGCTGTCTTAGAATTGAGTTCGAGGTGGAGGTCGCTCATCCAACGCTCAATGTCCTTCAAAAGAAGCTGAAGTTCCCGCTTTGTCCGGGCGATGACGTAGAAATCGTCCATGTATCGTCCGTAATAGTGGCATCCCCGGTCTTCCTTGATGTAATGGTCGAACTCATCAAGGAACATCAGGGCGAGCAGTTGGCTGGTCTGATACCCAAGGGGCAGGCCGTCGGTCTTGTCAATGTAGATGCACATGAGGTCATAGAACGCCATATCTACGCCGCGCTTCTGCATCAAGGCCCGCAGTTTTGATTTCAGGATGACATGGTCGATGGAGGCGAAGAAATGGTGAACATCGCACTTCAGCACCCATCCGTCTGCGCTGCCGTTCTTGCGGTAGTAATCGACCATGTGGCCCTTCAGGCGCACGATGGCATCCAGTGTCCCCTTTCCGCGCTGCGAAGCGTGGTTGTCGCGGATGAAGCTGGTGCAGATCGTGTCGTACAAAACATTGTCCGTTAGTGCATGGAGGACTACCTTGTCCACAAAAGCGGGAGCCTGCACAAGCCGTTTCTTCGGCTCATAAACATAAAAGACCTCGAAGCCGCTGGGCTTGTAGGTCTTTTGGTTCAGAACGTATGATAGCTTATCGGTGCAGATCAGAGCGTTGGCCTCATATTGAGCCGTTCCCGGCTTGCTCCTCTTACCCTTTCGTGCTTCCAGATATGCCTCATAGAGGGTCTGGAACTCGCACATTTCCTGATATGTCATGTGTCTTCACACTTATTTTCTTCCCCCGGCTGAGGTGGTAGAGGAAGCTCCCAGCCGGGTGTTCGTCTAATACCGGTCCGCTTCCTCGCGGCAGCAGGCTGCGCCCGCAGAGGACGGCCCGCCTCGGTATGATGTGTTTATCGTCCGCCATAAAGGCTTCCGACAGGATGCGACTCCCTTTGATGATGGGTGCACTGTTTTCGCCCGTTGCCGGGTTACTCATCTCGCTTTTCCATCAGAGCGGGGCGGATGCCGTACGAGTTGGAGCAGTTGTTGTTGTTCCAGTCGCCATTGGAGTTGACGTACAGGGCGTTGTTGAAGTTGTTGCAGTTCGGAGAGCGGAGCCACCAGTTGGTGGCCGATTCGAGTCGCACCCTATATCAAGCGGAGAACCCGCAGGATACCTTGATTTTTCCTGTTCTTTCAGGAGTTCGCGGACGATAGCCTTTACCATCGCCGCCTGCTGCTTGAGTTCTGCCTGACGGGCCTGCTCCCGGAGCTTTTCAGCGCGGGCGGTGTCCTTCTGCTTCCACGACAGAACCATATTCTTTACGTCCTGAACCTTCCGGGTCCAGACGGCACTTTTGCTTATGGAAATAACTCCGTCGTTCAGAACGAGCTGGATATTCTCATTCAGCCAAGAGCATTCGTCGAGGACTACGCCAAGCAGCCGCAGGCGTTCCTCGTACTCAGTCTGGAACATCTTTCCGTTGGCCGCGTGAATGTCCCGAACGATGCTCTTGGCAATCAGACGCATATCTTCGCCGTAGCAGCGGTAGAGCGCCTTTGTGAAGCCCTCCCGGTGCGTTCGGTCGAGATATGCGATGGACTCAGAGCAGACCTTCTGGACGTCCCGGATGTCGTCAAGCGCGGCTATCTTCTGGAAAATCTGCCGAACGTCTTTGCGTGAAATATCCTCGGCCACCGTTTTCGTCGCTTGGTTCGTGTATTTCAGCAGCTCCCGTGCCTTGTTTCCGAGGAGATATTCTTTGTCAGCCACGGTCACACCTTCTTTCGAGGCAGGGGCCATTCCTCGCAGCCTCCAAATCGCCGGAAAGCCCATAGAAAGAGCAGCGGTCGCCCAAAACAGTCAGGCGACCGCTGTTTCCGCTGTGAGTGATGCCGCAGAGCATCAGGTGCGTACTTCGCACATATTTGCAGGGAGGTTCAAGGCTGACGAACAAATTCCCGATGATGCAGGACAGCTCACCGGGCGGACATGAAAATTCAATGTGCTCCATCAGAACTCGATCCTCTTTGCCGTGGTGTTCCAGACGCCCTCTACCACCGTGCCGTCCAGCGTCTCAAATGTGACCGTGAACGGATTGCCGGTGACGGAAGTATTGAACATCAGCTCCAACAGAGCCAGCCGGGCGGACACGTCGGAGATGCTGTTCTGGATGGAGTGGTGGGCCTCCTCATCGTCGTTGTGGGCATCTACGAGCTTCTGCGCTTCCTTCAGGAATGCCGGGAGCATCGTGACCGAGCAATACTGTTCCACATCTTCCGCCGTCATCCACGCCTCGCATTTGTAGTCTACGGTGACTCCCAGCCCCTCGCCGATGACGATGCACACCGGGAAGCGGCGGACATCTACGCCGGTGTTGGATGCAGCGCTGACGTACTGTGGGTAGTCACCCAGCGTGCCGTAGTAGATGAGGACTTCGCCCTTGTCCGGGTCAAAGGCGAACACGCCGAACTCCCGGAGCCAAAATCCGTGGTCAAGACCGCCGTTCAGGTCGGAGCGGTACTCCACGATCATGCGGACGCTGGCCCCATCATAGACCGGGGCGGTCGATGTGCCAGCGGCCACCGGCTCGACCAGCGCGGTCATCGCGGCCGGCTTCACATCATCCGGGATAGTGCCGCTGCCCACCATAATCTTGGAAATCGGGAGCTGCTGCCCGGCAACCAGCTTGGCAATCCGCTGTCAGTAACAACAAAGCCATAGTAGCTCATAACTCATCCTCCTCAAGTTCAGGCAGTTTTGTCTGCGTGATGTTCTGTGCAGCCGGGACCGGCAGCACAGTGTCGATGAATGCTTCGCCGGTTTCAATCTCCGGCAGGGTCGTTGTCGTATAGCCCCGGCCCAGAATGCCCTCGACCGGCACATCTGCGACCATTTCAGGAGCCTCGGTG
>ENA-ORSL01003207-ORSL01003207.1-human-gut-metagenome-genome-assembly--contig:-NODE-3207-length-10836-cov-2.363417_pt1 | contig 10836 bp, 20 predicted proteins | sample MGYA00242190_ERZ509157 | MGnify/ENA primary metagenome ERZ509157 (study PRJEB26280, sample SAMEA2338664) | human gut metagenome | biome: human gut; feature: human-associated habitat; material: faeces... | reverse complement strand
ACAGTTCGTGGAGTGTGTAGTCATGGTTTCCAGGGACATCCAACCAATGGGATAGAGGAACAATGGTTTGTTTTGACCAAATGTTTTGGTATAGATTCCATTGTTGAAATTGACTCGAAGAAATAAAACGGATACGATATCCAAGACTCAAATCTCCACTCAAGACAACATAGTCCGGATGAATTGTTGGCAGAAGAGTGTGATTCAGAAACAATAGATTGTGATAACCCTTTGAATCCTTGTTGAGGAAATGGAGATCAGTAATATGAAGAAGGGATGTGAATGCTTAGGATGAGAGAAAAGGATTATAAATACACTGTGAAAGGACTAAAATAAGCAAAATCAGTAGCAGATACAATTGAAAGTGTGAGCACTTCATTGAGGTCCAATAGCTAGAGCAAATAATAGGAATAAGTTTAGAAATCGAAAATCGTCAAGACAAATCCAAACCACATTTCAATGGTTCTCTCTCCTTCATTCTCGTGAGTACCTGGGATGTGACTTCCTTTAACAAACAATCAAAACCGAATTAGCCATTGTAGCCTGAGCAACGGAAGCAGCACGACGAGCATCAGGGAAACGACTCACATACTCTCCTAACGGTACATATCTATACATCACTAGATATCCAAACATCTACGCAACTTGGATCTGTCTCCGATTGAACCATCGTCCATTCATCTCTTGAGCGGCAGTTCGACAACTCCTCAGGTCGCCAAACATCAGATACACATTACCATCAGAATTCTTATCGACAAAGCAATGTAACACGTTGCCATACTTCTGACACTCACTCTTCACATCCTCCTAGTCATAATCATCTCAATCCAATCTCACCTGAATATCAATATCCCATGTAGGCTCTGTCTCCAGAGCTGGTGTGAACATATTCCGAAGCACCATACAATTGCTAGCATTACCTTGGATGATCGGTTTCCCATCAGCTCCCAATCCCTATCAATGATATATTCGATCATTTCCTACACTCTGGACCTGACCAGGATTGTTCACCTGACGCATCATCTGATTCAACTCCTCATCCTTCTTACTATCAGCCAGATGGCGCATAATCAGACCACGACGTTGAGGATCCAGAGCAATGTTCTCCTGGCCCTCTTCATCCTCCAATCGCCAGCTACGACCCTGACGCTGAGGAATACTCACACTAATCTTCTTGCCCAGAACATCCATTCCATCCGTCTTCAAAGCAGCACGTGAAGCATACTCAGGACGACGGAACTTCACATATGCTGATCCTTTGAACTGTTTGCGTTCATCCAGCTCCATTTCCACATTATCCACATCGCCAATCGACTCGAAGAGGTCCATGATATCACGACGAGACAACTCAGGATGCAGATTACACACATAGATTGTGGAAGGTTGGATCTTAGGAGGAGCTTTCTCTTTCATTGCAGACCAGTTCTTCTCTGCTTCGCTTCGTTTCACTTTCATGGGGAAACCACTGCAATTGCAAGCCTTATGCTTTGTACACATCTTTTGACCATTTAACATCAATGCTTTGGATGCATCTTCCAGTGTCTTCATTTCAATATATCCCATTCCTTTCGAACGACCTGAATACCGATCACGAATCAATTTGATTGAAACAACCTATTTATTATTAGATACCATCATTTCATACACCTCCAGCCTGTTCAAAGTAATAACGAAGCCATTTCTCATCAACCTTCACTTGAAGGTCTGAAACGAATACAGTTCGCACATCACGAGTCAATGAATCCTATCCTATCAAAACGAATCATAACACCCACCTGAGAATCATCATTTGAAGCAGCCGCTGGTTCTGCGTCCCTTCTACGATCTTTGCGATCACCGCTAGGACTTGAACTATGACGACTTCGACGATCCGACGAACGATCTCTCCGACTACGTCTATCTCGGCTGTCACTTCGACTTCTGCTTCGATGTCGATGACTGTGATGTCTGCTGTGACTACGATCCCTTCTTCTTGAAGAACGCTCCCTAAAACTTCATTTGAATTCATATGCATTCTACCGCTCTCTGTCAATTTGATTGGAAGGATACGATGGAGTAGGAACTCCAGGCTAGATAGATCACTTCAAAACAAAACGACTACCATTTGAATTGGTGGCTGAGTTTGATAACTCATTTTATTCACAGCTCTTCTATTGAATCGAAAAGCACATGCTAATCCAGAGAGATCCACAATTATTCACCATTTTCAATCCTAAAACACCCATTATTTTGGTGTTCACTTCAAGTCGTATTTCTGAGACATCTACCCACTTGGGACCGTTGACAATGGAAGAAGAGAATTCTAAGGAGATGTCAAAGAAGGAGGCAAAGAAATATCTCGTTTTCCTTGTGAAAGAATGGAGTTCCTCAGAGAATGAAGTCAGTGACTATGTATGGATTGTAATGAATAGAAGGATCGGTTGAATGCGTTTTTGACGTTGCGAAAGTTAGTTTCAAAGAATTCCTTCCTTATGGAGTCTGCCATGAAAGTATGATTAGTTCGGGTTGAAGACAATATATAGATGATGTATTTGAGTTTTGTGAAGGCTTCGAAGAACTACACTTCTCTCACTCATGAACGGTTTGTGGTTATGCGAAACTGTGTGACGGAACTGTATTCGATGGATCCCGTGAGCGGATATCAGCATGCTTTTGTTTATCTCCGTCAGTTGGCCATTCATGTTCGTAAGGCAATGACATCTATGAATGCTGTTGAGTGATAGATTTGAATGCGATTGATTTGTAGTATTCATTCAGTGTATAGTTGGCAATTTGTGAATTGTCTGCGTCTGTGGACATATATGGTGATAGAACCATCTCTGAAGGAAGCCTTCCAACCTCTGGTTTATCCTCTGATTCAAGTGATCGAAAGCACAGTGAATCTGATTCCTACTGTTCGTTACTATCCAGTTCGCCTTCATTGTGTGGATCTGTTCATCCAGATCACAGCAGCAACTGGTGTGTATATTCCTGTTCCTCCTCTCCTTCTGGAGGTGATCGAAGTTTGTAAATAATGTCCATATAATGAGTAGAACGAGAAGTTTATGGAGAAGCCGGCTCCAGTGACAGCCAAACCTCCTGATGTGAACTTTGCCATCAAAGTATCAAAGACGTTTGTGGGCTCTCGGGCCGTTCAGGATACTATTGTATCGCGTGCAGTAGCCTTGCTGGCTGATTATATGAAGCTTCTGGAGAAAGAAGTGGCATTCCCTGAAGTAGCCTATCCAGTAGCCCGGTCGTTGAAGGCATATGCAAAGAAATGCCGTGTAAGTCAGTGGAGCAGTGCTACACGTGCACTTTCACAGAAACTGGAGAAACAGATTGAAAGTATGATTCGAGCCCGTGAAGCGATTACTGGGTCACTAGGTGATAGTGCCTAATTGTTTTTATCTTTCAATTCACTCCTTCGTATAATTAGTGACTATTTATTCCTATATCTTGTTTGTTCAGACTCTTTACAAGCAGTTGGTTGATACAGCCATCGTAATTGTAATTCTCTTTCAAATTCCTTCTCGGAGCAATTTACGTATATTAGTAATCGGAAAGAGTTTCTAATCTCTCGATAATTCAATAATCAACAATCATGAATTGTCTAGGGTAAATCAGATAATCCTACGAATTCCTCTATAAGTCTAATTGATCCCCTGGATCTAGTCGATTGTCCTTTCTTGGCAAATAGAATACCAATGGTCAAGGCTACTCAGGGTTTGATTTGATTTTTGGAATGGTCTAATCGGTCTAGCTGCTGCTGCTGCTAAGAAGGTTCAGCGTGTTCAAAAGAAGAGAGTAGGTCAGATTCACACCAAGACCCACTTCTTCCGCCCTCATACTCTTGAGCTCGCTCGTAAGCCCAAGTATGAGCGTAAGTCTGTGGCCAAGGAGAACAAGATGGATATTTATGCCATTATCAAGAAGCCTGTTGTCACTGAGTCTGCTATGAAGAAGATTGAGGTAATCATGTAAATTGAGCATTCTAATTGTGTAGTCTGAGAACATCCTCTCCTTCTTTGTCGATCTCCGTGCTAACAAGAAGCAGATCCGTAATGCCATCAACAAGCTCTACGGAGTGAAGTGCCAGAAGGTTAACACTGTGATCACTGCTCTCGGTTTCAAGAAGGCTTTCGTGCGTCTCTCTGGAGACTCTGAGGCTATGGACGTTGCCAACAAGATTGGTATCTTCTAAAGCGATGGTCCGTGGTTTAGCTTTGATCAAGAGTTTTGTGTTTGTGAGAATGAATCTTGCATGTCTCAAATTGGATAGATAATTGCATAATAGGTAAATAGTCCATACATTACTATCAACAAACACTCCATTCCTCATCCATTGTCTCACCACTTGTCATCAGACTACCCATATTGATTACACCAGTTCGAGGATCTGTTGCCGCCTATCCATTATTCTCTCCGTTCTTTCCTACCCGTTGTGTAGCCACATTGATCAAGCGAGCTGCTTCTTTCACATCCTCCACTTTCACCACAGGATCCAATCGCATCTTTGCCAAAGCCTCCGATAATCGAATCAATGACTCCAATTGACGTGGTGTGGCTGTGATTACACTGCTTGCCGATGCCTTGGCTCCTTGTGATCGCATTTGTACATACTCCTCTTCGAGTTGAGCAGCAGAAGCATCTGAAAGCTGAGGATGGATATTCTGTCTGGCATAACTAATATATCGCTACATGTCATTCTCTCTTTCATCACTCACAGTCAATGTCTTCTTATCAATAGGTGCTTCTTGAGTGACTCGAGTTGGGTTATTTGAATACAGAGATACAAGATGAGTAGCCAATTCCCGATCAGTGTCTGGAGAAGGATTATCGAGAATCAAATAGATCAGGTCAAAACGAGATAATAGTGTGGGTGGCAACTGCAGATTCTCCATCACAGAGAGTTTGGGATCATAACGGGAATTCACAGGATTTGCTGCAGCCAAGATAGAAGTACGAGCATTCAAAGTACATATGATGCCTGCCTTCGCTATTGAGATAGTCTGTTGCTCCATTGCTTCATGAAGCACAGATCGAGTCATTTCATTCATCTTATCAAACTCATCAATACAACAAATTCCCTTATCACTCAGTACAAGTGCTCCACTCTCCAATATCAAGTCTCCTGTCTCAGGATCCTATTCATCATATTCTCTTTCTTCTCTTACCTTAGTCACATATGCAGTGAGACCTACAGCTGAACTACCCTTGCCTGAAGTATAGATCCCTCGAGGAGCAATCTGATGAATGCATGAGAGAAGCTGTGATTTCGATGTACCTGGATCACCACACAACAATACATTGATATCAGATCGGACATGAGGACCTTCTCCTTCTTGTGGTGTACCTCCAAATAACATACATAACAATCCTCGTTTCACATCCTCCATCCCCCTTATCATTACCATCATATCATCATACATACCAGATCGAAGGAGCTATTGAAGCTACCAAATCCTCATAGATTGTTGGTCGTTCTGAGAGTCGTTTTAATTCCTCATTCAATTGATTCTCTTCTTCTTCTACCATTCGATTCTCATCCACCTTCTCATCATCAGCAATGAAACGCCCATCCACTTGCCTTCGGAAATGAATCACATCAATAAATGTTCTAAACACATCCTTCACTGTGCTCTTCTTTCGACTGAGACGAATTGGAATCGCACGATAGATTCCTGTGACTTCTACTTTGTCACCAGGTTTCACACTATCAAACAAATCATCATACACATATAACGAAACTGACTGAGGAGTTTCACCTTGAGGAACCATATCAGGTACTTCTTGCATCTTGATCAACTGCTTATCAGCAAATAGACCTCCATTATGATCAACTTGCATACTATTAGGAGAATGACAATTTGGACATCGATCAGGTTCCACAATACGATGTCCATCACGATTCACTTGCTTTGAGTAATTGCAGACAGAACAATGGAAGGTAGCGATACGTAGATCAGGAAGCAGATCTCCAACACGTGTAATCATTCCTTCAATACACACTAAACCCTCAATGTTGTCAGTACTTAGATCGCGCATCGAACTCTTCTTCTCCATATTGTATAATCGAAGATGAATATTCTGAGGTTCAGATGACTTCCCTCAACAATCTCTTGAACCACTTCATTCAAAACCTGTTCCAAAATGTTAATGACAATGCCTGGAGTTTGAACAACCTGGTCGTAGATTCGTTTGGTTTCGGAAAAGGAACGAATGTCCGCCAAATCCAGATTCAAGATTGTCATTTCCTTCTCTAGTAGCTGTGTGATCTTTCGAATATATACTGATTCTGTTTCGTCTTCCACTGTTCTCTCCCCTTTGAATTCATATAAGAAGTGTTTGAAGGAAGACATTACATCCGAAATAACAATATTAGTTCCTAATTGAACATTTTCAACTTGTGACTGTGATCCTAGCATTGTCTACTGTTGAGAAAACCAACAATCACTCACCTCCGATCCAGGTGAACCCATTTGTGACCGACTTATACTCGGTGAAGCAGTTCTACATTCTCAGTTCCTTCTAGATTGTTGTCTACATTGAATTCAATAAACTATCTCCTAAATCGCCTCTTCCCACATCCACTGAAGCATGAACAGAAGAAGTTCCAACAAATGGAGTAGATCGATTCGAAGGAATGTCTTCCTGCGAATTGACATTAGGTGTTTCTAATCATAACTCCTTCAGCACGTTTGACTCACCTTGAACAACCCGACGAGTATCAGGATCCATTCGTTGCTATAGGTTCAAATGATATAGAAAAGAGGGACTCTTTTCGGAATCCAGAATCAAGGAGATTCTCTTCATTTGTCATTTTCTCAAGCACGAAAAGGAAAATGATGAAAATTCGTTATGCAAATGGTAGAAGAAATGCATTAATATGTAAATGGAAACCGAGGAAATCAATTATGCAAATGAAACAATTCAATACCCTCTAAAATAAAACACTTCTTCTTTCACAGTTTCTGGAGGTTTCTTCTCATCCTCAGATGGACTCTGGACTTCCTGCTCTATTGTCCCAATCGGACTAATGAGTCCCATCGCAATCGGAGTCAGTAAACAGGAGGCAATAATAGCCAATTCTACGTTCAAGAAAAGAAAAAGAGACCACCTGTGAAGATAATGCCCTTAAGAGGTGTAAAAAAGACCATATTGTTCCGTTCAAAGAGGGAGATAAGTTGAAGAGGCACGGTCACGTTAGCAACGCTCATCAAGGCACGAGAACAAGCAACTAAGCATGTTCCCTCAATTCCTGCCTTCTGATTCTTTCCTAATACAACCCCAGATTGGCTGAATGTCATGTTTCCTTCTCTAGAATTGGACTCCTTCAAAAGATGTACGTCAAATGCTTTCTCCGACTCCATACCACTCCCAGCATGCTAGGAACCATTACTGTACTTGTTGAAATGAAATAGTACATAAATGAACGATGAGGCACTTTGTGGATTCGCTTAAAACTAGTCCCTAAAAACAATTCATACGGTAGCAATTGCTGTCGACAATGCTCCAAGAACAACGGCTTCTCCAAGTTGCATTAACATTTGTTTCTACGTTCTAGTCTCGTGGGAACTCCTACCTCAGGATTTTGTACACGGTACATAGGCGAATGTGTGTAGTTCAGATCTTGGAGGAAATACTGGATTCCAGTGGAATAAAGGAAAAATCGACCATATAGATTCTACCAAAAATACAATGATAACAAGAAATACTTGACATGCTGCACGATAAGCGAAATAGGCAAAAAACTGAGTTGCCATAGGAAAATGACTATACCGCAACAGGCGCTGTTGCCATGTCTCCTGTTCTCCAGTTGAACGAGGAAGATATGTCCAATTCATATAGGAGATACGAATAGATTTCAGAGTCGTACTCACAAACTTATCCCATGCTGAAACAGGTTTTACAGGAGCAGCAATGGGTTCTGGGTCCTTTCCTTCCTCCATGAACAAAAGACTATCAACAAACATTTCAGAAAACCTCAGTATTCGCTTCCGACTTCGACACAGAGACTGTTTCCGTTCCTTGACGATGCTGTGCCAATTCCTTCTCAACATCCTCACGCACGGGATCAAAATATTTGTGAGCCATCGCCTCCTTTGCAGTTAATCGGTCCTATACATCAATTCCCATTCCATTACCAACATTATGGTCATAGACAAGCGTCTTATCCAAATAATCAAACAACTCATCACAAATAAACTTCTTTGTGGAGTCACAGACAAACTCACTCCATGAACGACGTTGATATCTCCCAAGAAGACGGATTGTTTCCTTATCCAATCGCAACTTATACTTCGCAATATACTTATCCAATTCTTCACTTCCCATAATCTCTGCGATCTTACGCAATTGATCGTAATTGTCCTTTCCACGGAAGAATGGAGTACGATTAAACACGATACCAAGAAGCATACACGAGAGAGACCAAATATCCAACGAATAGTCATATTCCTAATGAATCACAATCCCATTTGCTCTCCTACAGTATCATTCGTTAGGAGCTCTGGACCCTTGTAATGACGGGTACTTACACGCACATTGTACTTTTCATCTACAAATGAAATCGAGACAAATCTCTTACGAGGCTTGTAGTAATCAGCAAGACCCCAATCAATAATGTATACTTCCCGTGTGATGTAGTCAATGAGGACATTCTGAGGTTTAATGTCTCGATGCATGATTCCACGACTGTGAGCATAATCAAGTCCCTATTTGTAAGAGAATAGAAGAACTCCATACAGCCAAAATCTTGTAGAAATAGTACCGCAATTCGTAATCTGACAAATGAAGGTAGAATTCCTAATCATCAATTCTAAGTATCACAACAACTCGGAAATCCCTTGTTTCGACCCACTTCGTAATAAGACTCGGAGCATGTGTCTCTGGATTAAGAACAACTCCTAGAAGCTAATAATCATGTAACTCAAAAGGATCCAACGGGAATGATGCAGGGACCACCTGCAAGTTGCTGCATAATCTTGATTTCTCTGAATGGTTATGGAATGTCCTTCAAAATTTACCTTCGAATCTTCTTCTTGCGGACAGGCTTGAGGTACTTAATACTGACGGGCTTACCCGTCGTCATGTCAATTGCCTTAAAGACTTCACTATACTTTCCTCTGCCCACTTTTTGGATTATTTGATACCTGTCTGGTGACCTAACATCCATTAGAAAACAGGATAGAAAACGTACAGCCAACCAAACTCCACCGTATCATAATTGGCATATCCCTCAGGCATATTGCTAACCACATCCGCATATACTCGCGAGACGCTCATCAGCAAAGAAGGACAAAGAAACTGTGTGCTTTGAAATCAATTAAGAAACAAGGTTATACCAACACCCTATCACCGTAATAGCTCTGCAATCTCGTCAACAGTGAGTTTAATCGATGTACTGTTCTGAAAGTCTAAAGTACTCTGAATTAGCTGCTCCTTCTTTTCCTGCAACTTTAAGATCTTCTCTTCAATAGAATCCTTGATGATCAAACGATATACAGTGACTTGTCGTTTCTGCCCGATTCGGAATGCTCGATTAATGGCTTGGTTCTCAACGGCTTCATTCCACCAAGGATCTATAAGGAATACTGTGTTAGCAGAAGTTAGATTCAAACCAACTCCACCAGCACGTAATGAAATCAACAGAATCTTTGGAAAAACAGAATCCTCCTTCTCTTTGCCAATCGCAGGTTTTGGAGATCCCACGATTCTTTCTCTTTTCATTACGTTGTCCGTCTCTAAGAGCATCTAGATATTCACTAGTGCATATTTATATACTTCTTCTTCATTCACTTCTAATTGGAATTCTCCCTTTGGATAGGAAGGTTCTTCATATTCTGAAAGAATTCGTTCACGTTCCAATTTGGTCATCGAACCATTAAACACCATATACTTGTATCCATGCTTCTCCAGAGCAATCTACTTCAGATCCTTCTCCGATTCCTACTCCAATATAATCTAACATGACTATCCATTGAGAAAAGATAAGAATATTTCCAAATTGAGAACGAGCTTTATCAGCATTCGTTCGGAACTGATCCCAGATCCAATCTAGCTTAGATAGTATGAAATCGATCTTTGTACTGGAATGCCACATTGTACCTATAGTGGAAACAACCAGGCATGCATACGAGGATCAAATTGAACTGACTTGTATTCAAATACGTGATAATCAACTCGTAGTAGATCATTCTTCGAATTCAATCGTCGACAATTGGGACATCGCAGGGGATACTACATGTATCACCAATACAACTCCTACTCCACTTCGTTGGACCATCTGATCAACACAATCCTCACAGAAATAATGTAAACAAGATGTAAACACCGGTTTGAGATGAATCGATGAATTGCAGATCTAGCCCTAATTTTGCACATCCATCTTTTACCGGACATATCAAGTCCTCTACAGTCTTCTCTTTCAATTCCCTCAACACACTCTCAGCATATGCTTCCACTTCCTTCTTCCCCTGAAATGCCACTTCATAGATTCGTTCAATGATATCTGTAGTTAGCGCTTTCTGTACAACCTCTTCCTCTTGACGCTGAAGGACATCTTTGGCTCTGCTCAGCAAAAGAAACGGGTGATCACAGGCCTGACGAACCGCAAGGAGGAGAGAAAGAATCATAGCATATTGATGCATCACAACACCTTGGAGAATGTATTCATTAAACATGGTTCGGGTTCGTTGAAGAAGCTCCTGATAGAAGTGTTGTTCAGATTCATTAAAGGATAATGGTACAACTGTGACAGTTTTCGAAGGCAATGTAATAATTGGATTCCCGCGGGAATCTCGAGATTTGTAGGTTCGACGCAACATCACAAGACTAAGTGGATACTACGTTGTT
>ENA-ORSL01003195-ORSL01003195.1-human-gut-metagenome-genome-assembly--contig:-NODE-3195-length-10874-cov-3.226361_pt1 | contig 10874 bp, 7 predicted proteins | sample MGYA00242190_ERZ509157 | MGnify/ENA primary metagenome ERZ509157 (study PRJEB26280, sample SAMEA2338664) | human gut metagenome | biome: human gut; feature: human-associated habitat; material: faeces... | reverse complement strand
CCGGGTTCGGACACGTAGGCCGGCACCCCGTAGCCGACTATGTAGGTGCTGGTAAGTTTGTAGCTCTTGACGCAGACGCGGTCGCCGAGCTTTTTATCGGCCGAGTTGTCGGTATTGCCTTCGATTGTGTAGACTGTGTCGCCGCTTACGTACATGACGATACCTATGTGCGAGGCGGTATACTCTGCGGCACTGCTGTTGGAGTTGAAGAAGATAAGATCACCCGTCCTCGGGGTATATCCGTCGGTACGTTTATGATATGTAGAATACTTGCGAAACCATGTGATCAGCCGTGTGCAGCTTATCTCGGTTTTGACTACAGTCGTCGGAACACCCGCCTGCCGTGTGCACCATGTGGCGAAGGCACAGCACCAGTAGTAGCCGTAGCTGACTCCGTTGCCCTGATTATTGTCTACCTTGCCGTAAAGCCGGTTATATTCAACGAAGTCGCGGGTGCCGGAGGAATTTCCGTGCATATCGGCATCGCTGTCACCCTCGTGGTAGCCAAGCTGGGACAGTGCCACAAGCACCACGTCGGTGCGCTGGTCTCCTGTCAGCGTGACGGATTTGAGTTGAGCGTAATACTGGCTGCTGCGGTATGGCTCGGAGGTCGTATACACGGGATCAGTTGCCGATGTTGTTATCGGAACGACGGTAATAACCATGAGCAGTATAAGCAAGTACAGCACCATTCTTTTACATAGTTTCATTTTCCGGTTCTCCATATTATGTGTTAGTTTTGCTAATTCAATACATATATATTGACAATTTGAGGCTTTTCGACACCGAAATTATACCACATATGCCTACCCTTTGTAAATAGCTTTGGCAAAAAATCCGGACTGCCTATTGAAACCAATGTGGGAATATGATATAATTTTATGAAATGATTTCATATACATGAAAAAATCAGGGGAGATATGATCCCGGGGAGGATTATTATTATGAACAACTGTTTGAAGCGGTCGGTAGCGTTGCTGATGGCCGTTTTGGCGGTCGCGGTCATGACAGCGATGCCTGTCGGAGCTGCCGGTACATCGGACTATGACGAGTACAGGTCGTATCTGCGCGGGCTGGGCTTCCCCGACTCGTACGTTGACCGGCTGTATGAGCTGCACCTGCTTCACCCGTCATGGAGCTTCGAGCCGCTCATGGTGACACAGCTCAATTCCAAGTATACATGGGAGTATTGCCTGTACATGGAAACAGACGATAACCCCAAGCGCTCACTTATTTCGGCAAGCGAAGCGTTCGCGGCATACCGCCACAGTACCAACACGCAGAAATATGACTCGGGCTGGTATCAGGCCTCGGCTGCCGCCGTGAGCTATTTTATGGATCCGCGCAACTTTCTCAATGAAAAGGACATATTTCAGTTTGAGGATCTCAGCTTCCGCGACAGTATAACTGTGTCGCAGGTTGAAACCGCGTTGGCCGGAACGTTTATGGACGGCGCAAAGCTCGAGAACGGATATACATATGCTGAATATTTTTATGAGGTTGGCCGCGAGCTGGGCATAAATCCGATACATCTGGCCTCACGTGCTCGCCAGGAGCAGGGCAGCGGCCGCGGCGCACAGATAAACGGCAGCTGCGGTGACAAGCTGTGGTATTATTACTCCAACAATATTCAGACCGAAAACGGTGCCCTTGTCTATGCACCGTCTTCAGGCTACACCGAGGCTCAGCTCAAAAGCTACAACGGGCTTTATAATTTCTTCAATATAAATGCGTCCGGCACCGGTCGCTTTGCCATACTGCTCGGCGCTATGAAGGAGGCTGAGACAGGAACTGCGTCAATGGCTGACAAATGGGGAGGCTCGCCGAGCTGGGATACAAAATGGAAGTCTATATACGGCGGAGCAGTCAAGCTGAGCAATTCATATATCGGTAACTATCAGAACACGCTGTACCTGCAGAAGTGGAACGTAGATAACCGCTCAAAGTCTGCCTCCGGCGGTTCTCGTAACTTCTGGGGACAGTATATGCAGAATATCGGAGCGGCACTGTCCGAGGCCCGCAACAGCTATACCTCCGTGGCGGCGGGAGATTGCCTTGACTGTCCGTTCACTTTTGTAATTCCGGTCTATTCCGGTATGCCGGATGCCTCCTGTCCCGACCCCGCTGCGGGTAAATGCGAGTATTATGCGACATCGCCGTCAAAATACAGCAGTCGCAATCACCTGTCCATGTATACCGACTGCCCGGAATATATCAACACCTACGTTAACACCTTTGAAATTCCGCACACCGCGGGCGAGGTGCTCAGCGTAACCGGCTCGTCACTGCACTCCTGCGTACCTCAGGCATATGAGTACAGCATCGACGGCGGCGAGTGGGTGGCTATGTCAGGCACACATGAGGACAAGCTCACTATTACCGACAAGGCCTTTTCCGGTTGCGCCGCACCCGAAGTTCCGTATTATTTCAGTGCCGAGGTACCGGCAGAGGCATTGACAGTGGGTAAGCATGTCGTGGCTGTGCGCGGCCGGGTCGGGTTCGACGTGACCGATAACACGCGAAACAATGTGCGTTATTATCTAATCGCGGCTGTGCACGTTACGGTAAGCAAGCCGGCTGTGACCGTGACCGTAAAAGGAGATACGGAACAGACCGAACAGGTGGAGGCGGGAAGTGTTTATACGCTGCCTCAGGCGCCTGCGCCCACAGAACCAAACTATCACTTTGCCGGCTGGTTGGTGACAGTGCAGGGACAGTCCGAAATGCTGCTTCCTGCCGGTGCCGGCGTTATGGCAGACGGCAATATCACCATCTCTCCGTTGTATCTTTTTATCGGTATGCGCTACGGCGCGTCAGCCAAGATAGCCGCAGTTTCCGCACTGCGCTTCAACGGAATAGTTGACCGCGACGGCTATGAAAAGCTGCGCTCGGTGGTTGGAGACGACAAAGTCAGCTGCGGACTTATCATATGTCCTACCCCGGTGGACGGTCTGAGCACGCTTGACACTGCCGAGCTGGCGGCAAGATCGATTGCATACAAGAAAACCGTTGCCGAATCGTGGCGGCAGACGGCCATGCCGGGCGGATATTACGCATTCAGCGGCGACACCGACGCTATTCCCGTTTCGGACCGCAATACCGGATATTCCGCCGCGGCGTATGTCTGCATTGTATATTCCAATTCGGCAACTGCCTGCCTGTTTTCCGACTATTCGCCGGACTGGTCGTGCCGTTCGGTTGCACAGGTGTGGAGCGCCGCAAGGGCGGTAGGTTCGCCGCGCTACAGCTCCGCAGAGCTTGATGTCATGAGGACGTTTGACTGACTTATTATTCCAGAATTAAGAAAAGGCGGTACTTTATATGAAGATCTTAAGAATTGTTTTGTGTATTGTGCTCGCGCTGCTCATGCTTGCGGGCTGTAACAACACAGGGGCGGATAATGATACCACAACACCCGCTCAGGATACCTCTTTGCCAACCTCAGACACTGAACAGAACGGCAAAATACTGTTTTCCGATGACGTTTCCTACACTATTATACGTGCCGAGGACAGTCCGCAGGTAATTACCGACATAGCTGTCGCTCTTAAAAATCGCATAGCTGACATGCTTGAAAGTAAAAGCATTAAAATAAACACCGACTGGGTCCGGCGGGGAGAGCAGCCTGATTCCGAAACACGCGAAATACTCGTTGGTTACACCAACCGTGATGAAACCGCGCAGGTTATACAAACGCTCAACAGCGGGGATTTTGCGATACGCACGGTCGGCAACAAGGTGGTCATCGCCGCCTGCACGGCAGACGATCTGCGTACTGCCGCCGAATATTTCACCTCTCAGTTGGTCAGTGTAGAAAAGCAGGGGGACAAAAACATCATGAAAATGAAGCAGGATTATACCTACTTGTCAGGCAACCGCAACCTGTTTGATGAAGCAAACCCGCTGTCCGCTTACCGTTTGGTCTATGCCTCGGGCAACAAAAATACCAAGGATGCGGCCGATAGGCTCGCTTCCGCAGTTGAAAAGCTGTGCGGAGTCAAGCTGGACGTTGTGCCCGACAAAACGGCGGCACAGGATTGCGAAATACTGGTAGGTTTGAGCAGCCGCAGTCAGACGGCGGTCCTCAAAAACATGACCGGACTTGAATATACCGTCCGGACGGACGGCAAAAAGCTGGTTATCGGTGGCGGCACAAATATGTCAACAATGCTTGCCGCAGACGAATTCGCCACAACCTTTCTGTCCGGAATGTGCGTCCCGGATTTCAGGATCTCAGATAACTACTTGTGTGACGGAAAAGGAAGTATTACGCTGTCTGATGGTGAGGATCCGGCACTTGCAGAGGGCGCGGATCTGCGCATAATGTCCTTCAATATACTCGCCGAGCTGTGGAATGACAAGCCGCCTGTCGCCGGCCGTGACACCAATGTTGCCAGGATATTGTATTGCTATCGCCCCGATGTGGTCGGCCTTCAGGAAGTAACCGCGGTGTGGTATGATGCACTGGATAATCTTATGGAAGGCACGTATGCCTTTGCCGTGCGAACAATTCCTTCCGGCGGGCCGGATTATTCCACATTGATGTATAACACCGAAACGGTTGAGCTGCTGGACAGCGGATGCACCGTCTACTCTCAGGGCAACAGCCCGCTACTGCGCAATCTGACATGGGGATACTTCTGCCGCAAGTCTGACGGGACGACCTTTATAGTCACCAGTACACACTGGGATCTTGGCTCCAATGCCGCAATGCAGCAGGTGCAGGCGGTTGAGAACGCCAAGCTGATAAATGAACTGGTGGCCAAGTACAAATGCCCCGTTTTCAGCACCGGGGATTACAACCAGGCCGAAACCTCAGATGATTTCAAAGGCTTTATGGCCGCGACCGGCATGCAGGATCCAAAATACACAGCAGACGTTATAAACCGCGCATGCAAAACCACGCATACGCGCGGCAGCAAGCCTTCAGCGTCGGCGGCGGTGTGCATTGATCATATAGCAACATCAGGAGGTGTTGATGTAAGATATTACAACACTTTGTTCTGCAGCGCCGCGATCGATGCTTCGGACCACTGCCCGATATATATTGATGTGAAACTGAAGTAAACAGCCTGTTTTGGATTTTGGCAGACCTGTTGACGAGGTTTCAGACAAAATCACTTTACCGCTTTTTGTACGGTAAAGTGATTTTTTATGCTCTCGGGTCGCAAGGCCGTAACTCAGCGTAGCAATGAGCTTGCGCCGCACCGTTGCCTCACCGTTTAGCGGGCGTGTGAGAACTTGCTTCATGCCGGCGGCATTTTTTTGCTTATCCGTGCTTACAACGACGGGCAAATCGGCTTGATTGCAGTTCTGCCGACCATATTTGCCTTTTCCAGGCTCATTGCAAAAAAAATTCAGATTTTTTTCAAATATCTATTGACAAAACAGCGACAGCGGATTATAATACTACCAACATAGTATGTTGGTGCAAAAATTATCAAGCCGATGCCGCTTGCACCTGCTGATACTGCTTTGCCGGGGAAAACACTGTCCGGCAAAAAAATTAACCGTGGAAAATCAAAAATTCAAATCATCTTATTCAAATCATCTTAAAAGGAGAATCACCATGTCAAACATTTATACCTCCGCCGACCAGCTTATCGGCAAAACTCCCTTGCTGGAGCTTACAAACATTGAAAAAGCGCTTGATATCAAAGCCCATATCATAGCCAAGCTCGAATACTTCAACCCCGCAGGATCTGTCAAAGACCGCATAGCCAAGGCTATGATAGACGATGCAGAGAAGCGCGGAGCACTGAAGCCGGGTTCGGTCATAATCGAACCTACCTCCGGCAATACAGGTATAGGACTTGCGTCTGTTGCCGCCGCACGCGGATATCGCATAATAATCGTTATGCCCGAAACCATGTCGGTTGAGCGGCGTCAGCTTATGAAGGCGTACGGCGCCGAGCTGGTGCTCACCGAGGGTTCTAAGGGAATGAAGGGGGCCATTGCCAGGGCGGACGAGCTGGCCGCCGAAATACCCAACAGCTTTATTCCGGGTCAGTTTGTCAACGAGGCTAATCCCGAAGCTCATTTCCGCACGACAGGTCCCGAGATTTTTGAGGATACCGGCGGCAACGTCGATTATTTCGTCGCCGGCGTCGGAACCGGCGGTACAATTACCGGGGTAGGGCACTACCTCAAATCCCAAAAGCCCGATGTGCATGTCGTTGCAGTTGAGCCTGCAAGCTCGGCGGTGCTGTCGACCGGAGTTGCGGGGACACATAAAATACAGGGTATCGGTGCCGGCTTTGTTCCCGACGTGCTGGACACCTCGGTATACGACGAGATAATCACCGTTACCAACGACGATGCCTTCAAGGCCGGACGGCTGGTCGGTCACAGTGAGGGCGTGCTTGTCGGAATTTCATCCGGTGCTGCGCTGTGGGCAGCGATTCAACTGGCAAAACGCCCCGAAGCAGCCGGCAAAAACATAGTAGTACTGTTCCCCGATACAGGCGACCGGTATCTCTCGACCGCACTGTTTGCCGACTGAGCACATATGAAATATCTGGTGGCCATGAGCGGCGGAGTCGACTCGTCTGTCGCTGCACGGCTGCTGATTGAGGCAGGCAACGACTGCATCGGATGTACCATGAAGCTGTTTGACAATCCCGATGCCGGAGTGCCGCAGACACACACCTGCTGTTCTCTTGAGGACGTTGAGGACGCCCGCGCGGTGGCGCGAAGGCTGGGAATACCGCACTATGTGTTTAATTTTTCACCGGACTTCCGGCGGCAGGTAATAGAGCGCTTTGCCGACAGTTATATGCGCGGCATCACGCCCAATCCCTGCATAGACTGTAACCGCTATATAAAATTCGACAAGCGGGGATGCGGACGAAAAGTTGGACCGGAAAGGTCAAAAATGGGAAGAAGATATACGGAAGAAGAAAAAGAAAAGGCAATCAAACTATATGAAAAATTAGGCCATATCACATGGGTGATGGCGGAGTTGGGATATCCGACATCCAGAACACTGTTATATGCTTGGATAAAAGACTATAAGGAGAACGGAACTTGCTCCAACAAGAAAAGATCGAAATATACGGAAGAACAAAGGCAACGAGCCGTTGAATACTTCAAGTCTCACGGTATGAGTGTAGCCAAAACGATTACGGATCTTGGATATCCGGGAAGAACCTTAATGAATGAATGGCTGAAAGAGGATCTTCCAAGGGAAAAAGGTGTATGGTCTTGTAATTCCCACAGAAAAGTAGTAAGATATAGCCAAGAGCAAAAATATAATGCTGTAGAAATGTATTGTTCCGGGAAAAAGCCGAAAGAAATATCGGAAGAGTTATCCGTGAATCCGGCATCGATACGAGTATGGTATAAGCAGCTGCTCGACAAGGCGGAAGAAAAGGATATGAAAACACAGAAACCGTTACCCTCATCGGAAATATCAGAGCAAACAGCTGATGATCTGAAAGAAAAGATACACAGCTTGGAAAGCGAAAAAGCGCAGCTTGAAAAAGAAGTGTTTCGCCTTCAAATGCAGAAGGATATTTTGGAAACAGCCGGTGAAATACTAAAAAAAGAGAACGGCATCTATCTGGAAAAGATAAGCAATAAAGAAAAAACCGATGTGATAGATGCCTTGAGAAATAAATATCGGTTAAGGAATCTCTTGTGCGAATTGAAGATATCCAAAAGCAGCTACTGCTACCAAAGGGCGAATAAGCTGAAAACAGACAAATACTATGAATTAAGAAAGAGAATAACGGAAATCTTCAATCAAAACTACAAATCGTATGGGTATCGGCGTATCTACGGGGTACTAATAGGGCTTGAAATTCGAGTGTCTGAAAAAGTAATACGAAGGTTGATGAAAGAAGAGGGACTCGTAGTAAAAGCTTCAGATCAAGGAAAATACAGCTCCTATAAAGGCGAAATCACTCCGGAAGTTCCCAATCTCATAGCCAGGGACTTCCATGCCGAAAAGCCCAATCAGAAATGGCTGACAGATATCACAGAATTTCACATTCCGGCTGGGAAAGTATACTTATCACCAATGCTTGACTGCTTTGACGGAAAAATAGTCACATGGACAGTTGGGACTTCTCCAGACGCTGAACTGACAAATACGATGCTAGACGAAGCTGTATTAGTTTTAGGAGAAGACGAGCATCCGATCATTCATTCTGACAGGGGATGCCATTACCGCTGGCCCGGATGGATCGAACGCATGGATCGATTTCACCTGATACGATCCATGTCAAAGAAGGCCTGTTCTCCGGATAATTCGGCTTGCGAAGGTTTCTTTGGACGACTAAAAAATGAAATGTTCTATGGGCGTTCTTGGGCGGGGGTAAGTCTGGAAGATTTCATTTGTGCGATTGATGATTATATTCACTGGTATAATGAACGAAGGATAAAAAAGTCGCTTGGATACTTAAGCCCGGCAGAATACAGAATGAAGATGCTCACATAACTTTCCGGCACTCTTGACAAGCTGACTCAGCGGTGATGTTCGGAGTTGCCGACGGCGACGAAGAACTCAGAAATATGTTTGATTGTTTCGCCGTCGGGTTATGAGTTTATCACCGCTGAGTCAGCTTGTCAAGAGCATGCCGCCTTCGGCGGTTCCTGATTTGCCTCGGCTCCGAGGAATCTAGAAATATGTTTTGGTCCAAATAATTGTCCGCAGGTCCAGCTGTTCACTCGCGCTGCTATATTCGGCTGTGACGCGGTTGCAACAGGACATTACGCCCGCATACGTTATGAGGGTGGAAAGTATCAGCTGCTTCGCGGTGCGGACGTCACTAAGGATCAGAGCTATGTGCTTTACATGCTGACTCAGAACCAGCTTGCGCATATCAGTTTTCCGTTGGGAGAGCTGAGAAAATCCGAAGTCCGTGCCATTGCGGTCGAGGAGGGCTTTGTCAACGCGGGCAAGCCTGACAGTCAGGATATTTGCTTTGTCCCCGACGGCGATTATGCCAGCGTTGTACAGCTTCATTCGGCTACAGCCGCCGAGCCGGGCAATTTTATCACAACGGACGGCCGTGTTATAGGCCGCCACCGCGGCATAATTCACTACGCGATAGGACAGCACCGCGGACTCGGTGCCGAGCTTGCCGGCAGGACACCGGGTAAGTTATTTGTTTGCGCTGTATGTCCCGAGAATAACACAGTAGTGCTGGGCAGCGAGGCGGATTTATACGTACGTCAAGCGGATATTTGTGATGTAAACTGGATTTCGGGGGAGATACCGCAAGGCCGGGTACGCTGTCAGGTCAGGACGCGCTACCGTCAGCCGGAGCAGTGGGCCGTGGTGACACCCGGGAGCAACGGAAAAGCCCATATTGTATTTGATGCTCCGCAACGCGCCGTAACGCCGGGTCAGGCTGCCGTTATGTACGACGGCGACGTTGTGCTGGGCGGCGGAACCGTTGTTCGGCTTGACAACTGACGGGCATCGTGGTAAAATATCCTGTGTAAACCGTTGGTAAGGAGTTGATTATATATGATATCCACACGCGGTAGATATGCCATACGTGTCATGCTCGACCTGGCAGAGTGCCGTAACGGTGAGTATGTTCCGATGCGTCAGGTGGCCGAGCAGCAGGAAATTTCCCTGAAATATATTGAAAAAATAATGCCGCTTCTTACACGGCACGGTTTGGTCGAGGGCTTGCACGGCAAGGGCGGCGGGTACCGTCTGCGCCGCAGTCCTGACGAGTACACTGTCGGCGAGATACTGCGTGCTGCCGACGAGGAGCTGGCTCCGGTGGCGTGTCTTGAATGCGGAGCACAGCCGTGTCCGCGTGCGGCAGAATGTCGTACCTTGCCGATGTGGCAGAAATATTACCGAATGACAACGGATTTTTTCGACGGTATCACGCTGGCGGATCTGCTTCCCGGTGTGTCCGGCGGGGAATACGTCATATGACCTATATGGCTTCGTCCAGATGAGTGGCGAGGCCTTTTTTATTTTTGACTGCAACATAATTATGCGTTCTTGAGGCAATAATATACGATAGTATATTTCAGGAGGAAAGCCATGTCGGAACAGCAAGCAAGCAAGGACGAGCAGAAAAACGAGCAGTTTGAGAACATAGTCAAGAGCGGAAGTATAATTGCGGAAAGCTCCCGCGGCGATATACAGTGTCTGTCCATAATCGGTCAGATAGAAGGACATTATTTGTTGGGAGACAACCAGAAAGCGACAAAATATGAGCATATTATTCCTCTTTTGGTGTCGATCGAACAGAGCGACAGCGTGAGAGGAGTGCTGATCGTGCTCAACACCATGGGCGGTGATGTTGAAGCCGGGTTGGCGATTGCCGAAATGATAGCGTCGATGACCAAGCCGAGTGTGTCGTTGGTGCTGGGCGGCGGTCATTCCATCGGAGTGCCGCTGGCTGTGGCGGCGAGGCGGTCGTTTATCGTTCCGAGCGCTACCATGACCATACACCCGGTCCGGATAAACGGGTTAGTTGTCGGTGTTCCGCAGACGTTCAACTATTTCCGCGAGATGCAGCGGAGAATAATTCGTTTTATATGTGATCATTCGCATGCCGATCCGGACAAAATTCAGGAGCTGATGATGCGTCCCGATGAAATTGCGACCGATGTCGGTTCTATCATTGACGGCGAGCAAGCGGTCAAATATGGAATCATAGATCGCGTCGGGGGGCTGAGCGCGGCGCTTGAGGAACTGAGGGGTATGATGGATAAATAATTTTGGTTGGATAGTGTCTTACACGACGGTGGGGGAGTTGTTTTCTATAGAAATATTGTCTTTTGGGACGATAAGAAGATTACAGAAATATCGTCTTACAAGGACGACAAGAAAGTTACAGGAATATTGTCTTTCAGGACGGTGAGAAGTGACCATTTTCTGCTACGCGGCAGAAAATGGT